>Ga0314774_1002162_pt1 | contig 11428 bp, 11 predicted proteins | sample MetaGCBIA2018_FD_204515 | JGI IMG/M metagenome (GOLD analysis project Ga0314774, IMG submission 204515) | Cryopeg brine microbial communities from Beaufort Sea near Barrow, Alaska, United States - CBIA 2018 | ecosystem: Environmental > Aquatic > Marine > Coastal | place: USA: Alaska | collected... | reverse complement strand
GGATTTGGGTATTTGGCTTATCCAGGGCGTGTGGGGATTTGGCCGGAAATAAGTGTAATTGAATTGAGAAAAGGCATAAAACCCGCTTAATTCAAAGAATTGACTATATTTGATTTATATAGAAAATTGGTATTGATATCTAATCAAAATTTAGCCTTTAGCTTATGTCAAAATTTGGGGAATTAATAGATTTAAACATTCCGGTGTTATTAGATTTTTATACCGAGTGGAATGAGGCTTCAACCTTAATGCATCCTGTTCTTCGGGATGTTGCCGCTGCCCTTGGCGATAAGGCGAAAATTATTAAAATTGATGTCGATAAAAACACGCAATTGGCCGAAGCCCTTCGTGTAAAAGGCTTGCCAACTCTGATGATCTATAAAGAAGGCGAGATGAAATGGAGGCAAAGTGGGGAACAGGATGCCAATACCCTTATCGGGATTATCAAAGAATACGTTTAGATCGCTTTAAATTCAAATCCTTTGTGATGGAAATATTCCAGGACCTTTGGTAAAACTTCCTTAAGATTTGCTGAAGCTTTTATACTGTCGTGAAATACCACAATACTTCCCGGTTTTGAATTTTTAAGCACGTTGTTCAAGCAATTCTCAGGCAAAATATTCAGGTCAAAATCTCCACTGATCACTTCCCACATTACAATTTTAAATCCTTGCCCTTGCAAGGTCTTAATTTGCTTAGGTGTGATCTTTCCATACGGAGGCCTGAAAATCTTGACATATTTATTTTCAGCCTCTTTTCTCTTTTCTATGCTCTCTGTTCTAAAGTCTTGTTTCTTATCTCTTGATTCTTTTTTCTCTCCTCTCTCCTCTATATTCTCAGTTCTTAAGTCTTGAATCCTGTCTCTTGATTCTTGTCTCTGGTTTCTTGATTCCCGCTTCTCAAAAATGATTGCTTCCGCTTTTTTTACATTTTCAATATAAGAGGAAATGGGGGTTTTCCATCCGTTTAAATGATTGAAGCTATGGTTGCCAACATTGTGACCTTCATCCAGGATCTGATCAAAAACTTCGGGATGTTTTACGATGTTTTCCCCAATGCAAAAAAATGTTGCCTTGGCATGATATTCTTTTAAAAGTGCTAATACCCAAGGCGTAACTTCCGGAATTGGACCATCATCAAAGGTGAGATAGAGCGTATTCCCCGTTTTGGGTAAATTCCACAATAGGGAAGGATAAAGAAATTTTCCCAGAGTCGATATTTTTTTTAAATACGCCATTTCACTTCAAAAAGCTCATTTATTCTTCGATACTATCTAGTGAATCTAATTTTTGTGAGTTTTTAAATTCATTTTCTAAGGCTGTTTCAGAAGGTAACAGAGGTGGTTCTTCAATTCCTTCTTCATTATCATCGTAAAAGCCCGGGAAAAGTTTTAGATAGGTATTGAATTCTTCGGCTTTTTCCCTTGCAAATTCCTGTTCTCTGTGCACAAATAATAAATCTACCAGGGCTCTGTACCGCTCCATATCGGTTATTATTTCATCGGCGTATTTAAATTGCCTGTCTATGTCCCATCCGCTATAATACTTAAGGTTTTCCTGATATTTAGTAGCGACATCTACCCATAATTGTTTGGCTTTTTCGGGTTCACCCACTTCGAAATATCCGCTGATATATGGTTCTAAAAGGGTGTAATATCCGTAAAAATCAACCGGCATATTTTCCATCGCCAAATCCAGAATTTCTTTTGCTTGTTCAGTCTTGCCCTCATTTAAAAGGCTTTCTGTCAGACGTGCCAGATTGCTTCGGTAGGTAATAGAGTTTTTTCGGGTTTCCGTATCGTGGTAAATATCTGGACTTCCCATATTTCCCCAGTACCAGTTTTTTGCGATGCTATACATCTTCTCTGTGTCTATCCGTCCCATGTCATAAGGATTTCTGGGATTAACGGGAGTTTGAATAGGTACTAATTTATATGCGACCCCATCTAACTGCAGGTGATCCTTCATCCATAAATAATCATCGTTCCCAAAACTGCCTCCGGTAAAGTAAATTGGGCGTTTCCAATCGTTATTTGCAATAATATCAAGCATTAAAAGCCTGTTTTTATAAATTACATTTCCTTCCAGTTTAATAAAGATATTATCCACGATTAGATCTGCATCCTCGGGCTTCACAATTCCGTATTTAAGGACATTTTCTTTATCCACAGGGATACGGATAGATTTAGTAGGAAAGGTGCTAACCGATTGGCCACTTTGAAGCTGACCTTTGGTGCGGGGGTTGTCACTCGCAATCCAGTTCATCCAATTTTTAATGGACATGGTATCCTGAGTAACCTCCTGGTGCATCACAAAATCGTTGGTGCCCGGACGGTATTGATCGTGTTTTAGTTGAGATGGAATGGGGTCGCTCTCCCAGGCTTTTCGTTTCATTTGGTCTATATACCAATCTGTAGCAAAAAGGCTTGTGTTTACAATGCGCACATCGGTCCTGTAGCGTTCAATTTGTTGGGCGTACCAAAGCGCAAAGGTGTCGTTATCTCCAATGGTAAACAAAATGGCATTTTCATCTACAGAATCCAGGTACATTTTTGCCATTGCAAGGGCGGTATACTTATCTGATCTATCATGGTCATCCCAATTTTGGGAGGCCATAACCGTGGGAACTGCCAGAAGTGAAACTGCAATTGCTATAGGAGCTGCAAATTTTGGGTTTAAATGATCTTTTATGAGATCAAATAAAGCATAAACCCCAAAACCTATCCATATTGCGAACACATAAAAGGATCCTACCAATGCGTAGTCACGTTCCCTTGGTTCAAATGGCCGTTCGTTGAGGTAAACTTTTAGTGCAATTCCCATGAAAAGGAAAAACACCATTAATACCCAAAAGGTTTTCTTGTCCCGTTTATAGTGAAAGACAAGCCCTATCAAACCTAAAAGTAAGGGGAGAAAATAGTAAGTATTTCGCGCTTTATTATTTTTTACATCAGTGGGTAAATTGTCCTGGGATCCAAGTCGAAGTTCATCTATAAAATTGATTCCACTCAACCAATTTCCGTTTAGGTCGGTATATTGACCTTGCACGTCATTTTGCCTTCCCACGAAATTCCACATAAAATAACGCCAATACATATATCCCATTTGATATTCAAACAAGTATCCCATATTGGAGCTGAACGAAGGTTTTTCAACATCTAAATATTGACCGAATTGGGTGAGAAAACTGTGATAAGCCTCGTAATCCGATCTGCCCAAAGCATAGTTTTTTCTAAATTCGGCTATAGCGGTAAGTAATTGTTCCTGATCCTGGTATTCAGGCTTCACCTTAAAGTCAAGTGGCCCGGTAAATTCCATATAGTTGGAGGCATGCTGGGAGCTCCACATTCTTGGCAGGAAAGCTTTGTGCTTATCGTCCAGATTTTGTCTTGCGTTCTTGTATTCGTTTACAATGATATATTTTCCTGTAGCTTCATCCCTGTCATAGATGGGCTGATCGTCCAGGTAAGGATTGTCAGTATCCAGGCCACTGTACATCTCTGTAAACTGGGGGCCATAGAATAAATGTGTTTCACCATATTGCTCACGATTGTAGTAGGCCAGTAAAGCCCGGGCATTGTCCGGATTGTTCTCGTTAATAACCGTGTTGGCATTGGCCCGGATAGGTAGCATGGTCCAGCTGGAAAAGCCTATGAGAATAAAAAGGATAGATAAGAACAAGGTGTTAAGCTGATAAAAGTGTTTCTTCCTTGTGTATTGGATTCCGAAGTAAAATGCGGCGATGATGACCAACAAGGCGATTATTGTTCCTGAATTGAAAGGAAGCCCAATACTATTTGTAAAAAACACTTCTGAAGAGGCGAAAAATGTAAGGCTATAGGGTAATAATAGCTTAAATATAAACATCAAAACAGCTACAACGGCGATATTCGCAATAATAAAATTTTTGACGGTAATCTTGGAGTAATTTTTAAAAAAATATAGAAATCCAATGGCCGGAATTGTCAAAAGTCCCATAAAATGAACTCCAAATGATAATCCAACCACAAATGAAATAAGAATTACCCAGCGGTTTCCGCGAGGTTCAAACATATCACGTTCCCATAAAAGTCCTAAATAGAACAAAACAGCCATAAAGAGGGTTGCCATTGCGTAAACTTCAGCTTCTACGGCATTAAACCAAAAACTATCTGTAAAGCTAAATGCCAGTGAGCCTACCAAAGCACTACCCAATACCGCAATTTTATGGCTATTGGTAAGGGTTTTTCGCGGCCCTGCAATTTTCAGAATTAAAAGTACGCTTGACCAAAACATCAGCATAATGGTAAAAGCACTTGCAAAAACAGACATTAGGTTCACCATAAGTGCAACGTGACTGGTATCAGTCGCGAAAGTGGCAAAAAATGCGCCCATCATCTGGTAAAGTGGTGCTCCCGGTGGGTGGCCAACTTCCAGATTGGCTGAAGTTGCTATATATTCCCCCGCATCCCAGAAACTTGCGGTGGGCTCTACTGTTAGCCAGTAAGTTGTAAGTGAAATTAAAAACACCAGCCAACCCAAAATTTTATTTGTCCGGCTAAAGTTAAAATCTGTCATATTTTTAGTACTGATTGAATCTATGGGCGAATTTAAGAATATTTATAGGAATGAATTTATAACTATGTTTAAAACGGCAACTTTTTTATAAAAAAAGACGGATTTTAAGGCCTGAAAAATTTAGTGATAAAAAAAACCTAAAAATATTTGTGTAAAATAAAGTTTGTTCTAAATTTGCACCAGAATTGAAATGCTGGCCTATGGTGTAACTGGCAACACGTCTGTTTTTGGTATAGAAGAGTCTAGGTTCGAGCCCTAGTAGGCCAACTTCAATTAAAAACCCGAACTTTACTGTTCGGGTTTTTTTATTTCTATTTTTCAGGGCGGCTTCTTAAGCCTTTTTTTAGCCTCAAAAACAACTCAGTATAAGCAACATATAACTTAGGAAACCTTTTCATAAAAAGATGAGCTCTGCGAAGTCAGGACAGTTTGATATTCCTAATTAAAAATGTTGACAATAATTTAAGTTGAAATGTGATTCAGAAAGGATTTTTCTTTACTTTTAAATTGATTTTTTAATTGCTCTCAAGCAATTAAACGGCATCCGGATAAAAAATAAATTCAATAATTTTAGGGAGAACAAATTTAATTTAATGTTTTTTGGGACGGGATTTAATCGTTGATTCATAAAAATCCTCGTACTTTCGTGAATTAGTTAAGTTAAATGCTATTTAAAATATTTTCAAAGCGTGTTGCAAAAATTATTATTTCAGAATAAAAATGAGTTTAATATACTTTTTGAAGCTGCTTCAGAAGGAATAATTGTTGTGAATGCTTCCCAAACTATAGTTGCTGCCAATTCATCTGCTGAGAAAATGTTCGGTTATAAAGTGGGGGAAATGATAAACCAACCTCTTAATATTTTAATTCCTTCTACCTATCACCCTAATCATGGGGCTCATTTTAAATCCTTTTTGGCACATAGTGAAAAACGTCAAATGGGGCATGGTAGGGATTTATTCGGAGTGAGGAAAGACGGGACGCAATTTCCTGTAGAGGCAGGGTTAAATCCTTTTGTAATTGAAGGGGAGCAATATGTGATGTCATTGATTATTGATATTACTGTAAGGAAAGAAACTGAACGCCAGATAGTAGAGCTAAACTATCGACTGGAAGATAAAATAAAAATAAGGACCAAGGAATTACAGGAAAGTGTTCAGGAACTTCAAGGCCTCAATCTCAATTTGGAAAGAGAAATAAAAAAGAGGTTGCAGGCCGAAAAGAAAATTAAGGTTGCCTTGCAAAAGGAAAAAGAACTTAATGAGCTCAAAACTAAATTTCTTTCCCTGGTATCCCATGAATTTAAAACCCCTTTGAGCGGGATTTTAACATCGGCTACCCTGGCTGAAAAATACATTCAGGAAAACCAACAGGATAAAAGGGAAAAACATCTTGGGACTATACGCAACAAGGTACATTATCTCAATAATATTTTAAATGATTTCTTGTCAATTGAACGTTTAGATGCGGGTAGTGGCCAGTATAAATACAATTCTTTCAGCCTTAAAAGGCTTATTAATGAAGTAGTTTACAATGCTAATGTCACTTTAAAAAGTGGACAGGAATTGATCTATCCACAGGATATGGAAGATATGATGCTCTATCAGGACGAAAAAATATTGGAGCTTATCTTATCTAATTTAATAGGGAATTCCATCAAATATTCTCCGGAGGACACTCTTATAAAATTTGAAGTGTCACCAATTGAAAATTCCATAATTTTTGTGGTGGAAGATCAGGGGATCGGGATACCCCAGAAAGATCAAAAACATATTTTTGAACGTTATTTTAGGGCTGAAAATGCTGTTTTAAATCAGGGAACAGGCATAGGACTAAACATTGCCAGGACACATTTGGAAAATCTGGGAGGAAGTATAGAATTCACCAGCATCGAGAACAAAGGCACTAAATTTGTAGTAAAAATACCAATTTTAACACAATGAAAAAACTACTGTTAATAGAAGATGATATAACAGTTCGCGAAAATACGGGGGAACTATTGGAACTTTCAAGTTATGAAGTCATAACCGCAGCTAATGGTAAATTAGGGTTGGAAAAAGCCAGAAAACATTCCCCGGACCTTATTATTTGTGATATTATGATGCCGGAATTGGATGGTTATGGAGTTTTGGAGGAATTATCCAAAAATTCTGAAACCGCGAATATCCCTTTTATCTTTCTTTCGGCAAAAACCGAACAAAAGGATATAAGGAAAGGTATGAACCTTGGAGCCGATGATTATCTTACAAAACCCTTTGAAGAAGAGGATCTTTTAAGCGCAATTGAAAGCCGGCTGGCCAAGGTTGCTATTTTAAGTTCGCAAAATGTAAATGAAGATATAAAAACTACAGATTCTTCTCTGAGCAACCTGGATGACTTGCGTGCGCTAATAAGTAATCATGAATTGCTGAATTTTAAAGCAGGAGATCTAATTTACGAAGCCGGCAGGCAATCAAACTCTTTCTTTTTAATAAAGCGGGGAGTGGTGAAATCCCATAGAGTAGATAGTCAGGGAAAGGAATTGATCACCGAATTATACAGGGAAGATGATTTTTTTGGAAATACTTCTTTTAAATCTATTGCAGCATATCAGGAATTTGCTACGGCCATAGAGGATACACAACTTTATATGGTCTCCAAAGAGCAACTTCACAAAATTTTAGCAAATAATGGGCGGGTTACCCTGGAATTGGTGGAAATATTAAGCCACAGTTTGTCCGGAATAAAGGAACAACTCATGGATATGGCTTATGGATCTGTCCGTAAAAAAACCGCCAATACGATTTTGCTCTTTGCTGAAAAGATTAGAAAATTCCCATTGAAAAGCATCCGGATCTCCCGTGCCGATCTTGCCGGAGTGGCCGGAATGGCGCCCGAGAGTTTAATAAGAACCCTGTCCGATTTCAAAAAGGAAGGTTTGATTGAAATTGAAGGCAGAAATATTAAATTATTGAATGCTGATGCGCTTAAAAATATTTCCTGATTTTTTTAATTTCTAATTACTTCATAACTGATTTTGATCATTTTTCATAAAGGCCAAATCAATTAATTTCGCAAGAAATAATTGATGTTGTACTGATGAATGTATTAATACTTACTGATTTTTCGAAAGTTGCCGAAAATGCGGGTAAATATGCAGTGCGTTTTTTAGAAAATGTACCTGTAAATTTTTATTTGCTGAATATACAAACAAATAATTTACGTGGATGTACGGATACATGTGTTGAAGAGAAAAGGAATACTGCTCTTGAGAAACTCAATAACTGTATAACTAAACTTGAAAATTCTTGCTCAAATCCATCTCATACCTTTACTCCTCTTTTTTCGGAGGATAATTTGGTAGTAACCACTAGGAAATACGTAGCTGAAAAAAAGATCAGTTTTATTGTAATGGGAGCTGCGGGTAGGGATATGCAGTATAATGCATTGTTGGGTAATCACACCTATGATATTATAAGGAAGATAAAATGCACTGTTCTTGCGGTGCCTGAAGGGAGTGTATACCGGGAAATAGGGAAAATTGTACTTCCTATAGATTTTTCGGCGGCCCTTGATGATAGGATCTTTCGCTTTTTTGAAACTCCCGGCATCTGCCTGAGGAGAGATGTGACAGTCATGGAAATTATAGATAGTGGTAATTTAATAGCGAACCCTGAAATCCCAAGGCAGTTATTGTCCTCACAATTACATAAGAATAATTTAAAGTATATTGAAATACAGGAAACTGCTGTTTATGATGAAATTTTATTGACCAAAATTCAAAAAAATTACGATATGATTGTAATTCTTGGAAAAAACCTCAGTGTTTGTGAACGTTTATTGCATACAAAATACGGGATTTGCACTGCAATTAGCAATGAATTGCCCGTTTTGGTCTTGCACGGGTAAGTTTTAATTATCCCTGTTCTGGAAAATCTTTAAATACAAATGCGAGGACATCTTCCTCGCATTGCTTTTTGCTCTTTGCGCAAGTTCTCCTTCAAAATACTCATCTATGGTTTCAAACCATAAATTCATCCATATTCCAAAATGTTCGGCATTTATTTGTTGGTTGTTTTGAGCATCTACCGCAATATGGGCTTTTTGGGGATTTCCGGAATATTTGGAAACAAAAAACAAGTTGCTTTCCCAAAAATCGGTGAGTTTTTCTAAATGCTCCTCCCAGTTTTTTATGCTGTTGTTAAAAAAGGAACCTATTTCTTTATTTTCCCTCACTTTCTTGTAAAATTCTGAAACCAGCAATTGCACATCACTTCTGTTTTTGAGGTCTTGTTTCATGTTTTTCTTTGTTTTTTATAGGGATAAAGGTAATGATCAAAGTAGAAAAACGAGGTTTTTCCACTAATGAATAGGTATTCAGGAGTGTCTGCTTTTAACTATTCCAATAACTACTTAAAGATAACTCCACCGGAATTATTATGTATTAGGTATGTGATTTGATAATTCGTACAATTTCATCTTTTTGAATTACCCCGGATTGTCGCCACAATTGTTCTCCGTTCTTGAACAAAATTAAGGTAGGCACACCTCTTACCTGGTATTTTCCTGCAAGGGCTTCATTTTTATCCACATCAATTTTCACGATTTTTACCCCATCCCCTAATTCTGCTTTGGCATCTTTTAAGATTGGAGCCAACATTTTGCAAGGTCCACACCAATCGGCATGGAAATCCACTAAAACGGGTTTGCTGTCCTTTATTATTTCGCTGAAGTTGCTTTTCATAATCTTGGTATTTTAAAAGGTCTGATTTAATACTTCACCTCTTCATAAAGTTGAAGCATAACTGAAGCTTCGCTTCAGACTTCTAATTAAGACGTGATCGTTCTTTTAAAATTACAAAAATTAAAATTTAAAACCTTCCAAAAGCTTCTTTTTCAAGTTGCTCCCTGTGATCGGGATGCGCGATGGAAATAAGGGCTTTGGCTCGTTGTTTTAAATTTTGGCCATATAGGTTTACAATGCCATATTCAGTGGCTATATAGTGAACGTGCGCCCTCGTAGTGGTAACTCCTGCGCCTTCTTTTAAATAAGGAACAATTTTGGAGAATCCTTTTTTGGTAATGGAAGGCATTGCAAAAATAGCTTTTCCTCCTTTAGACAAAGAAGCTCCCCTAATAAAATCCATTTGCCCTCCAACTCCTGAATATTGATGTTTCCCTATGGTGTCTGCGCAAACCTGTCCTGTCAGATCAATTTCAATGGCGCAGTTTATTGCCGTTACTTTGGGGTTTTGCCGAATGATGGCAGTATCGTTGGTATAACCGGCCTCTTTGAAATGAACAGCAGGATTGTCATCCACAAAATCATATAATTTTTGAGATCCTAAGGCAAAACAAGTGACAAGTTTGCCGGTTTTGATCTCTTTTTCTTCGCCGGTAATAACTCCTTTTTCTATCAATGGAAGAACGCCGTCAGACAGCATTTCGGTATGAATTCCCAATCTTTTGTGATTCATTAAATTAGCAAGGACAACATTGGGGATCCCTCCAATTCCCATTTGTAAAGTAGCCCCGTCTTCTATCAATCCAGCAACGTGCCTGCCTATTTGTTGTTCAATTTCGGTAGGTTTTGCCATTGGAGTAGCATAAATAGGTTCGTCCAATTCTATGGCTGCAAAAATCCTGCTTATGTGTATAATTCCATCACCGTGGGTCCTGGGAACCCGGGGATTAATTTGGGCGATAACTTTTTTTGCCGTTTGGACCGCAGGCAACGTAATATCCACAGAAACTCCCAAAGAGCAATACCCATGTTGATCTGGAGGGGAAACCTGGATAAATGCAACATCAATGGGTAAAATATTTTTTCGGATGAGAAGATGAATTTCACTCAGAAAAATTGGTATATAATCTCCATTGCCTGAATTCACGGCTTGCCTCACATTTCCACTAACAAAACAGGTGTTGATCCTGAAGGATTCGTTATAGGGGGCTGTAGAATATAGGGCCTTGCCTTCGGTGTGTATTTGGAAAATTTCCACATTCTCTAATTCCTGGTAACGCTCACATAATGCATCAATTAAAACATTGGGCGTCATCGCAGCTCCCTGGAGATATACGCGGTTACCGGATTTTACGTGTGAAACAGCTTCTAAGGCCGTAACTATATTAAGTTGATTTTTCATTAGATCGTATTTTCAATAATTAGATTGAAATTAATTTCAATATCCTCTTTTACAACGATTAATCCAAATATTTTTTAGGAGGTGTCAATTCGAAATCTTTGAAACTAGTTACTCCTGTTATGACGAATTTAATTTTAGGATGGATTTGAAAGCTGTTTTGAGAAAAACTAAAGATACTACAGCCCATAGGCATAGAGTAAAGCAGTACAGTTTCCATGTTCTTGTATTTGAAAAGTGGAAGAAAAATTAATTACTCCCACTTTGGCTAGTTCAAACATATATTAGAAGCTTATTGTGGCTTCCACCATAATTTCAATTATTAATTTGATGTAAAGTTCCATTAGAAGTAGGTATTAAAATATGACAATTGTCAGTTTTGGAGTTCTTTTTATTATGAGAAACAATATAGTATGGGTAATTTTATTGATTTTTTTTGAGAAAATGATAAAAATAAGATTTATATCAGGTTTAAATTACCAATTTGACAAAAATATATATTTTACGACATATAGATTTTTAGAGGTCAGTAGTTAGTTGCTTACAATTTGTTTCTGATGTATTTTATCGGCTTGAACCATCCTTACAATTAGATTGTTGAAAATTGTAGCTTTATTTTGAGATCGGTTAACCCTAAAACAAAACTCGTTGAAATACCTATTGATATTGAAATCACTTACCCAAGAATATGTGGTTCTTATCCAAGACTTTATTTGATGGATCATGGTGTGCAACGCTTTGAAATTTAGT
>Ga0314774_1002161_pt1 | contig 11429 bp, 10 predicted proteins | sample MetaGCBIA2018_FD_204515 | JGI IMG/M metagenome (GOLD analysis project Ga0314774, IMG submission 204515) | Cryopeg brine microbial communities from Beaufort Sea near Barrow, Alaska, United States - CBIA 2018 | ecosystem: Environmental > Aquatic > Marine > Coastal | place: USA: Alaska | collected... | reverse complement strand
CCTTCAAGTCTGGAACCTTTCGATTTTTCAAAGGCTAACATGTCTGGTTCGCTTTGGTTCGCTGAAGGATTCACAAGTTATTACACCAATCTTATCCTTTGCAGAGCACAAATTATTTCCCCTGAAGAATATGTTGAAAGCCTTAATAAAAATTTTAATTATGTTTGGAACTCTCCTGCAAGAGCATATTTTAATCCGGTAGAAATGAGCTCTCAGGCTCCATTTGTAGATGCAGCAACATCAATAGATCCTGTAAACCGTGAAAACACCTATATTTCCTATTATTCCTACGGAAACGTTTTAGGACTTGCACTAGATTTAAGTCTGAGGGAAAAAGGACAGACTTTAGACGATTTTATGAAGCTTATGTGGCTAACCTATGGCAAAAACGAAATTTCCTATACTTTACAGGACCTTCAGAAAACCCTTGGAACTTTTGCCGGAGAGACATTTGCCTCCCACTTTTTTAACAACTATATTTTTAAAAGTAAAATGCCGGATTACCAGAAACTTTTTGATCTGGTAGGACTTAGAATTATTCAAAAAAAGACTAAAGCTTACTTTGGGGCACCTCTCAAAGATGGAGAGAATAGGCTTATTATTAAGGGCAATCCCAATAAAAATAGCCCGGCTTATAATGCGCTGCTTTCCTCTGGAGATGAATTAAAATCTATTGATACAACTATTTTGAGCAATCTGGATGACTGGAATGAAATCGTCAAAAACAAACGACCGGGTGATACGGTGGAGATCAGGTATATTAGAAATGGAATTGAGAAAAAAACTTCCCTAACCTTTTCTGAAGACCAAACATATTCAATTTCCATTGATAACAATGCGAATAAAGCAGCTATTGAAAGGAGACAAAACTGGTTAAAGAGTCGGGGGAATTTCAATAAGATTTAAAAAAAATCATAAAAAAACCTGTTGCCAATAAGCAACAGGTTTTTAAATTAAAACAGAAAAATATTAATCTGCCAAAATGATGGCTTTGTTGTCTTTCATTTCCAGCACTCCACCTTTAACAGGATAAAAAAGCACATTTGTACCTTCAATTCTAAAATTTTTAGGAAGATCCTTAAGAAATTTTGGATCGGCTGATGCTGCTAAATTTATTTTAACCTCACCTGCAACCAAAAGGGAAACTATAGCGGCATGATGGTTTAACATTTGAAATTCCCCTTCTATTCCGGGAACTTTTACTGCTTCAACCTCTGCTTCAAATACTATTGCTTCCGGAGTAACTATTTCTAAATACATATTTTTTAGTATTGTGTATTCAGTATAGAGTATTGAGTACTTAGTATTGAGAAGTATATTCTACTCAACACTCAATTCTCATCACTCAATACTTATTCTAAGCTTCGGCCAACATTTTCTCACCAGACTCGATTGCATCTTCAATGTTACCTTTAAGGTTAAAAGCAGCTTCAGGAATGTGATCTAATTCCCCATCCATGATCATATTAAAACCTTTAATGGTTTCCTTAATATCGACCAAAACTCCTTTTAATCCTGTAAATTGTTCTGCTACGTGGAAGGGTTGAGACAAGAAACGTTGTACACGTCTTGCACGGAACACAGCTTGTTTATCCTCTTCTGAAAGTTCTTCCATTCCAAGAATCGCGATAATATCCTGAAGTTCTTTATAATGTTGCAACAATTCTTTAACACGTTGGGCACAATTATAATGTTCATCCCCCAAAATTTCAGCTGATAGGATCCTTGAAGTAGAATCCAATGGATCTACGGCAGGATAAATACCAAGCTCTGAAATTTTACGTGAAAGTACGGTTGTTGCATCCAGGTGGGCAAAAGTTGTAGCCGGTGCAGGGTCAGTTAAATCATCCGCAGGCACATATACCGCCTGAACTGAAGTAATAGATCCATTTTTAGTTGAAGTAATTCGTTCCTGCATAGCTCCCATCTCGGTAGCCAAAGTTGGTTGATATCCAACGGCAGAAGGCATACGGCCTAAAAGCGCGGATACTTCAGAACCTGCCTGAGTAAAACGGAAAATGTTATCTACAAAGAAAAGCACATCTTTCCCCTGACCTTCTCCCGCTCCATCACGGAAATATTCTGCTATAGTAAGTCCGGAAAGCGCTACTCTTGCACGTGCTCCCGGTGGTTCGTTCATTTGTCCAAAAACGAAAGTCGCTTTTGATTCTTTTAATGCGGTTTTATCAACTTTGGAAAGATCCCATCCTCCTTCTTCCATAGAATGCATAAAATCGTCTCCGTATTTTATAATTCCGGATTCCAACATTTCCCTCAAAAGGTCATTTCCTTCACGGGTTCTTTCACCAACTCCTGCAAATACGGATAAACCACCGTGACCTTTTGCAATATTGTTGATCAATTCCTGGATCAATACCGTTTTTCCAACTCCGGCTCCACCGAACAATCCAATTTTACCACCTTTTGCATAAGGCTCAATTAAATCTATTACCTTAATTCCGGTAAATAATACTTCTTTTGAAACAGATAGATCTTCAAATCTTGGAGATTCCCGGTGAATTGGCAACCCATTTTCGCCAGCTTTAGGCAAATTCTCCATTCCATCAATGGCATCTCCAATCACATTGAACAAACGGCCATAAATATCTTTTCCAATTGGCATTTGAATTGGAGATCCTGTAGAAACTACTTCTACTCCACGGCTCAAACCATCAGTTGATTCCATCGCGATGGTTTTTACAGTATTATCCCCAATATGGGACTGTACTTCCAACACCAATAGCGAACCATCTTTTCTGGTAATTTCCAAGGAATCGTAAATTTTGGGCAAATCGGCATACTCTGAGTTGAAAACTACGTCAACTACAGGGCCAATAATTTGTGCAACTTTACCTGTGATTTTAGACATTATCTAATCTTTAATTTTATAATCTTTAAAATTCAATTTGAAAATTCCCTGTAAAACAAAATATTTGACGGGTCATTTTCAGGGCGCAAATATAGCTTTTTTTAATTTAAAAAAATAACAGCTTTTTTGGTATTTTTTGGATTCTTATCAATAAAAAACCCATCCAAAAAGGATGGGTTTAAAAAAAAATATTCAAATTATATTTATAATGAAGCCTGAACTAATGTATTGTACAGGTCTCCTATTAGAATGTTTTTTGAAAATTATTTATTCTACTGTAACAGATTTTGCCAAGTTTCTTGGCTGATCTACATTTCTACCTAACATTACGGCTATGTGATAAGACAAAAGCTGAAGCGGTATAGTAGTTAATAAAGGTGTTAAGGATTCTATGGTTTCAGGAATTTCTATTACATAATCTGCCAAATTCTTAACCTCTTCGTCCCCTTCAGTAACTATCCCAATAATTTTTCCTTTTCTGGATTTAATTTCCTGGATATTACTTACTACTTTGTCATAATGGCCTTTTTTGGTGGCAATTACCACCACCGGCATTTGTTCATCAATTAAGGCAATAGGCCCATGTTTCATTTCGGCTGCAGGATAACCTTCGGCGTGAATATAAGAGATTTCTTTTAGTTTTAAAGCGCCTTCCAATGCCACCGGAAAGTTAAAACCTCTTCCCAAATACAAGCAATTTGGCGTATTCTTATATTTATCGGCTATCTCTTTAATATGATCATTGGAGGTTTCCAAAACCTTAGTGATTTTTGCGGGGATCCTTTCCAGTTCCTGTAAATGAAATCTGAACTGGGAATCTGAAATTGCACCTTTATATTTAGCCAGTTTTAAAGCCATCATAGTAAGTACGGTAATTTGAGTTGTAAATGCTTTGGTAGAAGCCACTCCAATTTCCGGACCTGCATGAGTATATGCACCGGCATGGGTTTCACGGGAAATGGATGATCCCACTACATTACAAACCCCAAACACGAATGCACCTTTTTCTTTGGCAAGCTTAATAGCCGCCATAGTATCAGCAGTTTCACCACTTTGAGAGATTGCTATTACCACATCATTTTCATGAATCACCGGGTTTCTATACCTGAATTCAGAAGCGTATTCTACTTCCACTGGTATTCTTGCCAGATCTTCAAAAATGTATTCTGCAACCAATCCTGCATGCCATGAAGTTCCGCAGGCAACAATAATAATTCTTTTTGCATTGGCGAGGCGTTCAATATTATCATCTACCCCGGACATTTTTATAATGCCTTTATCCACCAACATTCTTCCACGGTAAGTATCCTTAATAGCATTGGGTTGTTCATAAATCTCCTTAAGCATAAAGTGATCATATCCACCTTTTTCTATTTGTTCAAGGTTCATTTTTAATTCCTGAACATATGGAGCAACAAGGGAATCATCATGAATCTTTCTTACTTTAATTCCTTTATTCCGTCGGATAACGGCCATTTCACCATCTTCCAGGTAAATAACATTACTGGTAAATTCAATAAATGGCGAAGCATCGGAAGCGATAAAAAATTCATCTTCTCCAATTCCTATTGCCAAGGGGCTTCCAAGGCGGGCTACTATAAGTTCGTTTGGTTTTCTTTTGTCAAAAACGGTAATGGCATAGGCTCCAATAGTTTGGTTAAGCGCTATTTGGACTGCTTTTCCCAATTTTACATCTTCATTGACCATCACATCTTCAATGAGGTTAATCAAAACCTCAGTATCGGTATCAGATTGAAAGGTATAACCACGTTTGACGAGTTCCTTTTTCAGGCCTGAGTAATTCTCAATAATCCCGTTATGAATAATAACCAAATTTCCCGAATTGGAATAATGCGGATGGGAATTTACATCGTTTGGAACCCCATGTGTGGCCCATCTGGTATGTCCAATTCCTATGTTACCTTTTGTTGAAGTGCCTTCTTCAAATTTAGCTTTGAGATCGGCAACTTTTCCTTTGGTTTTACAAAGATTTAGATCCTGCCCATCGAATAAAGCAATTCCGGCACTGTCATACCCTCTGTACTCAAGGCGTTGCAATCCGTTTAAAATTATTGGATATGCATCCCTATAACCTATATATCCTACTATCCCGCACATATCTTAGTTGCTTGTTTCTGAATAAAAAATATCTAATTTGAGCCTTTTAGAAACATCCGCCGCCAGATTACCGTATAACACAGTTCCTTCCGGAGTGATAACTGAAGCAGCAGGAATCCTGTTAACCCCGTCTAAAGGAGTTCTCAAGGCTGAATTTCCAATCAGGTTAATATTTTGAGTAACCACCAAACCTAATCTTACATTTGTAGAATCCTTGTTCAGGATCCTGTTCACATGTTCAGTAATTCTTAATTTATAACTTATTCCGTTATTATCCTCATCTCTGACCAATCTTCCGGAATGTGATGAAACTGAATTTAAAGGATTTGCCTGATTAAAAGTTTGGTCAAAACTATAATCGATCAGTGGCTCATTGGTATCCAGATTGTATAAATAGATACGTTCCGGCTCTGTTTCCCCGCCTTGTGTTTTGTCCTGGTTGACATAAAATGTCAAATTAGCTTCATTTATAAGCCAGTTATTTGCTCTTAACTCTTCTATTTCGGCTTCATCCTCAAAAAGTTCAATAATGACCATGCTACCTTCACCACCTTTTATAAAAAGATTTTCTGCACCAATTTCGGGATTAACCGATTCCGTTTCAGCTAAAATTTCAGCTGGAAGTGCCTGAGAATATGTGTTTACGGTATTCGAGCCAAAACTCAGTTTGTAAGAATTTCGCTCCTCTACCATTTCAGTTGTATCACCATCCTGGTCTGAATCGGCAGTATCAACAACAAGATTTGTGTAATAAAGGGTGATTCCAGCCTCAGTATCCATGAAATTAAGGAGTGCCATTGTACCATTGTCATTTATTGCTTCTGCTTCAAAATACAAGCCCCTGATAAAATTCCTGAAATTGTTGTTATTTGACAATTCAATTGATCCTTGCTTATCAATTATATTTTCCTGAAAAAATGGAGTTGACAAATTAACCCTTAAACGAGGTTTTGCACGAATAGTATCTATTTCGCCATTTATATTTTCTTCCAAATAAACTACTTCCCGGGCAGAAGGTTTAAACGCCTCATTAACATATATAGGATCTCCAACCAGATTGCTTTTAAACAAAGAACCCTGATCAGAATAATATTTTTGTCTGGTTTCAAAATTGGCCTCGGGATTAAAATCATTTAAGAAAAAATTGGAACGACTTATTTTCAGTTTGAAAGGCATGTTCCCGTAAATCGAATCAAGTTTATAAACAGGATTACCAAGGTCATCCAGATCGGTTTGTGTATTAAAATAAGGAAGGGTCAAAACAACGCTATCCAAACTTGGTTCTGTTCCAAACAGAGGGTTATTTGTTGGCAATGAAAGTTGGGTAAGCACATTTGCAATTTGCTGTCCATATACCGGATCGCTATAAACTCCCAAAAGATTGGAAGGCAGGTTATTGGTTTGTACTCCACCTATGTTTTTACTGTATGCAACAACTTTTGCATCATATTGCGGTAAGGAATCTAATTGCCCGCCAATAAGCTCCCCTCCAATGGTATTAAAATCATCATCGCAGGAAATAAATGCTAAAACCATAAGCAATGCTACAGTTATAGTGCTCAATCTTTTCATAAATATCATTCGGTGTGGGTTACTTATTGTGATAAAACTTGGGTGTTATAAAATTCCTGGTATGCTGGAGAAAATTCCTCCGGAGTCTTATAATCTAATACAGGTTTTTCCTGTTTGCTCAAATATTTGGTCAATTCATCCGGGATATTATCCCCGCCTACAACAATTGCGTCCGAATTGTCTATGGCAGCTTTCATAATATTGACATAGGTTGGTTTCTTGAGATGCTTTACATTTTCCTCTTCCAATCCGTCAAAAAGCACTTTTTTATACATGTTCTTATCTAACGTTTCTTCGAAACTTTGATTGTATATGGAAGTCACAATTTTTGCATTAGAAAACAAAGGTTCATTTCCGTAATAATTCCTGAGATAAAGTGGCAATAAAGAAGAAAGCCATCCGTGAACGTGAATTATATCCGGAGCCCAATTCAATTTTTTAACCGTTTCAATGACGCCTTTAGCAAAGAAAATTGCGCGTTCGTCATTATCAGGGAACATATTCCCATCTTCATCGGTTAAGGTTGCCTTTCTTTTAAAATAATCTTCATTATCAATAAAGTAGACCTGCATCCGTTCCTTGGGAATGGATGCCACTTTAATAATTAACGGCATATCCAAGTCATCTATTACCAGATTCATTCCTGATAAACGTATAACTTCGTGCAGTTGGTGCCGCCGTTCATTGATATTTCCGAAACGTGGCATAAAAATTCGAATCTGACCTCCCAGGCCGTTTACCATTCTGGCGGCTTCGAAAGACATAGATGATATCTCGGTTTCGGGCAGGTAAGGAATTACTTCAGATGATACGTACAATATCCTCTTATCTCTCATAGGTATTTTGCTTTTGCTAATAAAAAACATGCAAAATTACAAAAATTTATGCAGTTTGCCAGTAATATCTTAAGTTTGCACGCTGTTAATATTATAATAAAATGCAGATAATAAAAGATAAAAACCGGTTAAATACCTGGGTAGCAACAATAAAACACGAAGGAGGCATCATTGGATTAGTCCCAACAATGGGGGCTTTACATGAGGGTCATCTCTCTTTAATAAGGCAGGCGGCCTCTGTTTGTGACTGGGTTGTGGTAAGTATTTTTGTCAATCCAACACAATTTGACAAGCCTTTGGATTTACAAAACTACCCTCAAACTTTAGATGAAGATATTGTATTATTAGGGGAATTGAACTCAAATATTGTTGTATTTTCCCCCACTGTATCTGAATTATATGACCATAAAATTGAAGCTGAACATTTTGAATTTGACGGAGTGGAGCTGGAAATGGAAGGAAGATACAGATTCGGACATTTTGACGGGGTGGGAACTGTTGTAAAAAAACTTTTTGAGTTAATACAACCGGAGAAGGCATTTTTTGGAGAAAAAGATTTCCAGCAGCTTCAGATCATTAGAAAGTTAATCGAAAAGACAAGGCTGCCGGTAGAAATAATAGGATGCCCCATTGACAGGGAATCCAACGGTTTGGCAAGGAGTTCCAGAAATGAACGACTAAATGATGAAATGCGACAGGAGGCTTCATTTATTTATCAAACCCTGCTAAAAGCAAAAGAGAAATTTGGCACAGAAAGTGCAAAACAAATAAGCGATTGGGTTAAAAATGAATTTAAAACACATCCGTTTTTGAAACTGGAATATTTTGAAATCGCCGACAGAAATTCGCTTAAAACAGTTGAAAACAAACAATTAGACACTTCATACCACGCTTTCATAGCTGTATATGCAGGAGAAGTCAGGCTAATTGATAATATTGCCTTAAATTATTAAATGTACAATATGCAAATTCACGTAGTTAAATCAAAAATACATCGCGTAAAATGTACGGGAGCCGACCTAAATTATATCGGCAGCATAACCATTGATCAGGATTTGATGGATGCCGCCAATATTATTGAAGGTGAAAAGGTACAAATTGTAGACAACAACAACGGCGAACGTCTGGAAACCTACGCCATTCCAGGTCCACGGAATTCCGGTGAGATCACGATTAATGGTGCAGCAGCACACAAGGTTAACAAGGGCGACGTTTTAATCCTGATAACCTATGCCATTATGGATATTGAAGAAGCCAAACTTTTTAAACCTGCAATTGTTTTTCCTAATGAAGAAAACAATCTGTTGAACTAATTTTTGAAAAAAACTACCAAAAATGTCCTGAAGATCATCCTCCCATTATTTTTGGGAGTTTTTTTGATTTGGTATTCCACTAAAAGCGCCACCCCTCAAGAAAGACAGGAGCTTTTGTCAAACATCACCTCAGCCCATCCCGGATGGGTTTTGCTGTCTATGCTTTTCGGATTATTATCCCACCTTTCCCGAGCCTATCGCTGGAAATTTTTACTGGAACCTTTAGGCTATAAACCGCGCTTCCTAAACAGTTTTATGGCTGTAATGGTCGCCTATCTTGCAAATTTCGGGATCCCAAGATCCGGAGAGGTGCTCAGGGCAGTAACCATTTCAAGTTATGAGAATATCCCCTTTGAAAAAGCATTTGGAACTATTATTTCAGAGAGGATAGCCGATTTTATCATGCTCCTGCTCGTTGTAAGCCTTGCATTACTTCTGCAAACAGAACATCTCCTGAACTATTTTGATGAAAACAATATAAACCCCTTCTTTACTGTTGCCGCACTATTTGGTTTACTTGCCATTGGAGTTCTCATATTAAAACAAATAAAAAAATCCAAAAGAGGAATTTTGCTGAAGGTCAAAAATTTCGCGAAAGGGTTGTTGGAAGGAATGCGAAGTATCATAAAAATGAAACAAAAAGGCGCCTTTCTGTTCCATACACTATTTATTTGGGGGATGTATCTCTCGATGTTCTCTATTCTCATATTTACAGTACCGGCAACATCTTCCCTCCCTTTTGGAGTTATAATGGTAGCATTTGTAGTGGGTTCCTTTGCCATTTCGGCAACTAATGGCGGAATTGGGGTTTATCCTATCGCAATTGGTGCCAGCCTGATGCTTTTTGGGATCAGTAAAGAAGCCGGCGAAGCTTTTGGCTGGATAACCTGGGGAACCCAAACTATCCTGGTGATTATTACAGGTGGACTTTCCTTCCTTTTCCTTCCTATTTTAAACCGTCAAAAATAATAACTACATTGTGTATGGCTAACTAAACATTAATCTATGCATAAAAAATTACTTTTCCTGCTTATTTTCATTGTCCCAAACCTGATTATTGGACAAACTATTTATAAAAACCTCAAATCTTCTAAATTAGGAGAAGAAAGGGAATTGAAAATACAGCTCCCCAGAAATTACGATCAGAATAAAGAAAAAAAATATCCGGTTTTGGTGGTTCTTGACGGAGATTATCTATTTGAGCCGGTTGCCGGAAATGTTGATTATTACTCTTATTGGGAAGATATTCCTGAAATGATCGTGGTAGGGATCAATCAGTCATCTTCCCGGGAATCAGATTCATTTTATGACGAGTATACATTTTTGCCTGCCGGTAGCGGAGCTTCTTTTTTTGAATTTATCGGCATGGAATTGATGCCCTTTCTCGATTCCAACTATAGAACAGCAAATTTCAGGGTAATTATGGGTCATGATTACACCTCAAATTTCATCAATTATTATCTCTTAAAAGAAAATCCGTTGTTCCAGGGTTATATAAATTTAAGCCCGGATCTGGCTCCCGAAATTAAAACCCGGATTTTTAATTCGCTTCAAAAATCACCTAATCCAATCTGGTATTATTTGGCAACTTCTACAGAGGATATTTCGGCACTAAAAGAGGATATTCTTAATTTTGATAGCCAATTAAAAAAAATAGACAACAAAAACATTCATTATAATTTCGACAATTTTAAGGACGCATCGCATTACACTCTAGTAGGAAATGCTATCCCGAAGGCTATAGAACAAATTTTTGAAACATACCGTCCAATTTCAGTTCAGGACTACAACAGTGTGCTCTTGCAAACTTCGGTTTCTTCCTTCGATTACCTGGTTGAAAAATATAAAAACATACGTTTACTCTTTGGAATTGACAAGCAAATAAGGCTCAATGACTTTATGGCTGTGTATAATGCCATGGAAAAAACAACGAATTGGGAGCAAATGAAAGATCTTTCAAAACTTGCCGCAAAAAATTATCCAAAAACAATGCTCGCTACTTATTTTGAAGCGCGTTATGAGGAAGAAACAGGAAGTCCCAAAAAGGCGATGAGAATATACCAAAACGCTTACGGACAGGATCCTATTTTATTTTTAAACATAGACTTCATGCTTGAAAAAGCAAATCAAATCAAAGTAGATTTTAATTATTAAAGCATTTTAAAAACACATTTCAAATTCGTATTTCAAATTTATGGCCAAATCAAAAATCACCTTTTTCTGTCAAAATTGCGGCGCGCAACATTCAAAATGGCAAGGTCAATGTACCTCCTGCAAAGAATGGAACACCATCGTAGAGGAGGTCTTGCAAAAACCCGATCAAAAAGACTGGAAAATTCAGGATTCACGGGAGGTAAAGAGAACGGCCAAACCCCTTAAAATTTCGGAAATCGAGGTGGGTTCTGAACCCAGGTTAAACACCAACAACGTCGAACTGGACAGGGTTCTTGGCGGCGGAATTGTTCCTGGTTCTCTAATTCTTTTGGGTGGGGAACCGGGAATAGGAAAAAGTACCCTGCTTTTACAGATTTCATTGAATCTAAGGCAGAAAACCCTTTATGTATCCGGGGAGGAAAGTCAGCAACAAATAAAAATGCGGGCAGAACGCATCAATCCAAACCCTGCCAATTGCTATATTTTGACTGAGACCAAAACCCAAAACATCTTTAAACAAATAGAAGCGCTGCAACCTGAAATTGTAATTATAGATTCCATTCAAAC
>Ga0314774_1002160_pt1 | contig 11448 bp, 8 predicted proteins | sample MetaGCBIA2018_FD_204515 | JGI IMG/M metagenome (GOLD analysis project Ga0314774, IMG submission 204515) | Cryopeg brine microbial communities from Beaufort Sea near Barrow, Alaska, United States - CBIA 2018 | ecosystem: Environmental > Aquatic > Marine > Coastal | place: USA: Alaska | collected... | reverse complement strand
TAAAGTTGAAGGTGGTTCGTTTGGTTTTAATTTAATTGTTAATAAATCAAACATAAAATATTTAGGGCAATTAGAAATACTTTGTGAAGAAGGTGTTGATTTTATAATTACTTCACTTGGAAGTCCAGAAGAAACTATTAAGCAAGCACATAAACATCATATTAAAGTCTTTTGCGACGTAACTGATTTAGGTTTTGCCAAAAAAGTTGAAAGTTTGGGTGCAGATGCTATAATTGCTGTTAATAATGAAGCTGGTGGTCATAGGGGCAATATGAATGCTGAAGAGTTAATTAAATTAATAGCCTCAAATTGTTCAATTCCTGTTATTTCTGCTGGTGGAGTAGGCTGTAAAGTTGATATTGATAAAATGTTAAGTTATGGTGCTGAGGGAGTTTCTGTTGGAAGTCCTTTTATTGCTTCCGTTGAAGCGGGTGTAACTGAAGAATATAAACAAGCTTGTGTTAATTATGGTGCTAAAGATATTATCATGACTGAACGTATTTCGGGTACACCTTGTACAGTAATAAAAACACCTTATGTAGAAAAAATAGGAACTAAACAATCTTGGATTGAATCAGCTTTAAATAAGAACAAGAAATTAAAAAAATGGGTTAAAATGATTCGATTTATGATTGGCACCAATGCAGTTACCAATGCAGCAACTAAAGCCACTTATAAAACTGTTTGGGTTGCAGGCCCAAGTATTGAACATACCCATGAAATTTTACCTATAAGTAGTATTATAGAGAAACTTATTAAAGATTAACATTGAGTTAGAGGTTTATCTTTCATTCTTTTTATTAACTATAACTAAGTAACTTTTTTAATTAAGAATTAATACTTACTTAAAGTAAATTATGTAACGCTTTAGTTAAAGTCGGATATTTAAATTTAAATCCAGTTGACACTATCTTTTCTGAAGAAACACGACTACCTTCCAATAAAATAACAGCCATTTCCCCAAAAATTAGTTTCAACACAAAAGCAGGAATATTTGGCAGCCATAATGGCTTCTTAATTTTTTTGGCAATAATTTTTGTGAGCGATTTATTGGTAATGTGTTCTGGGGCAACGGCATTGTAAATTCCTTCAAGTTCGTTATTTTCAATGGCTTCAAGATATATATTGCATAAATCGTCGACGTGAATCCAGGGAATAAATTGTTCGCCGCTTCCAAGTGCTGCGCCAACGCCAAGTTTTATGGGCTGGCTTAATTTTTCTAAAGCCCCGCCTTCTCTGGAAAGTACAACGCCGGTTCTAAAAATAACGGTTCTTATGTTTAATGTACTAAACTGGCTTGCTGCTTTTTCCCAAACTTCGCAAATGGAACTAATAAAATCGTTTCCAGGAGCATCATTTTCAGTATCAATTTTTGTGGAGGTTGTGGCGCCATAATACCCAATCCCCGAAGCTGAAATAAATGCCTTTAAATTCGGGTTTAATTCTTTCACTTTTTCAAATAAAAGATTGGCCGATTCCACGCGGCTATCTATTAAAATTCTCTTTCTTTCATTGGTCCAGCGTTTATCCGCAATTCCTGCACCAGCCAAATGAATGATGTAATCTGCTTTAACAATGGCTTTTGCATCAATATGCTGTGTCGCCAAATTCCAATAATAACGATTGTGTTTTGTATGTTGGTTTCTGCTTAAAATGGCAACTTTATGGCCTTTGTTACTAAGTAATTTGCAAAGTTTTTTTCCTATAAATCCGGTGCCGCCGGTCACTAAAATTGAAGCCATAAAAAATTCGGTTATTTTGTGTAATATTATACAAAATAACCGAATTCTGAAATAAAGAACAATTAAAAACTAATTTTTAACCATGTGATCTTCCACTTTATAGAGAACAATATTATTAATTCCCATAGTAATTGCTTCCACATTTAATGGAATTAAGTCATGGTAACGTTCAGAGATTGATTTTTTCAAACCTTCAATCACGTTTTCTAATTTCACAATTGGTTTTAGTTTTAAATATCCACCCAAAATAATCATATTAAAAATTTTCTTGTTTCCCATTTCTGAAGCCAATTTGGTCCCCTCAATTTGGAAAATTTTGATATCGGTTCTTGTGGGATGTGCAGTAATTCCGTTGGGATCATAAATTAAAATACCTCCCGGTTTTACGGATTCCTCAAATTTATCCATCGATTGCTGGTTCAAAATAATAGCGGTGTCCACTATTTTTAAATAAGGCGAACTAATTTTTTCATCACTTAAAATTACGGTAACATTTGCAGTTCCACCTCGCATTTCTGGTCCGTAAGAAGGCATCCAGCTCACTTCCTGATCTTGCATGATGCCAGAATAGGCCAATATTTTTCCCATTGATAACACTCCTTGTCCACCAAAACCTGCGATAATAATTTCTTCTGTCATTATTTTATTTTTTTAAGATACCACCTACTTTTATATCACCAAGCGGAAAGTAAGGAAACATATTTTCTTCCATCCAAATATTTGATTCAAGGGGTGTCATTTTCCATCCTGAATTACAGTTAGACACAATTTCAATAAAGGATACTCCCTTTTTTAATCGTGTGTTTTCAAATGCTTTTTGTATCGCTTTTTTAGCTTTACGTGCATGTTTATGTGTATGAACAGCGTGACGGGTTACGTAATAAACACCTGGAAGGTTTGCGATTAATTCTGTCATCTTTAATGGGGAACCCATAGTTTCAATGTCTCTTCCATAAGGTGAAGTGGAAGATTTCATTCCTTCCAAAGTTGTTGGTGCCATTTGTCCGCCAGTCATTCCATAAATACCATTATTTACAAAAATAATGACAATATTTTCCCCTCTGTTACAAGCGTGAATGGTTTCGGCAGTTCCAATGGCAGCTAAATCACCATCACCTTGGTAAGTGAATACATATTTTTCAGGCCAAAGTCTGGAAATAGCTGTTGCTACTGCCGGTGCTCGTCCGTGGGCGGCTTGTGTCATATCTATATTCATAAAATCATAGGCCAAAACAGAACAGCCAACTGGTGCCACACCAATGGTATCTTCTGAAATTCCCATCTCATCAATGACTTCCATAGTTAAATTGTGCGCAGTGCCATGACCACAACCCGGACAGTAAGACAAGGCTGTGTCTGTCATTAATTTTGATTTACAGAATACTTGATTCTCTGGTTTTATGATGTTTGATACTTCCATTTTTAATAATTTTTTGTTCTAAAGCTTCTAAAATTTCTTCTGGAGTGTGAATAATTCCTCCGGTTCTGCCAAAATGTTCAACAGGTACTTTATGTTCAACTGAAAGTCGTACATCTTCTACCATTTGACCGGCATTTAATTCAACACTTAAAATTCCTTTTACCTGATCGGCCAATTCAAATAGTGCTTGTTTTGGATAAGGGAATAAGGTTATTGGTCTTAACAAACCTACTTTTATTCCTTTTGCTCTTCCCAATTCAACTGCTTTTTGTGATATTCTTGCACTTGAACCGTAAGCAACAATTAGATATTCAGCGTCATCACAGTTTGTTTTTTCAAAACGCAAGTCCTCTTTTTCCATTTGCTCATATTTTTTCAATAACCTATGAACTCTGGCTTCCATTTTTTCAGATTTTAAATCGAGAGATGTAATAATATTACGTTCTCTACCATTTCTTCCGGTTGCTGCCCAATCGCCATATTTTTCAATCAGCTCCTCATTGGTCATTCTTTGTTTTTGTGGTTTAAGCATTACCTTTTCCATCATTTGGCCAATTAATCCATCAGAAAGAATTAATACCGGAGCACGATATTTAAAGGCAATATCAAAAGCATCTTCTACAAAATCAGACATTTCCTGAACCGATGCCGGTGCTAAAACATAGAGCTTGTAATCTCCGTGTCCGCCACCTTTTACCGATTGAAAATAGTCAGCTTGAGAAGGTTGAATAGTTCCCAATCCTGGTCCGCCTCGAACAACATTTACAATTACTGCAGGCAATTCTGCACCAGCCAAATAGGAAATTCCTTCCAATTTTAATGAAATACCCGGACTTGATGATGAAGTCATCGCTTTTTTACCGGTACTTGCAGCACCATAAACCATGTTGATGGCGGCTATTTCGCTTTCAGCCTGTAATACGACCATTCCCGTTCTTTTTTCAGGACGCTCGGTCATTAAATATTCAATAATTTCTGTTTGTGGTGTGATAGGATAACCAAAATAACCATCAACTCCAGCCCTAATTGCAGCTTCAGCTAACGCTTCGTTACCTTTCATTAATTTTAATTCTGTCATGCTACGCAATGTTTTAATGGTTATACTGAAACTTTTACTCTGTATACGGAGATTGCTCTGTCTGGGCATACAATGCCACAGTTTGTACAGCCTGTACAAGCTTCAGGGTTTTTCATGTAAGCATAGTGATAGCCTTTTCTGTTGATGTCTGTTGACATGCCAATCACATCTTCCGGACAAACAGGTATACAAACTTCACAGCCTTTGCAAGTTTGTGTATCAACAACTATAGCTCCTTTTACTTTTGCCATATCAATAAATTTATATATGATTACTATACTGTAATTTTATTATTCTCAAAGATATGGGTTATTTATTGTATAAAGAATGATAAATGTCAATATATGATGTTTATCATTTCTTTTTCTGAGGTTTTAAAAGAAGTTAAAACAATAAAAACACCCAAGAGGGTGTTTTTATTGCGAATTTTATAAAATGTAATTTGTGTTACATTAATACAATGATTTATATTTTATCGGATTTGCTTCATGCATAATCTTGTAAATAGCTTCAAAAATATCTTCTTCATTTGGTTTTGAAAAATAATCGCCGTCCGTTCCGTAAGCTGCTCTGTGCTGTTTGGCGGTTAAAGTAACCGGTTTGCTGTCTAAATATTCATAGGCATTTTGCTTTTCCAGGATTTCATCTAATAAATAGGCAGAAGCACCTCCGGGAACGTCTTCATCAATAACAATTAACCTACTTGTTTTTTGGACACTTTTTAATACATCTTTATTGGTATCAAAAGGCAACAGACTTTGTACATCAATAATTTCAATATCTATATCAACCTGTTTTAAACTGTTTACAACATCTTCCACCAATTTTAATGTTGATCCGTAAGAAACAACGGTAATATCTGTTCCGGTTCTAATGGTTTCAACAAGGCCAATTGGTGTTTTAAATTCACCTAAATTGTTGGGAAATTTTTCCTTAAGTCTGTAGCCATTTAAATTTTCCACAATTAATGCAGGTTCATCACACTCCAATAATGTGTTGTAAAATCCGGCCGCTTTTGTCATATTCCTTGGAACCAAAATATTCATTCCTCTTAATAAATGAACAATAGCACCCATTGGTGAGCCAGAATGCCAGATTCCTTCTAAACGGTGACCACGGGTTCTAACAATTAAAGGTGCTTTTTGTTTACCAACGGTTCTGTAATGCAGGGTAGCCAAATCGTCACTCATTATTTGTACTGCATAGAGTAAATAATCTAAATATTGAATTTCGGCAATCGGTCGCAGTCCTCTTAGCGCCATTCCTATTCCTTGGCCGATAATAGTTGCTTCTCTAATTCCGGTATCGGTAACTCGATGTATTCCATATTTTTCCTGAAGCCCGACCAGACCCTGATTCACATCGCCAATATTTCCTGCATCTTCCCCAAAAATGAACAAATCGTTGTATTTTGAAAGCAGGCTGTCAAAGTTATTTTTTATGATTATTCGTCCATCAACCATCTCGGCATTTTCATTATAGGTGGGCAAAACTTCCTTAACATGGCTTACTTTTTTGTCGCTTTGGCTGTATAAAAAGGAACCGTAATTTTGTTGTTCCCTTTTTAAATAGTTGACAATCCAGTTTTGCAATTGTGTTTTTTCAGCAGATTTTTCCTCCCTTACATATACAATCGCTTTTCTTGCAGCAACTAAAATATCCTTTCTTGACGTATCAATAACGACATCCAAATCGTTTTTTAATTTAACGATAAAATGTTTGTTATGGCTTTTCCCCGATAGATTTTCAAGTAATTGGATGACCTTGGTTTTTTCTTCTTTAACGGGGTTTAAAAATGCATTCCATGCGTCTCTTCTGGCTTGATTTACCTCTTTTTTTGCTTCTTTTTCAATTTTGATTAATTCTTCTTCACCATCAACAAAACGCAGCAAGTTATTGTTGCTGTCTTTCAATTCAAATTCAATAATCCAATCTCGCATTTTCGCTAGGCAGTCGTTTTGCTTTTCCCAAATTAAGCGCTCTTTCGATTTATACCGTTCTTGCGAACCAGAAGTTGAATGGCCTTGAGGTTGCGTTAAGTCTTTTACATGAATTAAAACAGGTACATGTTCTTCACGGGCTATTTTTGCAGCTTTATTATAAACGGAAATCAATTGTGGATAATCCCAACCTTTTACCACAAAAATTTCAAACCCTTCCGAAGTTTCATCACGTTGAAATCCTTTTAATATTTCAGAAATACTTTCTTTGGTGGTTTGATATTTTGCCGGAACTGAAATTCCATAATCATCATCCCAAACACTAATTATCATAGGAACCTGTAAAACCCCAGCTGCATTTATGGTTTCAAAAAATAAACCTTCTGAAGTGCTTGCATTTCCAATAGTTCCCCAAGAAATTTCATTTCCGTTGTTCGAAAATTTTGGTTTTTTAAGCTCAGGAAGATTTCTAAACATTTTTGAAGCCTGTGCAATTCCAAGCATACGTGGCATTTGGCCTGCCGTTGGCGAAATATCTCCGGTTGAATTGTATTGTTCTGTTAAGTTTTTAAAATGGCCATTTTCATCTAGGCTATGCGTTGCAAAATGACCTCCCATTTGCCTGCCACCCGACATTGGTTCTGCAGTTATGTCAGCATGAGCATATAAACCTGCAAAAAATTGTTGCGGTGTTAGTTCGCCAATGGCCATCATAAATGTTTGGTCACGATAGTAACCCGATCTAAAATCGCCCTTCTTAAAAGCTTTCGCCATGGCGAGTTGCGGCACTTCTTTGCCATCTCCAAAAATTCCAAATTTTGCCTTACCGGTTAAAACTTCTCTACGGCCCAAGTAACTGCATTCTCTACTTATTACAGCAATTTGGTAATCGCGTAAGACTTCCTTTTTAAATTGATTGAATGATAATTGTTCTTGGTTTGTGGATGAAGATTTTACCTGCATATTTTTGATTTTTTTTAGTAGGTGCAAAGTTACAAATTTAAATGGTATTTAAAATGTCAGCTAAAAATCTGAAAGTATAAAGCTCAAAGTTTAAAGTTCAAATAGATTGAAATTTAGTAAATTAAAATTAATTGCAAAACCAACAACCTTTATCCAGAGCCAAAGAGAACAACCAACAAAACAAGACTTAATAAAATCCTCGTTTTGCGAAATTATATATTTTTTTAGGACTTATTACCAATACAAATCTAATTTTGGAGCTGTAACCAGGCGCAGAAATTTCCCAGCCCAAATTTGAATAAAAAGGAAAATACACTTCTAAGATATCTTGTATAAAGTTTAATCTAACCCCATTTTCGTAAGCGAAATAAACACTTTCATTTTTGTTTTTCACAAAACCGACATCATTATACACCTCAAACCAACGCCATAATCCTACACTTGTGTTTATAGTTGTAAGCCATTGATTTGCATAGGCAACCGGAAGTTTCGATTTGAAACCTCCTTCATTAATGATAACCTGCTGGCTTAAAATACCTGTTGTTTCCGATCTTCCCAAATATTCATACTGAAATAAATAATCGGTTGGTCTGTCTAAGGCAAAACTAAAGAAATCTGTTTCGGTTTTATTAGACAAAAATGCACCAGCGAAAATTCTGAAATCAAATTGCCTATTGGTGTCAGTTAATAACCTGTAATGCGCTGTTGCTGAGACTTTACTGAATTTATTTGCAATTTGCAGCCCTGTTGAGAATCTAAGGTCTTCAATAATATTTGGCTTGAAATACCCATAGCTTAAATTGAAAATATTGTATTTGTTGGTTTCAATATGTTGTGTTTGTGTTGGTGACTTTTCCCGATCAACCATAACATATGAAGTATGCAGTATGTGGCTACCGACATCTCTTAAGCTTTTTCGTTTAAATTCAAGAAGTGCGAACGGTGTAAAAGTGCTGTAGCTGAGGTCTTCAGCATATTGAAAACTGCTTCCTGAAATTCCTGTCAGAAATTTGTTAATTTTCTCATTTTCTGGTAAGTATTCATAAAGCATAGAGAAAGAGCCGGAAAATGAATCGCTTTTTGTGCCATAGGAAGGTGTTATTTTATAAAGAAAACTTTTGTTCAATAATGTTTTATTAGAAATAGACAATCCTAAAACAATTCCGTCATAATAATTGTACCTCCCTTCAGGCGTATAAAAAATTTGATTGTAATAGGGGTTTTCTATATCTTTCATGAATTTTAACTGCACGGGTCTGTTAAATAAGTTTTTGTCAATATTTTTCCAATTGTTTCTTAAATTGTATTCAGGTAAATAGAATTCATGATTTAATGAAAGTCGATCAAAACCGTTGGCTGGAATGGTTATTTTTGTTAGGGAATCTATGCCAATCAGCCATTTTTTATATACAATTTCTTTATTTTGAATACCATACAACTGAATGGGGGCAGTAAAGTTTCGTTTATTAAGAATACTGATTTCGAGTGAATCATTTTTCTTTACTATTTTTTTGATTGTATAATCTACTTTTTTATTGGTGTTTAAATAATCTGTTTTAAACCAGTCAATATCTTTGGGTGTATCAATTAAATTCAAAAATAAATCGCTTTGGGTGTTTTTTCCGCTATATTTTTCTGAAAAACTTTTAATAGCATCTGAGATTACTGCCTCTCCTAAGTAATTTTCAAGATATTGAATTCCCAATCCAGCTTTAAATTTGTTTACAATTTTTTTGTTGAAATTTGAAAGGGAGTCGGCCCGCGTCGTTAATGCTTGGTCTAAATTTTTTCGTGCTGCAAATTGGTAAACAAAAGGATATTTATCGTTAAAATTTATTTTGGCCAAATTGAAGTTTCTAACACCCCAAAGTTTTGAAATATCGCCAATAGCTTTAACATTAGGGTAGTATTTTTCAACATATTTAATCATTAAATAGGTTTGTAAACCATCGGCAAGCCAGGCATCTTCTCTTTTATTAAACAAAAAAGTGTTGTCAATATATTTTCTGCTGAGAATTTTGAACAGTTGGATATCCCATTCAAAAGTATCGGTGAAGGGATTTAAAAATGAAGGCAATTGGTTAAACCCATAAACTGGATTTTTCTCATATTCAATTTTATTTATGAAAAGTTTTTTATGTGGATATACTCCCAAATAAGACTGAATAAAAGAGAGCTCTCTATTGATGATTTCGGTTTTGACGACAGTGTCCAGATTTTTAAAATTGATGTTTGTGATTACTTTTACGGGGGTAGATTTATATTCAATAAAATCGTTTACTTTAGTGATATTTACTGCAATATCCTGTCTTTTTCTTCCAAATAATTTATAACTGTTGAAGTTGGACATTGTATCACAGGAAATTATTAAATCACTATTTACGACAAAACCTTTTGGAACTTTAATTTTTATCAGATAATTTGTAAAATCAACATACAAATCATCCATATCCAAATTGTTGTATATCTGCCACTTTTTATCAAAAATAGCCGGAATTAAGTACCAGTAACGTAAATTATAACTGGTTTTATCAACTCCATAATTTGTAAACTTAGCGTTAGGGATTTTTACGGAATATGTTGCAATTATTTTTATGGAATCCTTTGGCTTTAAAGATTCTTTTAAGTTGATTTTTAAGATATCGGGATTTTTATCGGTAATTTCCCAAGAAACAAGGTCGTAATTAACCGAAATACTATTAATTTTACTGTTCCCTCTATGTTTTTCATAGGCAAAATGAAACGAATTCGAATAGTTTTCTACAAAACGATTTGCCAGCGGTGTGTTTTTATCTCTATAGGCATTCGCCCAATTATGAAAATAAACAGTGCTTAAAATGCTGTCTGATTTGTTGTGAAAAATAATTTCCTGTTGAATTTTGAGTTCATTTGTCTGTGTATTTAAATCGGCAAGAATGGTGGTGCTGTTTGTTTGAGAATACATATTATTCAAACAAAGAATACCTGCCAAAAGCGTTAAAAATATATATTTTTTCAAGGGTTTAATTAAAAATTAGGACTTAAACTGTATTTTTTATAGAAAGTATCTATAACATCCAAAACTTCATCTTCGGTGTCAACAATTGATATTAAATCGAGATCGCCCAAATTTACAGCTCCTTCATCAACCAAAGTGTTTTTCATCCAGTCAATAAGTCCGGACCAATATTTTTTCCCAACCAATACGATGGGAAATTTACCAATTTTTTTTGTTTGAATTAGGGTGATTGCTTCAAAAAGTTCATCCATAGTTCCAAAACCTCCTGGCATCACCACAAATCCTTGGGAGTATTTCATAAACATCACTTTACGAACAAAAAAGTAATCAAAATCTAATCTTTTGTCGGAATCAATATATGGATTCTCATGTTGCTCCATTGGCAATTCAATATTTAAACCAACAGAGATCCCTTTTCCGCGATGCGCACCTTTATTTCCGGCTTCCATAATTCCAGGACCGCCTCCAGTAACAATTCCATAACCATTAATGGTTAATTTATAAGCAATATTTTCGGCAAGTATGTAATATTTATGATCTGGTTTTACACGTGCTGAACCAAAAATAGTCACACAAGGCCCAATTTTACCGAGACGTTCAAAACCTTCAACAAACTCAGCCATAATTTTAAAGATGGCCCAGAAGTCGTTTGTTCTAATTTCATTCCAAGTTTTTTGTTTAAATTTATCTCTAATTTGTCTGTCTTCATTTGTCATAACTATGCTGTAATTTCATTTATTAATTGCTAAAATTCAGGATTTTTAGAAAAAATCTGCCAGCTAATTTAATTCTTTTTTCAAGAATTTGGCAGTATAGCTTTTTTTATGTTGGCTTAATACTTCAGGAGTCCCGAAACAAATTAACTTCCCGCCTTTTTTTCCGCCTTCCATTCCAATATCAATCACGTGGTCGGCAAGTTTTACAACATCTAAATTATGTTCAATGACTAGGATGGTGTTTCCCTTATTTGTTAATTTATTTAAAACATCCATAAGTACGCGAATATCTTCAAAATGAAGTCCGGTAGTTGGCTCATCTAAAATATAAAAAGTGTTTCCAGTATCTTTTTTAGCAAGTTCTGAGGCTAATTTTATTCGTTGTGCTTCACCTCCGGATAAAGTTGTGGATTGCTGTCCGAGTTTAATGTAACTTAAACCTACGTCGTGAATTGTTTTAAGTTTCCTATGAATTTTAGGAATAAGTTCAAAAAATGAAGTTGCTTCTTCAATGGTCATATTTAACACATCGGAAATTGATTTTCCTTTGTACCTAATTTCTAAAGTTTCTCTGTTGAAGCGTTTTCCCTG
>Ga0314774_1002159_pt1 | contig 11449 bp, 7 predicted proteins | sample MetaGCBIA2018_FD_204515 | JGI IMG/M metagenome (GOLD analysis project Ga0314774, IMG submission 204515) | Cryopeg brine microbial communities from Beaufort Sea near Barrow, Alaska, United States - CBIA 2018 | ecosystem: Environmental > Aquatic > Marine > Coastal | place: USA: Alaska | collected... | reverse complement strand
ACGAGGCCGAGACGCGTTAGCTGCGTTTCGTGGCTCACTAGAAAATTGGTCTGGGATGAGCGGCCTACGTTGTAGTACCTGAGAATCTATCTTATGGCGACATAAGCCGAAGACAACTACGTTGTAGTACCTGAGAATCTATCCTTATAACAATATAAGCCGAATGAAACCCAAAAGAAATAAGAGCTTCACACCAAAAGTGTAAAGCTCTATAAATATATAAACCTAATAGCTATCATTAAACCAACACCAAGAGTACATTAGTGACAGTGTTGGAGAGTTTGATGGGTTGCTGCGACGAGCCTTCGGTGGATAGTGAGGAGCGGCAATCTGTCATGCTAGGCCACTACTGTCACTTATGTAATCGACAAACTCGCATTTAGTCTTTAATCTTTAGTCTTTTGTTGTACAGGAACCATCTTATCCTTCATACCCATATAAGGGCGAAGCGCTTCAGGGATAGTAACCGTACCGTCGGCTTGTAAATGGTTCTCTAAGTATGCAATCAGCATACGAGGTGGCGCAACAACTGTATTGTTAAGAGTATGTGCATAGTATTTACCTTTGTCACCTACCACTCGGATTTTTAGACGACGTGCTTGTGCATCTCCAAGATTTGAACAACTTCCAACCTCAAAGTACTTTTGTTGACGAGGAGACCATGCTTCAACGTCAATAGATTTAACTTTTAGGTCTGCAAGATCACCTGAACAGCATTCAAGAGTTCTTACCGGAATTTCCATTTCTATGAACATATCAACTGTGTATTGCCATAACTTGTCAAACCATTCTTTACTCTCTTCCGGATTACAGACAACAACCATCTCTTGTTTTTCAAATTGGTGGATTCTGTAAACACCACGTTCTTCAAGACCATGAGCACCTTTTTCTTTACGGAAACAGGGTGAATAGCAAGTAAGTGCATGAGGCAATGTTGCTTCTTGAACAATGGTATCTATGTATTTACCAATCATTGAATGTTCGCTTGTACCGATTAGGTATAAGTCTTCACCTTCGATTTTATACATCATTGAATCCATTTCAGCAAAACTCATTACTCCCGCAGCAACATCACTACGTATCATATATGGCGGAATAACATAAGTAAATCCACGCTCTATCATATAATCTCTTGCAAAAGAGATAACTGCAGAGTGAAGTCTTGCTATATCTCCCATTAAATAATAAAAACCACTTCCTGCAACTTTTCTAGCGGCATCAAGATCAAGACCTGCAAAACTTTCCATTATTTGTGCATGATAGGGAATTTCAAACTCAGGTACAGCAGCTTCTCCATATCTTTTTACTTCCACATTTTCTGATTCATCTTTACCAATTGGAACACTTGGATCTATTATATTAGGAAGAATCATTAATAGATTTTTAACTTTTTCTGTCAATTCACCTTCTAATACTTCGATTTCAGCTAAACGAACAGCATTTTGTTTAACTTGCTCTTTAATCGCTTCTGCTTCTTCTTTCTTGCCTTGCCCCATTAAAACACCAATTTGTTTAGAAATTGTATTTCTTGAACTTCTTAACTCATCCGCCTCTTGTTTAGCATTACGGCTTTCAAAATCCAGTGCGATAACTTCATCAACTAAAGGAAGTTTACTATCTTGAAACTTATTTCGAATATTTTGTTTAACTATGTCTGCATTTTCTCGTACAAATCTAATATCTAACATTTGTGCCTCCTATAAAGTAAATCATTGTTAGTGTAAGTTTGATTTCGCGCTGAGCCGGTAGAATCAGTGTAGAAAACTTACTTACACTTGCTGGTATTTACGTATAAAGTAACTCATTTTTCATCATTTTTCCCAATAAAAAAATTCCAATAACCCAATAAACCATGGGACGAAGGAATCCGTGTTGCCACCCAAATTGTCAAAAAAACACTCTTGACCACTCGAAAGTAATATAAAGGTTACAAACCTTTGGCTTTCACCAACAGTTCAAAAAGTGGAAAGACTTACTTCAATGTTAATTCACACCAACCATTAACTCTCTTGAAATGTTATAAATCGTAGCTTTTGTCATTACTGCATTTATATTTAATTAAGCTCATTATAAATCTTTTTAAGTCTTATGACAAGGGTTTTTTATGATTGCTTCAACTGTCCCCTTTTATATAATTAATTCTGCCTCTTTTGACAATGACACTATTGTACTATACTACACTATAGAGGACGGAGTTATTATAATATAGTATACGTTAATAACTCGATAACTGTCTAAGAAGTTATCCTAGGAGGAAACAAAATGAGCGAATCAACAATCCAACAAAGTAAATTCAACATAAATCCAACTGTAAAGTTTATAACCATGTCTGCACTCTTTACCGCATTGGTTTTTGTAGCGACATATGCAGTGCAAATTCCACTTCCCGGACTAGCTACCGGAGGATTAATACATCTGGGAAATGTAGCCTTATTTACCATTTCAATCATCTTCGGCAAAAAATACGGTGCGATCTCAGGTGCATTTGGTATGGCACTTTTTGATGTTTTATCACCTTGGGTTATTTGGGCTCCTGGTACGTTTATCATTAGAGGAGTTATGGGTTATATGGTTGGTTATATAGCTAATAAAAATCGAGAAGGTAAAATCAGTGTACTAAGATTGACAGCTGCAATGGTCATTCCTAGCATCTGGATGATCGCAGGATATTTTGGATACAACTTACTCTTATTTGGAAATTATCCAGCTGCAATAGCATCAATACCAGGTGACTTAATACAAATCGGTGCAGGTATAGCCATTTCATTGCCAATCATGACCGCCCTTCATCAAACTGGCGCTGACAAAACACTTAAAAAGTTATCGTCGGTTTAATTATGAGGGATACATTAATCATGACTCCAGGACCAACTTACGTGTCCGAAAACGTTCGCAGTGCTATGGCTCAACCAATTATAAATCCAGATATAGATCTTCAGTTTTACGAAATATATAAAGAGACAACAACACTTTTACAACAGATTATGAAGACAGAAAATGACGTCCTTATATTGGACGGTGAAGGCATTCTAGGTTTAGAGGCTTCTTGTGCTTCACTCATTGAAGAAGGCGATCGTGTCTTAGTATTAAGCAACGGCATATTCGGCGAGGGTTTTGGTGATTTTGTTAAAATGTATCTTGGTGAATGTGTTTACTATCGAAGCGATGATCAACTTCCCTTTGATACAGCTACTTTAAGACAGTATCTTGAAAAAGACAGCAATTTCAAAATGGCAACACTCGTTCATTGCGAAACACCTTCGGGGCTTGTTAATCCGATTAATGAACTTTGTCCCCTACTTAAGGAATTTGGTATTCTAACTGTTGTTGATGCCGTTTCATCTATTGGTGGCATATCTATTGAAACAGATGAATGGCAAATAGATATATTACTTGGAGGTTCTCAAAAATGTTTGTCAGCTCCACCTGGCTTAACCTTTCTGAGCTTAAGTCAAGATGTCAAAGAAGCCATGGCTGCTCGTAACAAACCCATCATCGGATTTTATTGTAATCTAACGATTTGGGATAACTGGTATGATAAAAAATGGTTTCCTTACACACAACCGGTCAGTGATATTTACGCATTAAGGCAAGCCGCTTTTGATTTAGTCAATGATTCCACTGTCTACATAAGGCATGCTCAGTTAGCTCAAAAAGTCAGGACCGAGCTCGTGAATTTAGGTTTCGAATTATATCCTAACGATGGGTTTTCAAATACTGTAACTGCTTTTACACTACCCAACCATATTGATGAAAAATTATTCAGGCAAAAGTTGTTAGATGAATACAACGTGCTCATCGCAGGCTCTCTTGGTGCATATGAAGGTAAACTTTTACGTATCGGGCATATGGGTGAAAACTGTCATCAAGCTAAAGTCGATGATGCCCTTGCTTGTATTGAAAAATGCTTTCTTTCATTTAGTTAAGTTGGGCTTATGGCTCTATAAGGATAAGTCTATAATACTCCACCTGGGATGTGCGGCCTACATTGTAGTGCCTGAGAATCTATCCTATAACACCCTCATCCAATGTTAAGGTATTCAATGCAAAAAGACCAGTGGGCGCTGGTCTTTTTTGCTTGAAGAATTCCCATAGGATAAGGAATATTACTATAACTTAAAGGCATAAACTCTATATAAACTAGTAAACTAGCTTATAACACTGAAATTTCCTTGCTCACATCGTGAGTCTGTTCTGTCAAACCTTTACTTCGATAGGTCAAGGGTAGCCTATTGAAGAATCTATTCAAGTAGTATATTTTTTACAATATATATTACTTTTATTAACAACAATTTATATAGTTGTTCCTCTTATTTCAAAGTCAGCATATGAATCTATTCCATGTTCTTCAAGGTCAAGTCCAATATGTTCTTCTTCAGCACTAACTCTGAGACCAATAACGATATCAACAAGTTTGAATACTACAAATGCTGTAATACCAACCCAAGCTCCGACTGCTAATACGCCAATAGCCTGGATGCCTAGCATCTTAAATCCACCGCCGTAGAATAAACCACCGTCTGTAGCGAATAAACCTACTGCTAACGTACCAAAGGCTCCACAGACACCATGAACACTACTTGCTCCAACCGGATCATCAATCTTAAGAACTTTATCAATGAATTCAATAGAGAATATGATTAATATTCCTGCTAATGAACCGATAATGAATGCTCCCATTGGCGAAACAGCTGCACAACCTGCAGTGATTGCAACAAGTCCTGCCAAAGCTCCGTTTAATGTCATTGAAACGTCTGGTTTTTTGTAACGGATCCATGAAACTATCATTGATGTGATTGCTGCCGCAGCTGCTGAAATGTTCGTCGTAACAAAGATACGCGCTACTGCTGTTGCATCTGCTGTTGAACCCATAGCTAATTGTGAACCAGGGTTAAAACCGAACCATCCAAACCAAAGAATGAATACACCAAGCGCACCAAGTGTAATGGAGTGGCCTGGAATCGCATGTGATTTACCGCTTTTAGAATATTTGCCAATTCTAGGTCCTAAGATTGCCGCACCAACAAGTGCTGCCCAGCCACCTACACTATGTACTGCTGTAGATCCTGCAAAATCAGTAAATCCTAGCCCTGATAACCATCCACCACCCCAGATCCAGTGACCTGAAACAGGATATATCAATAAAGATATAAAGAAACTGTAAATCAAATATGAAATGAATTTTGTTCTTTCCGCCATTGCTCCTGATACAATCGTTGCTGCTGTTGCACAGAAAACAGTTTGAAAAATAAGTGCAGTAAAATCCTTTTCGAAGAATAGCTCAGGTTTTCCAAACAAGCCTAGAACACTTTCTCCATACATAATGTTATAACCTATTACCCAGAATATAATGGTACCTACCGAGAAGTCCATTAAGTTTTTCATAATTATATTACCGGCATTTTTAGCTCTAGTAAAACCAGTTTCAACCATTGCAAACCCAGCCTGCATTAAAAATACCATTGCTGCTGCTATAAGTACCCACATCGTATCAATCGCAAATCTTAATTCTTCCATTCTTCGTTCACTCCTTTAAATAATGTATGATCAATTTCGTTTCGTTATCCCATAATACCGTGTTACTATCCATAAACCCTTTTATCTACCTATTGCTTGTCCTGCTGTTTGTTATAGTGCTTTAATACCTTCTTCGCCAGTTCTAACTTTGATTACATTTTCTACTGCATAGATGAAAATCTTTCCATCTCCAATTTCTCCAGTTTGTAATACTTTTTTTGCTGTTTCAACAACTAAGTCAACTGGCACTTCACAAACAACCGTTTCAATACGAATCTTTGGAAGAAGATCAATACTATATGGATTCCCTCTATAGTATTCAGTTTTGCCTTTCTGCAACCCACAACCCAATACATTTGAAAAAGTCATCCCTGTTATCCCAATTTCATTTAGAGCCTCTTTTAGAACCTCTGCCTTGCTTGGACGTGTAATAATGTCCACTTTAGTTATCTTATCCATATCTAGAACCTCCTATAATAATTGAATTTTGAGTACAAAAAAAGTCCACATACGTCAAGCCCAATTGCTTTTCGTACATAGACGGCGTTGTCTACAAAAATTAATACTTCATTGTATTAAAACGTTTTAATTCATAATCGTATTATACATACTTCCAAATATCTTGTCAATACTTTTTTGAAAGTTTTTTTTTAAAACTTGCAATTTTTATTTGTTCACATTTGTTTCCAAAAACGCTATATTCCTTCTACTACGCTGTATTCAGTAAGATTTTCTTCTTTTTCGATACAAATACTAACCGATATATTTCACTAAAAATACTGGAGTATCATTAAAATGAAGGATTCTATTTATCTTCACTCAAAAAACCATATAACTGTTCAGCCCATTCTATCGCTTCATAATAGTATTTAGGTATATCTTCACAAGGTATACCTAGATATTCAGAACAATCGTGTGCTTGATTAAAATCACCTTTTTCATATCTTAACACCAATTCATAAATTTCTGTGTACAATCCTTCCTCATGTGAAAGTGCTTTTTTAACATCTTTGCCAAGTGGTAACTCAATAAGAATCTCATCCATTGGTTTTTCAAGTAATGCATCAATGACAGATAATATTCCAACCAGCATCATCTCATTCGATTTACTCTTTAGTTTTGTGTTCAAAGCAATATTTTCCATAAATTTCGCTCTAGTCATTGATATTTTAATAAGTTCTTGTGGTTTATTTCCAGCTAAGCTCTGAACCATCGCTAAACTAATCCACTTTTCAAAAGCTTTGATTCCAAGCATTGATAATGCATGTTGTATTGAAGCAATCTTTCTAGATGAAGTGAAATTCATATTAACAAGTTTAAGTAATTTGTATGTGAGATTAACATCCATTTCAATAACGGCTGCTATCTTTTTATAATCCGGCTCCATAACGCTTAATTCTTCCATGATACGAATGTATTGGAATGCAGAATCCTTAACACCTTTGCCTTTAACCATTGAAGGTTTACTGAAATAATAACCTTGGAATAAATCGAATCCAATTTTCTTAGCCCATTCATAGATTTCTTGTGTTTCAACTTTTTCAGCTAACATCAACTTACCCATTGGTTTCCAACGTTTAACAATGTTAGCAATTTGTATAGGTGTATTGCCAAAAAAATCAACTTTTACTATATCTGATAAATGCACAAGTACTTCATACTCATATCCTTCAACATAATCATCCATTGCAATTACATATCCTTTTTCTTTGAGTTTTTTCACCTTTTCTATGAAACTTTTATCTGGTATTATATCCTCTAGCAGTTCAACAACTACTTTATCCTTATCAAGAAGTAGAGGGATTTCTGAAGTAATCAGGTTCTTATCAAAATTAATAAAAGCTTTGCTCTTACCTACTAGTTTTTCTATACCGAAAGTATAGTAGCTATTTACTAGCAATAAAGAGGTAGCAATATCGCTTGTAACACTTTGATCAAAAAAATTATTCTCATCCGTTCTATATAGTAATTCATATGCAAAAACTTCATTGCGTATATTAAAAATCGGTTGTCTTGCCATATATACTTCCATAAATGCCCCCTATTAAATTTTCATTACTATCATTATACACTATAAGATAATATATAAAGATTAACAATACATGAACAATTCAAAAACTTACTTAACACGTTAAATAATACGCTTATTTTTAGGGGAACTTATGATTTAGTTATTGCTAAAAGCAATGATGCTGTTGTTGCTGCTAACAATGATGCTATTAATGCTAGATGCAATGATGCTGTTGTTGCTGCTAACAATGATGCTATTATTGCTTCTAGCATTGATGCTAAAGAATGAGATAAACTTGACTTTATTAAAGAGTTTCGACCATTCTATTGACAAAACAACCGAATAGTAATAGACTTAGTATATAAATTATGGAAGCGAGGATTTTTATGTCAGTCTTATTCTAATGTAATATGTCACTTGGACATACTTACATATACGCGAAACAAGTTACTACAGTCAGATTATTAACAATTGGTTAATGATTATATGATTAGGATGCAAGTAGCTTTTTTGTTGTGTAATGAATAAGAATAGATGTAAAGCCTTCGATCCAACCTATTGGTATTCTTAGGCTCATGGACATTGTCTATGGGTTATTATTATGCTAATTATTCTAGATGATCATTAGTAGAGTCTTTACTCCATAACCTAAGTGTGTTATGTTTCATTCCGTTTTGTTACCTTTCAATCACAAGAAGCGATCTATCTTGAATCCATTTAATCATAACCAACTTACAATTGGAGGAGACACATTGAATAAAGAAACATTAAACATAATCGAATTTTATAAAATTATTGATAGAATAGCAGACTTTGCGCTTACTGAAGATGCTAAGGAATGTATAAGTAAAATAGTTCCTTCTACAGACTATAGCCGCATATTTAGTCTTTTAAATGAAACGTCTGAAGCCAAAGAAATCTTAACTAATTCAACTTCAATACCCTTATTAGGCATCAGTGGTATTGCAACTATTTTGACAAAATTAAGTAAAGAAATGGTATTACAACCTGATGAGCTTGATAAAATCAAACATGTACTCATTAGCACAAAGAAGTTCAAAGCTTTTATGCAATCCTATGAATTTCTCGCTCCTACTATTAGCCAATATGTCTATAGCATGTATGAATTACCGGAGATAAAGGAGGAAATCAGCAGATGCATATATAATGGACGCGTTGACGATAAGGCTAGTGTATCTTTGGCTAAAATTCGTAAACAGATTTATATAACAGAAGGTAGAATCAAATCGAAGTTAGATAGTATGATTAAGTCCTCGAATATCAAAAAACATCTTCAAGATAACTCAGTGACAGTTAAAAACAATCGATTTGTTCTGCCGGTAAAAGCGAATTCTAAAAACGAAATACCGGGTGTTGTTATCGAGAAATCTTCAACTGGTTCTACGTTTTTTATTGAACCAACTGCCATTAATAATCTCCAAGAAGAACTTAACCAACACAAAATGGATGAAGAAAATGAAATATATCAAATCCTAGTGTATTTATCCTCATTAATCCTAGAATCTGAAAAGGAATTCCAAATAACTTTGGATACGTTTATTACATATGATGTTATCTTTGCAAAGGCTAAATATTCTAAGACAATCAATGGTAATAATGTAACAATTAACACCCATCAATATACTCATATTATCAATGGAACACATCCATTGTTAGGCAAAGATGCTATACCTCTGAATTTTGAAATTGGTAAAGACTATAAAGCTGTGGTTATAACCGGTCCTAATACAGGTGGTAAAACAGTTGCTCTTAAAACCGTAGCTCTTTTCACTGCAATGGTGCAAGCAGGATTACATATACCAGTTGATTCAGATAGCCAGATAGCTATTTTTGGCGATATATTGGCTGATATTGGTGATGGACAAAGTATTGAGCAATCACTAAGTACATTCTCCTCCCATATTAAAAAGATAATTAACATCGTCAGATTAGCAAATAAATACACTTTAGTTATTCTAGATGAAATCGGCTCTGGAACTGATCCTACTGAAGGAGAAGGCCTCGCTATCGCCTTGCTGGATTCTTTATACCGTAAAAACAGCACACTAATTGCATCAAGTCATTATAGTAAAGTTAAAGAATTTGCTAAGGCTACCGATGGTTTTATCAATGGTAAAATGCATTTTGATATTGACTCCCTTCAGCCTACTTATCAATTAACCATAGGCGAGGCAGGTGAATCAAATGCCTTCATTATTGCAATGCGATTGGGATTAGAACCTTCAATTATAACGAAGGCGCACCAAATAACATACAACGAAGATAAGGATTACCAATTATTATCAGATCAATCATCAAAGGGTGCACCTTCACAGCTAAACATGAATAAAAGTATCAAAAAGCCTAAAAAAATTAATGATGAAATTTTAAAAAGAATAACAAATACAGCTGCATCAACCGATGAAAGTGCTGGAAATGACAATTCACAATCTACCCTAGATTATAAATTCGTCATAGGTGATCAGGTATATATTAAAAGCCTCGATACAAAAGCCCTCATCTTTGAAGCAGAAAATCAACATCAAGAAATCGGTGTCTTTATGAACAAAACGAAATCTTATATACACAAAAGAAAGATTAAACTACTAATCCCCGCAAGTCAATTATATCCGGAAGGATATGACTTTGATATGATTTTCAAATCGAAAGATTATCGTAAAAGAGAGCATTTGTTAAACAGAAAATTCGTTAAAGGGTATAATGTTGAAATTAATGAGGACGATTTATAATCAACGTGGATGTGAAAGATACACGTATTTTGCGATAGCAAAACCTCGTAGTGCGAACCGGTTATATAGGTGCGCAATAAACTGAAGGTTTATGATCAACCAGAAAAGTACCGCTTACATAGTATGGGATGCTTCTACCCATAACATGTAAGCGGTACTTTTCTATAACGTAAAAAAAGATATACTCGGATGAGTATATCTTTAGAATGAGGCACCTGGGGCTCGAACCCAGGACACCTAGATTAAAAGTCTAGTGCTCTAGCCAACTGAGCTAGTGCCCCATAAAATGCCCAAACGCGGAATTGAACCACGGACACGAGGATTTTCAGTCCTCTGCTCTACCGACTGAGCTATTTGGGCTTACACTACATTGCTGCAGTATAAAAGAGTTGCGGGGATAGGATTTGAACCTATGACCTTTGGGTTATGAGCCCAACGAGCTGCCAGACTGCTCCACCCCGCGCTATATTATTCGGTATTACTTATGGTTACTTAATTCAAATTATAAATACTCTTACTTAAAATCAATCTTAGTATTTATAGTGGAGGGAGAAGGATTCGAACCTTCGAAAGCGCAGCTAACAGATTTACAGTCTGCCCCCTTTGGCCACTCGGGAACCCCTCCATGATGATACTTTTTAGCTCTTTTGACACTAAAAAGCCGACGATCGGATTCGAACCGATGACCTGCTGATTACAAGTCAGCTGCTCTACCAATTGAGCCACGTCGGCGAAAACGCATAATAACACTTCAAACCAATTTACTGATATTTAGTTGAAATTGAGTGGGCGCAACAGGGCTCGAACCTGTGACCCCCTGCTTGTAAGGCAGGTGCTCTCCCAGCTGAGCTATGCACCCAACTTAAATATCTTTTGAAACAATCTTTCGTAAAGTAGTAAACTACTTACGACCCAGAAGGGACTCGAACCCTCGACCTCCGCCGTGACAGGGCGGCGCTCTAACCAACTGAGCTACCAGGCCACATAAAACTTATGTGGTAAAAACAATGAATAGTCGCTACAAACCAAATATTAAACCAATGAAACCATGAACATGATCAGCAAAACTGTCACGTTTTGCTCCATACATTCTTCTATTATACTCTTCAGCTTAGTTCAAGCCCTCGACCTATTAGTACCAATCAGCTAAACATGTTGCCATGCGTACACC
>Ga0314774_1002157_pt1 | contig 11453 bp, 13 predicted proteins | sample MetaGCBIA2018_FD_204515 | JGI IMG/M metagenome (GOLD analysis project Ga0314774, IMG submission 204515) | Cryopeg brine microbial communities from Beaufort Sea near Barrow, Alaska, United States - CBIA 2018 | ecosystem: Environmental > Aquatic > Marine > Coastal | place: USA: Alaska | collected... | reverse complement strand
CCCGCGTGCAGCCTGTATTGGGTGCTGCGTTAACCACGAAAACTCCGGTCATGTTCACACGAACGTGACCGGAGTTTTGCTACTGTGACCCCAGCGGGATTCGAACCCGCGTTACCGCCGTGAGAGGGCGGCGTACTAGGCCTCTGTACGATGGGGCCTCACAACAACTAGAAAAGTATGCCACATCTTTGCGGCATACTTTTCCATTTTGCCAATTTCACGCTACGGGAACTTTCTTGATTGCCTTCACCCGCGCCACCACCGCCAGTTGTGGCACTCGCAGGTTGCTCACTGCTCTATCCTGAGCTTCCTCGCGACGACAATGGTCGAGTCTTAGAGTCAGCCGTGATCGGCTCTACTGAACTTCTCGAAGGTGACTGTTTTACTTTTGTTGACGGAACCAATCTCAGCGAGGCAGAAGTTGCGCCCTGCATCGACAGCCACACCCACATCGTGATCGGTAAGGGCGAACTTGCGAAGGCGACAATCCGAGAGGCCGGCAGTCTGCAGAATGCCGTCTCTTCGGCATGCTCAGATACGTTCAGCGCCTTCAATGAGACGGTTACCGACGGGGCTCGCCCCGATCAAGAATTCATTATCTCCGAGCGCACGACAGACGACGGCGTTCTGATTACGGACTACGCGTGCATCGCGACGGATGAACCCGCACCCGAGGCGTAGCTAGGTCTACGCCGTCGACGCTACGGGCGCTGGTCGAGAATGTTCAGCACGCCAGGCACAATTGTGATGTCGATCGGCAGTGCGGCAAAACGCTCGCCGTCGGCGTACGCGGTGATGCTGTCAGACTCGATACGGATCTGCCTTCCTCGATACACCGTGACCCGCGGATCGGTCAGATGCGTTCCAGAGAATACTCGCGGGAAGACGCGCAAGAATGCCAACCGCGACAAAGCTTCGACGACAAGAACGTCAGCAAGGCCGTCATCCACGAGCGCATCGGGTGTAACTTTCATGCCACCACCGAGCGAAACGTTGTTACCGACGCTGATGAGCGCACCGGTCGTCTCGATGACTCGGTCGTCGATCGTCAGCTTGTACTTGATCGGCCGCAACCGCAGCAGTTCAATGACGAGCGCAACCGTGTATCGACTGGGGCCCTTCGGCCACGACATCAGGTTCGCACGCTCATTAACGATCGCGTCGAACCCAGCAGACAGCACACACGCAAACCAGCGCGTAGCGGCCGAGCCTGTCGCTTCGTCAACGTAAGCAACGCTGCCGGCATCGATCGCCCGCGACGGGCGGGCGAGGCCCCGCACAATGCTGGCGAGGGCGGCATCCGTGTCGTCAAAGGGAATGCCGAGACCACGAGCCATGTCGTTGCCAGTTCCCGAAGGGATGATACCGAGCGGCACCGTGGTTTTGGCCACCAGATTGGTGCCGAGATTGACCATGCCATCTCCCCCAACAACGAGCAGGGCATCCGGCTTCTTCGCTACGGCTTTGCGGCCGCGTTTTAACAGCAGGGCAAAATTGGGCTCTTCGAGAGCAATGACATCGTGACCCACTGCTCGCAACGCCTCAACAGCTTGGGGACCCACATGCTTGCCTTTACCAAAAGAAGCAGTGGGATTGATCGCAACAACAAGGCGCAAGGGGGTGATCGACTCCACGTGCCCAGTATGTCGTACTGCTTCGCATCGGCGGCACTCGAGGCTTAAGCTCGAGACATGAATGTCACCAAGTATGAGCATGCGTGCCTCGTTCTTGAGCACGAGGATGAGCGTCTCGTGATCGACCCCGGCAACTTCACGAGCCCACTGCCCGTGATCGATAACATCACTGCAATCGTGATCACCCACCAGCATCCTGACCACTGGTCGGACGACCAGCTGGCTCGTATTCGCGAGAACAACCCCGATGCCCCCATCTTTGGCCCCGCCGGTGTTGCGGCTGCTGCCTCGAACTGGAACGTCACAACAGTGGCCGATGGCGCGAACGAAACCGTTGGTGCGTGGACGTTGGAGTTCTTTGGCGGACAGCACGCTGTTATCCATAGATCGATCCCGGTGATCGACAATGTGGGCGTGCTGGTCAATGGCGAGTTTTGGTACGGCGGCGACTCCTTCACTGTGCCGCCGAAACCTGTCGTCAGTGCGGCGATCCCCGCGGGCGCCCCGTGGCTGAAGATCAGCGAGGTGATGGATTACGTGGCCGAGCTGGCTCCGAAGCGTGCCTTCCCCACCCACGATGCCGTGCTCTCCGACAAGGGGCTTGCGCTGTCATCAGCTCGAATTGCAGAGGTCATGGGCGGCTACGGCGGCGAGCTTACGGTGCTTCAGCCAGGCCAAACTCTCGCGCTTTAGCCTGAGCCCGCTGATTCCGGGCCACTAGGCACTCTCACAGCTTTTTGCAGTTGTGCAATTTGCAGTCTCTGCAAATATTACTGAGTGCCTAATTCACCCACCCTCGGTCTCCGTGACCGCAAGCGACTCGAAACGCGCTTACGCATCGAGACCGCCGCGGTCGAAATCGTCACGGCGGAAGGTCTAGACGGTGCCACCGTCGACATGATTAGCGAGCGCGCCGAGATTTCTCCGCGCACCTTCTTCAACTATTTCGACAGCAAAGAGGATGCCATTCTCGGCATTCAAGAAGTCGGCGAAGTGGAGCGCGCGATTGCTGCCGGCATCGGCGCCGCTGAGACTAATGATCTCGTTTCGGCGATCGTCTCGACAATGTTCGAGATTGTCGGCCCTGTGGCTGCACGCGCCCAGCTGAAAGCCCAGCGGATGCTTCTCATCAAAGACAATCCGCGTCTGCTCAGCAGACAGATTCACCAATTCACACAACTCAACAGCACGATGAGTGCCGCAGTCGTTGAATTCTTCACCCAGCGAGAAACTGCGCTCCCCCGCGACCCTGAACATGTCGCCGAGATTGCTGTAGCAACCTGCATCGCATCCGTTCGAATCGCAGTTAAAGAGTGGGTCGCCAACGGCGCAACCGCCGACATCGACACCATGCACCTGCGTGCGATCGGACTCACACGAGAAACTCTAAAAGCCCTTCAATGACAACTACGAACGATACCGAAGCAACAACCACGAGCGACCCGGCAACGAAACGAAGCATTCTGCTGTTGTTTGCTGGCCTTATGGTCACGATGTTGCTGTCGGCACTCGACCAGACGATTTTTGGCACCGCCCTTCCGACGATTGTTGGCGAGCTCGATGGTGTGAACCACATGCTGTGGGTAACCACCGCGTACATTCTTGCGTCGACCATCATGATGCCCGTCTACGGAAAGCTCGGTGACCTCATCGGCCGCAAGGGCCTCTTCATCGGTGCGATCGCAATCTTCATGCTCGGTTCCGTCATTGGTGGACTCGCGCCTGACATGACCTGGCTCATCATCGGTCGTGCCGTTCAGGGTCTTGGCGGCGGTGGCCTCATGATTCTGTCGCAGGCGATCATCGCCGATGTGGTGCCTGCTCGCGAGCGTGGCCGCTACATGGGCGTTATGGGTGGAGTGTTCGCCCTCGCCAGTGTTGCTGGCCCGCTTCTCGGTGGTTGGTTCACTGAGTCCATCGGATGGCGTTGGGCGTTCTGGATGAACCTCCCGCTTGGTGCACTGGCGATCTTCGCTGCCGTCATGCTGCTGAAGCTTCCGAAGAACAACAAGAGCAAGCCGACAATCGATGTAGCGGGCATGATCCTGCTGGCGATCACCTCGACGGCCATCGTGCTCGTCACGACCTGGAGCGGCACGCAGTACGACTGGGATTCCCTCATCATCATCGGCCTCATCGCACTCGCAATCGTTGCCGGTGTCTCCTTCGTAATGGTGGAGCGCGCTGCTGCTGAGCCGATCATGCCGTTGCACATGTTCAAGGAACGCAACTTCATTCTCACGACGGCATCCGGTCTCATCACGGGTATCGCAATGTTTGGTGCTCTTGCCTACATGCCCACCTACCTGCAAATGGTGACGGGCGTGAACGCAACTCTTGCCGGGCTGCTGATGATCCCGATGATGGGTGGACTGCTGGTGAGCTCGATTACGGCTGGTCAGTTGGTTAGCCGCACGGGGCGCTACAAGTGGCTGCCGTTGACCGGATCGATCATTGTTGCGATCGGGCTGGCGCTGCTATCAACCATGACTCCGGCGCTGCCGATCTGGGTGCTCTGCTCCTACCTCGCGATCATGGGAATTGGTCTCGGTATGAGCATGCAGATCCTGGTGCTGATCGTGCAAAACACGTTCCCGAACTCTCAGGTCGGTACGGCGACGTCATCAAACAACTACTTCCGCCAGATTGGTGCCTCGATCGGTACCGCTGTTGTTGGCAGCTTGTTCATCGCTCGTCTCACTGAGCTACTGGGGACGCGTCTTCCTGCCGCCGCTGCTGGCGTCACCGGTGACACGAACTCGTTGACACCGGCCGCTGTGCGTGACCTTCCGGATGCTGTCCGAGAGATCATCGTTGGTGCCTACAACGACGCGCTTGCGCCCGTGTTCCTCTACATGGTGCCGCTCGTGCTGATCTCGGCCGTGCTGCTCGCCTTCATCAAAGAAGTGCCGCTCGCCACCACAATCGACCGCGGCGAGGCAACCGAAACCCTCAACGTCCTCAGTGACGATGACGACGATGCGGATGCTGCTGAGGACGCCGAATCTCACGAACTGTTGACCGTCAGCGACCAGACCGGCGCAACCTCGATCATTCGCAGCCAACCATAGGCGTCGGTGGCGATCGCGTTAGGTCGCCGTCTCCGCGATGGTGGCTTCGGCATCTGCCATGGTGATGTACATCACGCGTGCAGTGTTAGGCACAAGCGTGAATCCAAATTTGCGGTAGAAATTTTCTGCACTCTCGCTGATGGCGTGCACCACCAGTGCGCGCGCTCCAACGAGTTGTGATACTTCGATTCCTTTAAGGATTGCTTCCTGAAGTAACGATGCACCAAGGCCATTTCCTGCGAAACGCTTGTCGACGGCAAGGCGTCCAATGAGTATCACGGGGATTGGGTCGGGCATGTTGCGACGCAAGCTGGATGTGGTTTCTTCGCGCGTGAGCGAACTCGCGGACAGACAGTAGTAGCCCACAACCACACGCGTTTGCGTCTCCACGCTCACGAATGTTCGAGAAGCTCCAGCCTTTTCATTCCTGAGCGCACGCGTGCGCACCCATGTGTCTAAAGTGATCTCACCGCAGTCGAAGCTTGTGCAGTCGTCTTCGGAACTTATTGGGCGAGGACGAACGAAGAAAGTCACTCGCTAAAAACGGAGGGTCGACGCAGAAGGTCAGCAAGTCCCGCAAGCGGCTTCGCTGGTTCATCCAGAATCTCGTTAAATGCGTGCCAAGTGTTCTTGGACATTCTCAGTTCACGTTCTTGACGGATGACCTCCCCCGCTTCTTCGGCGAGAAGCGTAATAGAGAAGTCGGTCACAGAGCGCCCCACAATGGCTGCGGCTTGTTCGATATCCTGTTTCTGGTCGGATGTGAGGCGCAGCTCAAGTCTTTCGTTTTTTACCGTGGCAACCATATCGGTATTGTACGGCACTTATCCGTACATCTCTAGGTTAATTTTGTTGCCAAAGAACCGCAAGTGGGGAACCATCGCTTCAGCCTAGGCACCATGCTTGTAGTTGAGGAGCCGATCACGTGATGTCAGGATGTGCTCACGAGTGCGGGTGCCCGCAAGCTCTGGGTCAGCTCCAATGACCGCATCCAGAATTCCTTGGTGCTGGGCCGCGACATCGGCAGCAGTCAGCAGGCTGTTTGAGTCCACTTGGCCGATGCACAGCTCAATCTCCCCCATGATCAACGCGTGCATCTTGGCCAGCCTCGGGCTCCGCTGGCCAAGAACAAGCGCCCGGTGAAAGGCAATGTCGGCGCGTGCATAGCTGGTCGGCTCTCCCGAATCGGCTACGACTTTCAGCTCCCGGTGGGCACTGACCGCCGCTACGGGCACCACGCCCGCTAGGGCGAGGTTACGCAATGCCGCTTCTTCCACCACGACACGGCTGGCATAGAGATCGAAGATGTCCGACTCATCGAGCACAGGAACTTGTGCGGTGCGGTGTGCGCTCCGACGGAGCAACCCCTCGCTCACTAGCCGCTCTATCGCGGCCTTCGCAGTGGGGCGCGCGACTCCGTAGCGCGCGGACACCGCAGCTTCGGTGAGCACGGACCCAGGAGGGTCAGTGCTTGCGATGATGCTCTCGCGCAGCGTGTTATAGACCGCCTCGGGCAATGACGTGGTGTGCAGATCTATCGTCATTCACAAACTCCAACTCAATATTGTTAGACAAGTTTACAGGAAAGCCCTATGCTCTGGTTGGGGAGATGATGAGAGCATTGGAGCACTCTTTGGTAGCGAGACGCTTCCCCCGGCCGCGAGACTTCGCCCAGCTCCTAGCATTCAAGAAACCGGAGTTGAATGCTAAGCGGCGACGGCTGCAAGCCGCCCTCACCATCTACGAGCTCCGGGACATTGCGAAACGGAGAACTCCGCGAGCGCCATTCGATTACACCGACGGCGCGGCCGAAGCCGAGTTGTCTATTTCCCGTGCACGTCAAGCGTTCGAAGATATCGAATTCCACCCTTCAATTCTGCGAGACGTGACCACGGTCAACGCTTCGCGAAACGTGCTCGGCGGGCCGAGCGAGCTTCCCATCGCCATCGCACCGACCGGGCTCACACGGATGATGCATACTGAGGGCGAGATTGCCGGGGCCCAGGCGGCCAGCAAATTCGGAATCCCCTTCACGCTTTCTACCATGGGTACGGCCTCAGCTGAGTCCCTGCGAGCCGCGAACCCCCAAGGACGCCTGTGGTTCCAGCTCTACATGCTGCGCGATAGAGAGCGCTCGATGGAGCTGGTCACCCGTGCCAAAAATGCCGGCTACGACACCCTCGTAGTCACAGTCGACGTTCCTGTCGCAGGGGCACGGCTGCGAGACAAGCGCAACGGCATGTCGATACCGCCCGAACTCACCCCCTCAACGATCCTCACAGCTATTCCGCACCCAGAATGGTGGATCAACTTCCTCACCACCGAGCCTCTGACCTTTGCGAGCCTCTCCCACTGGGACGGCACCGTCGGGGAGTTGATCGACTCAATGTTCGATCCGAGCATCACCTTCGAGGACTTGGCGTGGATGCGAGAGATCTGGCCGGGAAAACTCGTGGTCAAAGGAGTGCAATCGCGGGAAGATGCGGTGGCATTGGCGGGGCACGGTGTCGACGGCATCGTCTTGTCCAACCACGGAGGTCGTCAACTCGATCGCGCCCCCGTGCCGTTCCACTTGCTGCCTGAAGTGGCCAAGGAAGTAGGAAGTGATCTCGAGATTCTGGTCGATACCGGAATCATGTCGGGTGCTGATGTCGTCGCAAGCGTCGCGATGGGTGCACGCAGCACCTTGATCGGCCGGGCATACCTGTACGGTCTGATGGCAGGAGGCCAGGGCGGTGTCGAGCGCAGTCTCCACATTTTGTCGGACCAGTTCTTCAGAACCATGCGACTGCTGGGCGTCACGGATGTCGAGGAACTCGCCCCTCGACATGTGACCCAGCTGAGACGGCTTGTTCCATACACGGCGAATTGACTCGGAGGTAGCACGACTATGCAAGACATCGAATTCACACCAGAACGTTCACAATATGTGTATACATTCGGCGGTGCGGCACCCGTCATGCGGATCAAACCCGGCACCGCATTACGCCTGTGGTCGGAGGACGCCTTCAACTTCGCGCTGCAATCGACCAGCGATCTTTCGAGTCAGAAACTCGATATGCGGTATGTGAATCCTCAAACCGGCCCGTTCTACGTTGAGGGCGCGGAACCCGGCGACACCTTGGCCATTCACATCGTCGACCTGACACCGGCACGCGGATTCGGGGCATCAACGACTATTCCGTTCTTTGGCGGGCTCACCAGCACCGATAGAACTGCGCTGCTGCAGGAGCCGCTACCCGAAGCTACCTGGATCTATGAGGTTGACACCGAGCATCAGACGGTGGGATTCCAATCCCAATTCAGCGACTTCGAAATCGCCCTGCCCATGGAGTGCATGCTCGGAACGGTGGGGCTTGCTCCGGCGGCGAACGAAGTGCGAACTAGCCTGGTTCCTGAGCGGTTCGGCGGCAACATGGACACTCCGGAGATGAAAGTCGGCACCACAGCGTATCTCGGCGTCAATGTTGAAGGGGCCCTCTTCTCGATAGGTGATGGGCACTACCGACAGGGCGAGGGTGAAGCCTGCGGCACCGCTGTAGAGGGCGCGATGAACTCGGTCATTATTGTCGAGTTGATCAAAGGCTCAGCGCCACTCTGGCCACGCTTAGAGAACGACGACTACTGGATGGTTGTTGGATCATCCAGACCCATGGAGGATTCGTGGCGCATTGCTCAAGTCGAGATGGTGAATTGGTTCACTGAGATGTTTGGGCTCCACAAGATGGATGCCTACCAATTGCTCACCCAGATTTCGCTCGCCCCGATCGCCAACGCAGTAGATGCCAATTACAGCGTCGTTGTGAAAGTGAAGAAATCGCTCATGCCTTCAGGCATCTCCTATCAAGGTTTGCACCACGAGCTTCGCAAAGCGGCCAAGAACCTCCGCTAGCGCAGGGGGCCAAAAACTCTTGGCCTCACGAACAGAACATACGAAGGAGTATGAGATTGAATGATGTAAAGATTGCAAACCCGGCTGTCCTCGGACTGTTGGGATATGGAATGTCCACGGTGCTCCTCAGCCTCGCGAATATCGGCCTCTACCCAGTCGATGGCATGGTCTTCGCCATGGCAATCTTCTTCGGCGGTGCCGCGCAGACGATGGTTGCAGCAATGCTTTTCCGGCAGGGCGACACCTTCGGCGTGACGGCCTTTGGAGGTTTCTCGTTCCTGTGGCTGTCATTCGCTTTCCTCAACATCGGCGCTCTCAATGGCTGGTGGACTGTGACCAGCACAGGTGTTGGCTGGTACCTGATCATCTGGGCCGTGTTCACTCTCGGCCTCGTGATCGCCTCAACGGTGGCCCCTCGAGTTCTGACGATCATCCTCGCCTTGACCGTGATCCTTCTGGGTTCACTGGGCCTGGGTGCCATCACCGGAAGCGCGGCGCTCAGCCTCTTCGGTGGATACGAGGGAATCATCACTGGTGCGCTCGCGGTCTACCTCGCATTCGCCTTCCTCATCAACGAGATGTACGGCAAAACGGTGCTTCCCATCGGTTCGCCGTTCCGGAAATAAAAGGAGCAAAAAATGGATCTGAAGATCAAGGGCAAGAACGCTATCGTCACCGGCGGTACGAAAGGCATCGGGCGAGCAATCGCTGAACTCTTCGCCGCGGAGGGGGCCAACGTAGCCTTCTGCGCAAGGGATGCGAAAGAAGTAGCAGAAACCGAAAAGGCGATTGGTGCCCTAGGCGTCAAGGCCAAAGGAACGGTGCTGGATGTTGCCGACGCTGACGCCCTGAAAGCGTGGGTGGAAAGCAGCGCGGCTGAGTTCGGTGGCATCGACATGGCGGTGGCGAACGTCAGCGCCTTGGCCATCCCGGATACTGATGAGAACTGGGAGATGTCTTTTCGCGTCGACCTGATGGGAACCGTCAATCTCGTAAAAGCGGTGCTTCCTCATCTGGAGAAAAGCACCGTGAAGTCGGTGGTAGCAATCTCCAGTGTTTCCGCCAGAGAAGCAGACTTCGCTTCCGGACCTTACGGAACGATGAAGACTGCGATCATCGGCTATATGGCCGGTGTAGCGCTCCAGGTCGCGGATAAGAACATCCGGGCGAACTCAGTCTCGCCGGGTAACACCTACTTCCCCGGTGGGGTGTGGGAGAACATCGAGGGCGGAAACCCCGATCTGTTCAACTTCGCCATGGGCCTGAACCCTACCGGAAGAATGGGAACCCCCGAAGAGATCGCTGCCGGAGTTGTTTTTCTGTCTAGTCCGGCATCCAGCCGTGTCAGTGGCGCAAATCTGCTGATGGATGGCGCCCTGACGAGGGGAATACAGTTCTAGGCGCCGCCCTTTAACGTCTGTTCGAATGGGTGACCCGTCCCTGGCTTCACGCTGCGGGGCGGGTCACCTTTCTCGTGCTGCACCGTCTCGTCAGTACGTCTGTGCTAGTCCAGCCCTAGGTACGCCTCGATAACTTTCTCGTCGACAAGCAATTCGTGCGCGGGTCCCGAATGTGAAACTTCGCCGGTCTCCAGTACGTACCCATAGTCCGCTGCCGCGAGGGCACGTCGGGCGTTCTGCTCGACCAGTACAACGGTGGTGCCGGCAAGCCGAATCTCCTCGATCACCGCGAAGACTTCGTCGACGATTTTCGGCGCCAGTCCCATCGACGGTTCGTCGAGCAGGAGGACTTTCGGATCAGCAATCAGGGCGCGGGCGATCGATAGCATCTGCTGCTCACCACCCGAGAGTGCACCGGCGTGAAGCTTGCGCCGTTCGAACAGCACAGGAAAACGTTCGTAGACCTCGGCCACTTTCGCGTGCAGGGTGCTGTTGCTGCGGTGCCAGCCTCCCAGACTGAGATTCTCGGCCACGGTGAGCGTGCCGAGAATTTCGCGCCCTTCGGGAACCTGAACCAATCCGGCCTTCACCAGACGGTGGGCAGGCCACTTGGTGATGTCGTGGCCCTCGAACGTGATCACGCCTTGGCGAGGACGCAGCAGACCCGAAACGGCGTTGAGAACGGAAGTCTTGCCGGCGCCGTTGGCTCCCACCAGAGTGACGAGGGCACCTTCGGGCACCTCAAAGGACACGTTGCGCACAGCCTCTACACGGCCGTAATTGACCTGCAGGCCTTCTACTCTCAGAATCGGATCGCTCATCAGTTTTCCTCCGGGTTAGTCACGCCGTCGGGATCGGGGTCGATGCGGAGCCCAAGCTGCGCATCGTCCCGGTCGGCGGAGACCTGAGCGAGGTTTTCGGAGGCGAGCACGGAAGCGGCATCCGCGTCTTCGTCGGAGCCGGCGGAGCCAAGGTAAGCCTCAAGCACCCGCGGGTCCCTGGCAATATCACTGGGCTTTCCGAACGCGATGATTTCACCGAAATTCAGCACCATAATGCGATCACAGGTCGCCAACATCATCCTCACATTGTGTTCGATCACGAGCACCGCGATTCCGTCGGCAGCAAGCGAACGAATCAGTTCAGACAAACTCTCAGCCTCGACGTGGTTCATTCCAGCCGCTGGCTCATCGAGCACGAGGAGAGACGGATGTGAGGCAAGCGCGCGGGCGATCTCGAGCCGACGTTGGTCGCCATAAGAAAGGTCACCGGCGGCATTGGCCGCCTTGTCGCCGAGCCCAACGCGAATCAGCTGCGCGGATGCCATCGCCATGGCCTCATGCTCAGCGCGACGTGCCGACGGGAGAAACAACAGTCGACGCAGCAGCGTATCCTTAGTGACGCGGTACCCGCCAACGAGCACATTCTCGAGCGCGGAGAGTCGGTTGAAGAGCTT
>Ga0314774_1002156_pt1 | contig 11456 bp, 9 predicted proteins | sample MetaGCBIA2018_FD_204515 | JGI IMG/M metagenome (GOLD analysis project Ga0314774, IMG submission 204515) | Cryopeg brine microbial communities from Beaufort Sea near Barrow, Alaska, United States - CBIA 2018 | ecosystem: Environmental > Aquatic > Marine > Coastal | place: USA: Alaska | collected... | reverse complement strand
GAACTAATGATATAATTTATCGCTTCGCGAGGGCTTTCTCTTTGTTTGTCGCTTTCTTGTTATCGAAACAGCAAACTGAAAAAGTTTGTATTTCTTCACAACCGCGCCAAATCATATCTTCGACGTTATAGGCAAGGCTAGGCAAAGTCGCAAATTATGAGTAAAAGGATTTCAACATATAAAATAAAAAAGCTTTATGAGCATTTTTTGGTTGGAATTTCAAGTCAAAGAGCTCTTGCAAGAGAATTGAAAATATCAAGAAATACTGTAAATGTTTACTTTGGGAAATTTAATGATTATAAAAGTCATTATCCCTCTAAATTTTATGATGTTGACGAATATATCAAATACAAAAAAAGGAAAACTGAATCAGAAAGATACTTGAATCTTCAATCCTTTTTTAGCCAAGCATATAAAAATATTGTCGATTATAATTCTAGTAGAACGATAGAATGGGGCGTATATAAGTCTATTTTTGTTAATGGTTATGGTTATACCCAATTTGCATATTATTTTTCCAAGTGGTTAAAAGAAAATAAGCTGTCTATAAAAACAAGAGCTTGGAGGATAAAAGAAATTTCTAAATCGGATTATGATATACTAAAGCATTGGCGATTATCAACTGATAAAAAGAAGTGGGAAAAAGCAGTAGTTGTACTTGATTCATTAAAAGGTTACTCAATTTTTAAAATCGCTAAGAAAGTAGAACGTTCAAGGCGTAAAGTAAAATGGTGGTTAAAGCTTTACGAAAAACATGGTCTTGATGGATTGAAGAAAAAAGAAAATAAGATAAACGAGAAAATTAAACAAAACATTGAAGTCAAGAAAAACAATTTAATTAAAATATTACATGAAACTCCTAAGAATTATGGAATTAATAGGACTTCATGGAGCCTTGAAACACTTAAGACAGCATACGACCAGAAACATGGTGTAAGGATATCATGCACAATGATTTCTGAATATGTTAAATCTCAGGGGTATTCATTCCGTAAAGCAAAGAAGGTTCTGACAAGCCCAGACCCGTTATATAAAGAGAAGCTAAAAAAGATTACTAATATTCTTGAAAATTTAAAAGATAATGAGAAGTTTTTTTCAGTAGATGAGTTTGGGCCGTTTGCTGTAAAAATGCAAGGAGGAAGGTCATTTGTTAAAAATGGGGAACAAAAGACATATCCACAATGGCAGAAAAGCAAAGGTTGTTTGATATGTACTGCTGCATTAGAATTATCAACAAATCAAATTACTCATTTTTATTCTGAGGCAAAAAACACCGATGAGATGATTAAGTTATTGGAGATATTATTGAAGAAGTATAAATCGGAAAATAAAATATTTTTTTCATGGGATGCGGCATCATGGCATGCTTCAAAAAAATTACAGAAGAAAATTGATTTAGTGAATAGTAATAATTATAGAGGCGATAATAAAACACCGCTTGTTGAACTTGCTCCACTTCCTTCTTCTGCTCAATTTCTAAATGTTATAGAATCTGTTTTTAGTGGATTGGCAAGGTCTGTTATTCATAATAGTAATTATCAAAATGTAGAGGAATGTAAAGCAGCAATCGATTTGTATTTTGAGAAAAGAAATGAGGATTTTAAAGAGAATCCTAAAAGAGCGGGGAATAAAATCTGGGGTAAGGAAAAAGTTAAACCTGTTTTTGATGAAACGAATAATTGTAAAGATAAATCATGGAGGTAACAAAGCCCAGCCTATAACACGCAATATACGTAAGCCGGGTGATGTGGGTGAATTTAAGTTTTGTACATTTACTCAAAATTGTAACGGTTTGATAAGTTGGAGCTTCGAAATCCCGGCCTCCGCATATTGCCACCGTTGTAAGCAAGCCTAGAGAATGTACTACGAAAAAACAGACATCTGAAAATCGAACTTTGACATCTCAACATAAACTTACGGACTGACTTTGACGACACACAGACCGCCCCTAATGTTTTAAAAATTTTCCCACCGCACATTTTAAAAAATAATTTTAGCCAGCCGCACATTGGCACATTTGCAAAACCGCATAAGCCGACCCATAATCCAAGTTTTGCAAAAGAGCCAATTTCCCAACGTTCGACAGAAATGTTGAAAATAATTTGAAACAATTGGCTACAAATCAAAAATCTTTTTCTACTTTTGACACATTATGTCAACAGAGGTTATGTCAACAGAAACGATAGGCGAAAAGCTAAGACAACTAAGGGAACAAAATGAAATACCTTTACGAAAGGTAGCTGCATTAATTGATATTGATGTAGCTATTTTAAGTAAAATGGAGCGCGGAGAAAGAAAACTTACAAAAGCGGTGGTTTTAAAACTTGCAGACATTTATAAATACAGTGCAGACAAACTTTTGGTATCATTTCTAAGCGATAAGATAATGTATGAAATTCTGAATGAAGACCTTGGAGAAAAAGCATTAAAAGTGGCGGAAAAAAGAGTAAAATATTTAAAAGCGATTAGGAACAAATGACTATTAAGCAACTCATAGAAAAATATACAGCCGACAGGGATTATTACTTGACAAGCAAGTATAATGAAACACTGCTTCGCAGTGATTTCTTAGACCCGTTTTTCGAGTTGCTTGGTTGGGACATTAAAAACAATGCAGGTAAACCGACCAACGAACGAGAAGTAATTTTGGAAGAAGCATTGAAAGCAAACGCTTCAGAACATTCCAAAAAACCTGACTATACATTCCGACTATTTTCAGAAAGAAAATTCTTTTTAGAAGCTAAAAAACCTTGTATTTCTGTTGAGTCAAATAATGATACTGCAAAACAAGTTAGACGATATGGTTTTACAGCCAAATTGAAAATCTCAATTTTATCAAACTTTGAATACTTAATAATTTATGATACCTCAGTAAAAGTTGAGAAAGACGACAACCATCAAAAGGCACTCGTAAAAAAATACCATTACACAGAATACGAAAGCAAGTTTGAGGAAATCAAACAGCTTTTAGGAAAAGAATCTGTGTATTCGGGAGCATTTGAAACGGAGTGGAAAGAAATTGAAAGCAAAATCAATCAATATTCGATTGACAATTTATTCCTGAACCAAATCAACGAATGGAGAAAAACTTTAGGTGCTGAAATTTACAAACACGACCCGAAAATTGACGAGCAACAACTAAATGATGTTGTCCAGAGCTATATCAATAGAATTATTTTCCTTCGAGTTTGTGAGGACAGAAATTTAGAAGATTACCAAACTCTATTAAAGTTTGCTAATACAAATGATTTCAATGCTTTAATCAAAAAGTTTGAACAAGCAGACAAACGCTATAATTCAGGCCTGTTTGACCAATTGCTAAAGAACAAAATTGTACAAAATATCAGTTCGGTATTTTGGACAATTATCAAGCAGTTGTATTATCCTGAAAGTCCTTATTCATTCAGCGTTTTTTCTTCTGATGTATTGGGAAGCATTTATGAAATCTTCCTTTCTGAGAAATTGAGCGTTCAAAACAGTTCAATTGTTTTGGTAAAAAAACCTGAAAATATTGACCGTGATATTATCACTACACCAACTTTCATCATTAGCGATATTTTACGAAATACTGTATTGAAAAAATGTGATGGAAAAACAGACAAGGAAATTTTAAAGCTAAAATTTGCTGATATTTCGTGTGGTTCAGGTGCATTTTTATTAGAGCTTTTCCAGTTGCTCAATGATATTTTAATTGACTACTATCTGAAAAATGACAAGTCAAAACTCATTCAAACCAACATCAACACTTATAAACTTCCATTCGAGATAAAAAGAGAACTTTTATTGAATTGTATTTACGGAGTTGATAAAGATTTCAATGCAGTTGAAGCAGCCAAATTTGGTTTGCTTCTCAAATTACTTGAGAGTGAAGATGTAAATTCAACCAACAAAACAAAACCAGTTTTACCCGACCTTTCACAAAATATTTTCTTTGGAAACAGTTTATTGAATCCAAAACAAGTTACCAACAAGAAAGACCAGGTAATTATCAATCCATTTGATTTTTCAAAACTTCGTTTTGATGTGATTGTGGGAAATCCACCTTATATGAAGTCGGAAGATATGAAAAACATCACTCCACTTGAATTGCCACTTTATAAAGCCAACTATGATTCAGCTTACAAACAATTTGATAAATACTTCCCTTTCCTTGAACAAGGAATCAATTTATTAGCTGATGATGGAATTTTGGGTTATATCGTTCCAAGCAAGTTTACAAAAGTTGGAGCAGGTAAAAAACTTCGCGAATTACTAACAGACAAAGAGTATTTGCATTCAATCGTTTCATTTGGTGCAAATCAAGTTTTTGCAGACAAAACAACCTACACTTGTTTGCTTATTTTGAATAAGAAACCTCAAAAGACTTTCCAATATGCGGAAGTAAGAAGCCTGAAAAGTTGGAAAGTAAGAGAGCCGGACGCTGCAAAATACGGTTCAAAGAAAACAGATGAATTAGATAGTGAAGTTTGGGTTTTAGTTCCACCTGAATTGACTAACACTTACAATAAAATCGTTTCCCAAAGTATAAAACTTAACGATTTGGTTGGAAGCGACAACATCTTCAATGGTATTCAGACCAGTGCAAATGATGTTTACATTTTTACGCCAACTAAAGAGGATAAGAAGCATTTCTATTTTACAAAAAAAGGTGTTGATTACAAGATTGAGAAGGAAATAACAAAACCCTACTTTCAAACTTCTTCGGGCGAAGATAATTTATACACTTACAGAACATTCAAGCCGAATGCGAGGGTAATTTATCCTTATGTTACAACAAAAACAGGCGTTGACATAATTCCTCTAACAAATATTCAAAAGAAATTTCCTTTAGCTTATGGCTATTTACAAAAGCATAAAACCATTTTAAATAATCCGAAACGAGATATAAAACCAGAGCCAAAAACAAAAAGTGAATGGCACAGATACGGCAGACATCAAAGTTTGGATAGTTGTGGACTTCCTTCAAAAATTATTGTTGGTGTTCTCTCTGTTGGCGATAAATACGCAATAGATGTTCACGGAACTTTGATTTCGTCAGGTGGAACAGCAGGTTATTGTGTAGTTGCAATTCCAACAACTTCCGACTACTCCATTTACTACATTCAAGCCATTCTCAACTCTAAATATTTAGAGTGGTTTAGTGCTTTGTATGGCGAAGTTTTCAGAGGTGGTTACATAGCAAGAGGAACAAAGGTTTTGAAAAACCTATCAATCAGAAAGATTGATTTTTCAGATACTAAACAAAAAACACTTCACGACAAAATCGTAGAAACTCAAAAAGAATTAATCAGCATTTATGACCAAATAGATGCAAACGCAGGAAATAAAAGGGCTTTAACTCCATTGCAAGGACAATTTGTAAGAGAGAAAGCCAACCTAGAAAAGCTATTAGCTAAATTATACGATTTAGGTAGTGAAGATTCATTAATCCCATTAATCAAAGAATTGTATGAAGCTAATTAAGAACGCAACAGCCGAGAAATTGAGAGGTGGTTTTTATACGCCAGAGCCAATTGCTGCATTCATTTTAAAATGGGGCATCAATGGAAGTTCAGATTTTGAAATTTTAGAGCCAAGTTGTGGAGACGGTGTTTTCCTTGAACAACTGAAAGAGAATAATCATAAATTCAAATCGGTAACAGCCATTGAGTTTGATGATATTGAAGCGGAAAAAGCGGAAATGATAAAACTCAATAACAAAAGTGTTATCAATACAGACTTTCATTTATATTGCAATGAAACAACTGAAAAATTTGATTTAGTGGTAGGAAATCCACCTTACATCCGTTACCAATATTTTCAAGAAGAACAGCAAAACGAAGCAATCAAAGTATTCAATCGTGCAAAACTCAAATACTCGAAATTGACAAATGCTTGGGTTTCTTTTGTGGTGGGTTCAAGTTTATTACTGAAAGAAAGAGGAAAGATTGGTTTTGTAATTCCGGCTGAATTATTGCAAGTTTCTTATGCCCAACAACTACGAGAATTTTTAGCACACTTCTATAACAAAATCAACATCATTTCTTTTGAAAAATTGGTATTCCCAGACATTCAACAGGAGGTGGTTTTATTGCTTTGCGAGAAAAACGGAAGTGATTCCCATTTGATTGAACACTTAGAATTAAGAGATGCTTCAGATCTTGAAAAACTGGATGTGAACATCCTAAAAAGTCCTTCAAAAAAGATTGATTTCAAATCTAACAAATGGACATATTACTTTTTGGAACAAGAGGAAATTGATTTTCTTGAAAGAATTGCTTCAATAAGAAAAGTCCCAACGATTGGAAATTATGCCAAAGTTGAAGTAGGAATAACCACAGGAGCAAATAACTATTTTACTGTTCCATTACCAGTTGTTGAAGCTTATGATTTGAAAGAATATGCAAAGCCAATGGTTGGAAGAAGCGTTCAGGTAAACAGTGTGATTTTCACGGAAAAAGATTGGAAGCTAAACAGACAAACCAAAGCAAAAGCACATTTATTGGTGTTTCCAGCCAAAGAGAAAATCAACGGACATAAAGGAGCAAACTCATATATAAGATTGGGCGAATCAATGGGCGTAAACAAAGGTTACAAAACAGGAATCCGTGATGATTGGTATGTAATTCCTTCCATAAAATTATCTGATGCTTTGTTTATCCGCAGAAACAATTTGTATCCTCGTTTAATCCTGAACGAAGCAAACGCTTTCACAACGGACACAATGCATCGAGTGTTTATGAAGAAAGACACGAATAAAAATGCTTTCATTGCCAGTTTTTACAATTCATTGTCTTTGGCTTTTTCTGAAATTGTTGGTCGCAGTTATGGCGGTGGCGTTTTGGAACTAATGCCAAGCGAAGCATCAAAAATACTACTGCCCTACAAAGTTGAAAACACTGATTTACTTGCTACCATTGACAAAATGATGCGTGAGAAAAAAAGCATTGATGAAATTTTAAAAATCACCAATAATCAAATCCTGAAAGACGGATATGGCTTTACAGATAAAGAAATAAAATTGGCTGATAGTATTTGGAAAAAATTGTCGGCGAGGAGATTAAATAGGAGTAAATAAATTTATCAATTTAAATATTAGAATTATGAACAGACAAGCAGTAAATTCATCAAATTTAGCATCCGTGGGATATGACGCACAAACTCAAACGTTGGAAATTGAATTTAATCATGGTGGAGTTTATCAATACTACAATGTGCCAAAATCTATATATGATGGCTTAATGAATGCGAGTTCACATGGGCAATATTTCGACAGGAATATTAAGAAAGCAGGATATAGATACTCTAAAGTATAGATTTGATGAACTTAATTTTCATAGATACAAATATATATATTTAAGATTCTTTGATAGCAATAGCAAGGAGTTTAAAAAACTCCTTGAGGACTTAATAGTTGTTAAATCCAATATATTTGTAACTGAGCAAATAAAAGTTGAGATTGAAAGAAATAAATTGAATGTGTTTAAAAAATCAATTTCAAATTATTCCCAAAATATTGAGATTAAAAAAGTCAACTTGCCAGAGCATATTGCCGGAAATAATTCCGAAAAGATTGAAGAGTGGAATAAAAAAAGGAGAAAAATAGAGGATGAAAACAAAAAACTCACTAATGAGTTTGATGTGATATTAGAGGAAAATTTATCAAATATTAGTATTTCAAAAGATAATGTTTCTTTAAAATTAAAATCAATCTTTAAGAATATATTAATAGCAAGCTCCGAAGAAAAAGAATTAGCAAGAATTAGAAAAGAAATTGGGAATCCTCCAGGGAAAAAGGAAGATGCATTAGGAGATCAAATAACTTGGGAGCAACTTTTAAATAAAATTCCTAAAACTGATGAAATTTGGATTATCACAAATGATTTTGACTTTTATACAAAATACAAAAAGAAATGTTATTTAAATCCATTTTTATTTCAAGAATTATTAAACAAAAAGGCTGAAATCAAAATAAACATTTTTGAAAGCCTCTCTGAAGGATTAAAACATTTTTTTAAATTTAATAAAATACAGAGTAAAATAAGTGAGGCTGATTTTAAGAAAGTAATCGAAGAAGAAAAAACATTAATAAGAAACAGTGTTGAATCCTCTAATATAAAATCAATTGGGTATGATTCAGAAAATGAAATATTAGAAATTGAATTTAATCACGGTGGTGTTTATCAATATTTTGGTGTTCCTCAAAATGAATATGATACATTAATGAATGCTGATTCGCACGGAAGGTATTTTGATAGAAATATTAAAAAGGCAGGATATAAATTTGTAAAAATTGCTTAAATGAAAATAAGTAAAGTAAAAATATTTAATTGGAGGTCAATAGTCTCTGAGGATATAAGTTTTCAAGATTTAATGATTTTTATTGGACAGAATAATCACGGTAAATCAAATGTTTTAAGTTCTATATTGTTCTTTTTTGGTGAATTAAATCATCAGTATCTTGATTTTAATGGCGATGCTGAGGAATTGTGGGTTGAAATTGAATTTTCTGAGATTTCAGATGATGAAAAAATAACTTTTAAAAAATATGTTTCATCAAGTAATAAGATTAAAGTTAGAAAGACAGCTCTAAAAAATGGCAGCTTTTCATATAATGGTTATATTGAAGAAGCCAACGAAGATTGGTTAAAAGAATCTAAGATTTCTGATTTCAAAAAAAGAGAGGTTGCGGAAACTCTTCCTTTAGCTAATTTTTTACCTTCAAAAGGAGCAATCACAATTGAGCAATTTAAAATAGCTCAGATTGAATATATAACTGCAAATATTGATGACATAAGTTTTAACTATGTGCTTGAAGAAGCAAATTTCTTAGGATTAAAAAATGTGGCAAAAGGAAGTTTTGGCGATTTATTTTTCATTCCATCTGTAAAAAATGCTTCAGATGAATTGAATCCTAGAGGGAATTCTCTTTTTAGTCAGCTTTATTCTAGAGTAATAAATAAAATCTCTGAACACAATCCACAATTTATAGAAGCCAAGGAGAAAATAATACAATTAACAAAAATTCTCAATAAAACAAATGACGCTGGTGATATCAACGAAGATAGACCAGAAGATTTAACCTCTCTAGAAAATTTATTAGATGAAGAATTAATAAGTTGGAACACCAAAATAGATATTCAAATTTCGACACCAAATGTTGATGATATATTCAGAGTTGGTGCAAACGTTTCAATTGATGATGGAATTAAAACTGATATTTCAAGAAAAGGTCATGGTTTACAAAGAGCTTTAATTTTTGCTTTAATTAAAGCATGGTCCAAGGTATTAAAACAAGATAGAGAAGCCATGTTAAGTGATGCAGATTTAAAGAGTTCTACACGAAAAGCTTCAAAATCAACATATTTTATATTTGAAGAGCCCGAGCTATTTTTGCATCCACAAGCACAAAGAGAATTATTCTCATCATTAGTGAACTTGTCAAAAGAAGAAAGTCAGGTCATTTTATGCACACATTCGAGTTCATTTCTAGATTTAGAACATCATAAGTCAATTTGCATTGTTCAGAAAGAAAATAATGAAAAGGGCACAAAAATTTTACAATTTGTAAATGATGTTTTTAATGATTTAGAAGAAAAGAAAAAATTCAATTTAAGTTATTGGATAAATCCTGAAAGAAGCGAACTTTTTTTTGCTAAAAAAGTAATACTTGTTGAAGGTCAAACTGATAAAACTGTTATCCCTATGCTTGCTAAGTCATTTGATTTATTCAGATATGATTTTACAGTAATTGATTGTGGTAGTAAGGATAATATTCCTTTGTATATAAGTTTGCTGAATAAGTTTAAAATAAAGTATTGTGCAGTTTATGATAAAGACCATCAAATCGGAAAAGATGCTAATGGAATAGCTTCAGCAAACAAATCTTCAAAAAATATTGAAGACGTTGTTGATGAATTAATCGGGAAAACTCACATATTGATTAACGACATTGAAGAAGAATTAGGGATGACAGAAAAAGCTACTGGCGGAAAGGCTTATAAAGCAATAAGTTTTATTAATGATGAAAATTTCAAAATCTCAGAATCATTTAAAAAAACAATAATTGAAATATATAGCGATTATGTCCACGATTAAAATAAACCAACAACTTAAACGCATTGAAATCAAAGAATTTGAAATCGAAAATCAAATCGTTTTCAAATATTTCGATAATCTTCCTGCAAGTGAAAGAGATGAAAAACTGCTGAGAGCCATTTACATTGGTGTTTTGGCGTTGATGGAAGATAGAATTTCCTCGTTTCTTTCAAAAACATCTAATGAGTTGGGTACAGAACTAGAAAGTTTGAAGATGATTTTTGAAATGAAGAAGGAACTTTTCTATAAATCAACCATTAAAGGAATATTGGCGGAAGATGAAATTGCAGCATTCTTAAATCAATATTTTTTAGATAAAAAATTGAAGGACCGTGCCTTTCTTACCGGAAACACAGCTGGGAATATTCCCAAAAATAAGACAGGTGACATCATTTGTGAAATAAACGGAACCCCTGATTTAAAAATCGCCATTGAATGTAAATTTGATAAAAGCGTTCGTTTGGGAGACATTGAAAGTAAAGATATTTTTACTCGTAAATCTGACACAGCTTGGAGTCAGTTGATAGAAACACAAGCAAATAGAGACGGAAAAGTAAGCCTAATAGTTTTCGACATTTCATTGGTGGAAATCTCTATTCTAAAGAATTTTGAAAACGTTGGTTACATTCCGGGAGTTGGTTTTATTGCCATTATAAATTCTCAAAAAGGAGATTACAGCAATTTGGCAATTGCATATATGTTGGCACGAGATATTGCATTAAACGCAAGAGAAATTGAGTTAGACAAAGATGTTTTGGCGATGATGGTCAATAGAATTATTAAAGACATCAATGAAGTTTTAACAATTAAATCGCTTGTTCAAAGCAATATTCACAACAACAAAGCAATTTTGAAGCAACTTGAGAAGTCGGTTCTTTTAATGGAGTTTAACCAAGAATATTTGAAACGCTTTTTAAGTCAAGGAACATTAACCAAAAAAGATTTGCTTGATTTTTATTCAGGCGAAGACGTGAAAGACAAGTATCGTTTAATAGAAAAGGAAATAAATGACTTATAGACCTCTTTTCAATGAATGCTCCTTCCATATCTCAAATTCAACTATTTAAAACTATTTTCAGAGGCAGAGAAGATGTTTTTGCTGTTCGTTGGGAAAAAGGAGATAAGAAAGGCTATATGCCATCGTACTTTTATGATCCATATATGTACCGGGCACATAAAATGAAAGGAGGAACTTTTCAGAATTATAAAGACAAATCCTATTTACCGCTAAACGATAATGAAATTGTAAAACATGTAAATCGTCAGCAAAAAGTGGACTGATTTTAACAATTTCATAGAGAGTGTTTTCAAAATCTTTAAATTTGATATATTATGAAAACACAAAAGAAACAAACCACCGAAAATTTTATTAAAGAGAT
>Ga0314774_1002155_pt1 | contig 11458 bp, 10 predicted proteins | sample MetaGCBIA2018_FD_204515 | JGI IMG/M metagenome (GOLD analysis project Ga0314774, IMG submission 204515) | Cryopeg brine microbial communities from Beaufort Sea near Barrow, Alaska, United States - CBIA 2018 | ecosystem: Environmental > Aquatic > Marine > Coastal | place: USA: Alaska | collected... | reverse complement strand
CAGCGAAGAATTTAAACTATTACGCAGGTTTCTCAATGCTACCAAAAAAGAAACCCTAAGTTATCAGCAAGTGCGATTACTTTACATGGCCTTCAATAAGGCCGCAGTATCACGTAATGTAAGGAAGTCAAGTGATAAGGCCGATGAATTTGAATTGGCAAATGAAGGTATTACCAAGATGTTTGATCAATCTGATAACGAGGAAGCAAAGGAGCATGGTATAAAATTGAAAATTGAGAACACAAAATTAATTGAGGATCTTACAGCCTATGTTTCCGGTACAAAAATTAATTATGCAATTACACTATTGCGAAGTTTCATTAGCCTACAAGGGACTATTCCAGGGAAGGAAAAAGCGGAACGACTTTTAAAAAGGTTTCGAAATGCATTCAAAACCGAACGCCTAAATGACAAAAATCGTTTATATGATCAAGTTATGGATGCCATTTATGAACTGGATGAGTATTTAAAATCACCGAAGGAACCAGTAGATGTTGAAGCATTTGGCCTATCAGTACCAAGAGGTACTTGTAATAACAGGATTAAATGTGAAGGATTGAATAAAAACGGGCAATTGCTTCACGGTTATAAATTTTCAAAAGGTGGAGCCGTCGTAAAAGTAAATAAAAAAGCAAAAAAAAAAGGTTTAAGAATAGTTGATCCTGCCCTGGCTAATGATGAATTTATTGATTTTCCCGGTGGTGAGATCATTGTAGATAATTCCGGAAAGCAAATTATGGTTTTCTTTGATGGAGATAAAGAAGATAAGGCTCCTATAAATTTAACTATCCTAAAAAAACGTTTTCAATTTGAGTGGAGTAAAAATAACGTTTCTTGGAACAGGTCGCAAAAAGGGTTTTCTTCAAAGGATAAATTAGATTTATTGGTTTTCTTAAAAGCTAAGGCGCCCGTAAAAAAAAAATCTAAACCAGAAAAATTAGAACAACCAATACAAATCCAAAAACTGAAACAAAAACAGCAACCTGCAAAAAAGGCGATGCCCAAAACGGTTAAAAAGTCCAAAAAAGGATTAAAATCCCCGGTTATTATTACCAAGGATAATTCTATTCCTATGGCTTCCATCGAAACAGCAAAACCTATTGATCCAAGAGTTAAGAATTTAGGGGATGCAATGCACGAAACAAGTGAAAACGAAATATTTAATATCCCAGGTGATATTGGAAAGTTTTTAGGGCAGGTAGAAAAAAAACCTGTGCATTCAGTCGTTACGACCATTGATGCTCAACAGGGAGCCGGAAAAACCCGGTTTATTTTCCAAATTATGAATGCTTTGGCCGGAATAGGGTTAAAATGCTTGTTCTATTCCCTGGAAGAACACCCGCAGAGTAAATTGTTCAAGGATAAGGTTACAAAATATATTGATCCTTCCAACCTTGCCAATATTTCTGTAATAGATGAAGTTACAATTTGGAAAGATGAAATTCCGGTAATAGAAAGAAGTGATGCCGTATTTTTTGATAGCTTTCAAAAATTACCGGATATTGATTTAGATAAGGATATAAGGAAGGCTTTTAACGGCAAGTTATTCTATCTAATATACCAACAAACGGGTACCAAAAGTATGAGAGGTGGATCTAAAGCCGCATTTGATGGGGATCAGATCCTTAAAGTTCACAAGGATCCGGAAGATTACCGCAACAATTATATTTATGCCAATAAAAACAGGTATAACGATACTCCAGATTTAAAATTTAATATCTATACCGGTGCGCTGGCGCAAGCGCCAGGCAGCGAACAACCTGCAAATGGTAGAATGCCCCCGGATACCGGAGGCAGGTTGATAGCTACGCCAATTTTTTAACCCAAAAGGTCTGAGATATTCAAGTCCTTATTTTATTCCTCGAGTATCCTTAAAAATAACGCTGTTTTCCGGAAGGTTTCTTTTCGCACGATTTTTGTATATTTGTGCTACAAAGCAGCAATTATGAAAACAATAACCGTTAAAATAAACGAGCGCACCAAAATAGGACGGTCTATTCTGGATTTATTGCATAGTTTCCCGAAAGGCAAGAACGTGGTTGAGATCCTGGAAAGCCCTTACGACCCAAAATTTGTGGCCAAGATACAGTCCAGAGAGAAAGGCTTGAAATCAAAAAATCTTGTAACGGTAAACCCCGATGACCTATGGGGAAGTATCTAGTAAAATTGGAGCCACAGGCAGCAAAGGAAATCAAGGCCGTTAAAAAATCGGGAGATAAAGCAAGTATTAAAAGACTTGAAAAAATCATTAAAGAACTTTCAGAAACCCCTTATGAGGGCGTGGGAAAGCCCGAAGCTCTAAAACATGAACTTTCGGGCTATTGGTCCCGGCGTGTAAATTTAAAAGACCGCTTGGTCTATAAAGTGGTAGAAGAAAAGGTTTGGGTTATCGTATTTTCTGCCAAAGGCCATTACATAAAATAAAAACAGCACCCTCCCGCAACCCCTTTTTTTATTTCCAAAATAAAGCTATTTATTAAACAGATGTTTCTTCACCATTATCATTTATTTATTATAAACTCTATCAAAAAACAATTCATTCCATGTTGCCTACAATCTGTTTCTTTTAATTTTAGCTGACCTTCATCAAATTCAAAATATATTTTTTTGCAACCCAGTCCGCTTTCGGTAGTTTTCAAAAATTTCCGGATATTGATTAAGATAAGGATATAAGGAAGGGTTTTAATGGCAAGTTATTCTATCTAATATACCAACAAACGGGTGCCAAAAGTATGAGAGGTGGATCTAAAGCCGCATTTGATGGGGATCAAATACTGAAGATTAAAAAACATGAAAATTACCAGGATAATTATGTTTTTGCAAATAAAAATAGATACCAGGAAAATCCGGAATTGAAGTTTAATATTTACAATGGTCAGTTAATCCAAGAAGAAAATGATAATGCCGATTATCTAGAATCGTCAATATCCTGGAAGCCGGTTAATTTCTAAATTGTTATAAAAAATTATTCCGAGAATAAGATAAATCAATTTCAGGTTTTTTAAAGTCCCAGTTAACACAATTTACGGGAACATGAACTCGAAGTTGTCGGTTTTAGTTGAATTCAGTACAAATGTTTTTTTTCAGCATGAAGCACAACAGTTTTGTATAATGATTTGTTCAACGTAAAAATCTCCGATTTTTACGTTGAAGCACTATTTTTGGCAACTGGCTTTATTTCCACCAAACTTTATTTTTGTCCATAAATATTTTACTTTTTGGTGCAGATAATTTATCATTTTCAAGCTCAAATGAATTTCTATCATCAAATTTAAAATCAGTCGTTAAATCAACTATTTTTCCATAATCAGGTTTTTTAACTCTCAGAAAAGGTTTTTCATAACCACCTGCTATTTGTTCTTCTCCATTTTCATCATACCAAGTAGATTCCTCAATCCATCTTTCCGCTGTTCCAAAATGCGCGGGAATTAATTTTGTTCCATTTCCACGATACCAATAATAAACTCGTCCATAATACATTGTGTGTAAAAATCTCTCAAACAATCTAGGTCTAAAATTCTCATTTCCTAATTCGTCTATTAAAGGTATAATCCATAAAATATAACCACCACGCTTTGAATATTGTTCTGTTCTGTGTAATATTTTAGTTACAGAAAGAGTGCTTTTCTGAATTTCAATTATTAATCCTTTATCATTTATTTTTCCACTTAAATCAGGAACAACTCTTTTGTATCCTTTAGCATAATCTTCGTTAAAATTTTGTCTTTCCGCCTCCCATTTACCATCTGGAAAAGTTTTGGTTAATATTTCCAGCAGTTCTTCTTTACAAACTTTGTGTAATTCACTTTCTTTTTTTGCGATTGGACTTGTTCTGGCTTTATAGGCGAAATGGTCAATTTTTTCAATGCATTTTCTTACAATAAGTTCCTCAAAAGTTTCTTCACAGTAAAAAGGTCCGTCGGTTTTAGTTACATCAGAAGCGTGAACTAAACTATTACCCGCTACTTTTCGGGCTGTTGTTTTAGCTGTCGATATTTCAAAATCTTCTTTGTAGCCCATTTTTCAGCTTGTTGCCAACGGTTTTTGCCATGATATGATCAGTAGCGTGCAAATAAGTGTAAATTAGTCCAATAAAAAATTACTTTTTTAAAAATACCCAAAACGTTTTAGGTGATTGGTTTCCCGCCTAACTTTTTATTTTCTATTTACAAAGCCAGTTGCTGTCCTTTTATTATCATCAGTTACCCAAACGAGTATAAAAGGTTTGATTTTATTGTTGTAGGATTCCGATTCAATAGCTCCATTTTTAAATCCATTGTCCATAATTTTATATTTCAATTCATCAATTTCGCCCATTAAATCCCATACTTTAGCTGAGTGTAGACTAAAAATAATACTTGAAATTTTCCCTTTGTCGTAAAGTACTTTTATGTCATAAATTTTTGAAGAAACTGATTTTTCAAATACGAGCATTTTTTCGTCTTCCGACACTAATTCGTATTCCTTTGGAACCGCCTTTTTTATATCCATCTGAGTTAGGTCTTTCTCCATCCAATTTTCGGAAGCTGTAAATGGTTTTGAATTGAAATCTTGAGCATAAATGTTTAGGCTCAAGAAAATAATAATAATAATGGTAATGACTTTTTTCATATTCCTTTAATTTGGTTTTTAGTTAAATACATATTGAGTAAACTATATAATTCAAACCAAGTTTATTTACGTTTTTCCGTTTTTAGTTCGATTTTTCTCAAATTGCACACAACTGCAAGTATAAGCGTAGTGCGGGATTTTGATGACGTAAACTTTGCTTTTAGTCCAAATTTTCTTTCGAGACAAAAATGTTCATTTCAGCTGTAAATCCCGCATTATCGCTTATACATCTTTGTTAGGGGCTTTTTTTCTATTCGATGTTTCCGATAGCAATTAAATCAGATTTATTTGAACGACCTGGGCGATAATAAGCAGGACCCTTTATTTCACTCGGTATTTTATAAACAAGATTAGTTGTTTTTGAGGTTAAAGGATTTAATTGGTCTAACATTATTCCCCAACCTTCAAGCATTACAGTTTCGGATTTGTCAAAAAGATAATCTTTACCATTATAGTTGATTATAACTTCTCCGTCCAAAATCATTCTGCTTTCGATATCGGTGTTTTTGAAAGTTGTATTTAAAATCAAATATTGGTTCCCTTCTTCTTTTTTCAAGTCGGCAAATTGGTTTCCTGTATTCACTCTATCTTGAACACTTGCTTTATTGACTGTTACGTCAAAATATCGTGTAGATAATGTTTCGCCAAGTTGTTTTGCGTTCGAAGAATTGTCTGCGTTTACCGAAGTTGATGAGGACGAGTCACCATCATCGTCCATACTACCAAAAGCGATAAAAGCAAATACAGCTAAAACTGAAGCTGAAAGCAGGTGTCGTAGATTTTTTTTCAATGTGATTGTAAGTTAAAATTAATTGATTTGCTGAAAATTATAAATGGTAAAGTCATTCCAAAAATGTAAAATACTAAATCAGCAAAATCGAAAGTTCCTGAAACCAAACCGAGTAATTGACCAATTTCTGAACCGATTGCTAAAATCGGGATAATTAAAATCCAAACAATATTTTTGAAAGAAACTGAATTTTGCCAAATGAAAAGCATTAAACTTATGTAAGAGAAAATCCAAAGTCCGTCAGGTAGAGAATACAAGAACCAATACGGAATATCTTTGACAATTGGGTTTGAGAAATCTCTCAAATTATTAATTGAATTTGAAAGTCCAATTTTATTGTACCAATCAAACATTTTTAATGAAGATGTCCTAAATAGAATATAGATTAAACCACCTAAAAATAAAGTCCCAATATGCCCAAACATTATTTGCCTTTTCACTTGACAATTTGTGTTACTTTTTTGCTCTTGTTAATAAAGTCATTAGTCCAAGAACACCGTCGCCTGCAACCCAAATAAAAATTATTACCATTGCACCTAACCCTGTACCAATAGCCGCACCCGCTTGTTCTGCATCGCTTGCTGCACTATTAATGCTTTCAGATGCTCCGCCAATGCCGACTACGAACCATAGCAACATTAAAATATTAAAGCCAATGAAGGAATACTTAATTATTTTTCCAAACATTGACCGTTTTGGTTTTCTCAACTTTGCCCCACATTTTGGACAATCTAATGCTTTGTCGCTTACTTCAACGCCACATTCTTTGCAATTTACTAATGCCATTATTTTTTGTTTTAAATGTCAACACTTACTCCCGTTTAAAGTCTGTTTTCAGTTTCTTCCGACTGTTGGGGTTTATTCAAATTGCCCCTAACTCGTTATATCCCCACATTTTCATATCATAATAATGTTATTCACCCGAGGTTAAAGCAGGTTTAATTGTAAGCTTTCCTGTAAATCTATTAAAATTTTGTTAATATCGCTTACGGGAAACCGTAAAATAAAAATATTATTACTCGTACAACGGGTTGAAGCATTTCAAAAAAAGGTTTTTAATTCCTGGTCTTATAAAATACTGTTTTAGTTAGGCTCACCAAAATTATTAATTTTCAATAGTTACAGAAGCATTGACTTTCTCTTTTTTGGTTTTCTTAGAATCATTCAATAGTGGCATTGTATATTGATTATATAAATCGAATAAATATTCAATCCTTGCAGCTTCATTCATAAAAGCCTGAGGCCGATAGCATAAATCTACTGCTTTATCGAGTTCCTGATGGGCTTTTACAAGTTTTGGTGGCATTGTAAGCGGATCATACAAATCTGCCAGGCTGCTGCCTTCAAACTCTGCACGTACGTCTAAAACATTTTGTGCTTTTTCTTGAACTTTGCCTATGTTTTTATCCAAAGGTTTTTTTGGCCAAGGGAAATTGTTATAAACAATATCTTTTGAATAACGAAAGCGACTTTCTAATCTCCCACAAACGTACTTCACCCATGTCATATGCATATCTGACATCAAGATTCCAAAATTAAAAAGGGTTCCATTAGGTATGATATAAACGCTATTCAAGGGGATGTAATCGGAATCATAAAAGCCGAAAGGAATATATTTTCTTCGTTCGGATGTAGTTGCTGGAATAACGATAAAATTTTCAGGATTTTGAATATCTCGGAATTGTTGAGGGAAATTGGCTAAATCACGTGTAGGTTCAAACGAGCTAGACAAACGCATTTCCCTAACATTTTCTATTCTATGCAAAATTTCTGGATATTTTTTTATTTCATTCGGCGCAACATCTACTAACCAAAAACACCATCTTTTTATATTATTTAAAAATTCCTTACCACTTACAACTTCTTTGATTAATGGGGATATGGATGGATGCTTTCTTATAATTTCAATTTTTTCATCATTAGTCATTAATAAATGTCCCCCATCTGTCGGTTGATTCCCTTTATAAATTTTGGGCACTTCCCCGATTGGTTTACTTCGTTTTATTATAATTAAATCTTCCGCACTAGCTAAATAAGGATTTATATTTTTAGCTTTTATTTCATGGGGTTCTCCATTTACATTTTCATATTCAAAAATGGACTTTTCCTTAACATCGAAATTTGCAAATCCAATAATAACACAATAAACCCCAGCCTTTCCTCTTGCTTCATTATTCCATTTAAAAGTTTTGTGCGCAAAATGAATTTTTACTCCATATTTATTCAAAAGCTCGTTCCATAAAATCCCAGTTTGCTCTCCTTGCGTTATAGAATTAGTAGAAACAAAAGCTGTTTTAATTTTGGTTTTTAAAATATATTGAGCAGCCTTTAAATACCAAGCCGCCACATAATCCAAAATTCCAGAGCCTTTTACTCCTTTAAAAACCAACTCCATGTCTTGTCTTTGATATTTTGTTTGGTATTGTTTCCCGTAAAACGGTGGATTTCCAATAATAAAAGAAAGTTCTTCTTTAGGCACAACTTCTTCCCAATCAATTCGCAGCGAATTACCGTGTACTATCTTAGCAGATTTTGATAATGGAAGCCGGACGAAATATTGTCCAAATTCTTCAGAAATAAGCATGTTCATTTGGTGGTCAATGAGCCACATAGCAACTTCCGATATTTTTGAAGCAAATTCATCATATTCAATTCCGTAAAACTGATCGACATTAATCCAAAGAATGGAAGAAATATCTAAAACCTGTTCGCCGCTTTTATAAGTTTCCCTTAAAATATCAATTTCCAAAAGTCGGAGTTCACGATAGGTAATAATAAGAAAATTCCCGCTTCCACAAGCAGGATCCAGAAATTTTAAAGTTGAGAGTTTGTGGTGAAATTCCCTTAGTTTGTTCTTGTTGTTTTTTACAGATTCAAATTCTGCCCTTAATTCATCGAGGAACAAAGGCTTTATAAGTTTAAGGATATTCTTTTCAGAAGTATAATGTGCACCAAGATTTCTGCGTTCTTCCGGGTTCATCACACTTTGAAACAGCGAACCAAAAATTGCGGGAGAGATCTTTCCCCAATCCAACCTTGAAGCTTGCAATAAAATTTTACGCATTGCCGAATTGAAAGAAGCAATTGGCAGTTGTTCTTCAAAAAGTTTTCCGTTTACGTATGGAAACTGGTTTAGTTGCTCGTCAATATTTGAAAAACGTTTTTCCCGGGCTGTATTTAAAACCTGGAAAAACTGAGCCAGCATTGCTCCCAGATCACTGCCGTCTTCGGTGGTTTTTTCATCTATGTATTGCCTAAAAGTATCTTTTTCAAAAATACTGGTATCATCTGCAAAAAGAATGAACAGCAAACGCACCAGGTAAACTTCCAGTTCATGACCTTGATAACCGAATCCTTCCAGATGGTCGTGGAGTTTACCCATCAATTCCGCAGCCTGAATATTTACGGGATCTTCCTCCTGGAAAGTCCGTTTTTGATATCCCGCAATAAACCCGAAGAGTTTTACATATTTATAAAAATCTCCGATTTGGAATTCGGTTTCGGTATTTTCATCCAGATCATACAATTTGAATTTATCAAAGTCCGACACCAGTACATATTTTGGTAATTCGTGTTCCTTGATGCCATGGAAATAATCTGTAGCCTGTTCGTAAGCCGAATCAAGGTTTTTCCCTTTGGATTTATGTTCCACGAGCAAAGTTCCTTTCCAGAAAAGGTCAATAAATCCCTGGCGGTCATTAAGTTTCTTGACAGGTTCTTCAAAAGTCGCTACGCGCCTTCTGGAAATCCCAAAGACATTAAAGAAGTCGTTCCAAAAACTATCTTTTTCTGCCCGTTCCTTACTTTCATCAGCCCACTCATTAGAAAATTTGAGTGCACGGTCTTTTATTTCATTCCAGCTTATGGCCATTGGGGTTTTTTTTATTTTAAATCAGATATTGTAGATTGCTTACAACAGTTTTGGTTAACGTAGGTATCGAGAATAGGGACGCTTTCCTGTCGGCTTAGTTGTTTTTTACTTGGTCCTAAATTATCACTTTTCAATGGAATACCCGCTATTTGCGCTTAACCGATATTTAAGCCTAAAAATAGCAATTATTTTTATACGGCTTGTAGCCAGTTATTTTTCTGTCAGATACCTATTAAACAATTCAAAAACTTCTTCTTTTGTGAAATTATTTTCGTTAATATTAATTCCATATTCCATTTTTTTTCCTTTAGATAAATTTGAAAAAATTTCACATTTCCAAGCATTCTTGTCAGAATTTTTTAATTTTTCTATTAACTTTTCGCCTCCACCTTGATTGTAATATTCTTTTAAATTCTTTGGTGTTTTTGGATTCTGTCTTTGATCGTCAGGAATAAAACGAATTATAATATCATTTATCTCACTTTTAGAATTTTGATTGTAGTCACACTTAATATAGAATGATTCTGCACTTTTAGAATCATAATCTATGTTATAAAATTTAGCCTTTAGCTTTTGTAGAATTTTATCAATTTCTAAATTAGCTATTTGTGATGCATCTTTCAATGTTGTCATTTTCTGTTTTTTTTAATTGGCTACAACGGTCTATAACGACAAGTGGCGCGGAGTTGTGGAAGTGAATTTGTCGGTTTAACGATTTTGTTTGTTTTGAAAACTAATTTAGTTCTTTTCTATGAAACCCGCCATTTTCGTTATACGTCTTTGTTGGCAATAGTTTTTATTGTCGAAAACTATATTTAATAATCCAAAATGTAGAATTTCCCTTTAGATCTTCTAAAATATTTTTGAGTTCATCATTTAATTCTTTTGCACATTCAGTTTTTAGGTGAAAATCATATAAGGTTCGCTCTTTTAGTTGTTCGTAATAAGCGCAGGTCATTAAATGTTCTTTAATTTCATTGCTAGGGACATTTTTTTTATCAAGATGGGATTTTATCTGATTAATGAAATTTGCAATTGTATCAGATGTCATTTGTTTTTTTAGAAATTCAATGGTATATGTTATTTCGATTAATAAACTATGAGTTTTTGTTTTATATGAAGTTTGTAACAACGTTTCGGGATTTAGACTTTTTAGAATGTCAGAATTAAACATTGGCATATAATCCAGTTTTCTACGATCATTTTCTTTATTTCCAGTAGGAGCGAATTTTGAGAAATTCTCAACTAGATTAATTCCAATTTTCACATCTTCCATATACTTTTCGCATTTTGGAATGGCAATAGATTGGAAATAATTTAATAGAATTTTTCTGGTTCTATTTAGTTTGAATGCAGTTGTAATTCTACCGTAAGTTCCAGTAAGAAAAACTCCTACTAATGATCCAAAAAAACCAATTAAAAGTGTGTTTATATCTAAGTTCATTTAAAAAATTATCGCCAACTTGTTATATCAAGGACAATGTACACTTTTAATCGAATAGTTTTCGGGATAACATGATATCACTTGTTTCATTAATCTTCTAATTATATTGTAGATAAACTAATGCTTGAAATTTATGATTAATTGGAGTTTTCAAGTAAAAGGGAAAAAATTCACCAAACTCAAAATTCTAAACTATATATTTCACTATGGTCCGGTGGAAGGGCTATTTTAATATTACGTAAATAATTCTTTAATCCAGCTTCACTTTTATGGCCAGTAATTGGCATCAGCTTATAAAGCACTTCCCGTTCACTTAATCCGCTTTTTTGCAGGCCATTGTATAAATCACCAATAGCTGAATGGCGGAAGCTGTAAAGACCATATTCCGGCCCCAAACCTAAAGCTTTCTTCACTTTTTTGAACCGGTTGCTGAAGTAAGTTACCTTACTGGATAGTTTTTCAGGCTGCCATACTCCGGGTTTATTTTCATACGTGAATAAACTAAAATCCCCGGGCAGTCCTGCAATGTTCATGCTGTCAATAACAGGTTTCATTTTATTAATGATCCTGCTGTAGCTAAAATCTTCTGTTTTGGTCTCAACTCCCAAAATCCAGTCTTTAGTATTAAGATCTCGAATTTTTAACCTGGTAATTTCCCTGGGTCTCAATAACGGATAAATCATAAAACTTATAAAGTAGATTAAATAAGGATCATTCTTTTCCAGGTAACTCTTTATTTCTT
>Ga0314774_1002153_pt1 | contig 11462 bp, 9 predicted proteins | sample MetaGCBIA2018_FD_204515 | JGI IMG/M metagenome (GOLD analysis project Ga0314774, IMG submission 204515) | Cryopeg brine microbial communities from Beaufort Sea near Barrow, Alaska, United States - CBIA 2018 | ecosystem: Environmental > Aquatic > Marine > Coastal | place: USA: Alaska | collected... | reverse complement strand
GCGCACCTGGGCGAGGGAATCGGCCAGGGTCACGGTGACGCCCTGCTGACGCAGCACCTCCACGAGTGCCATCGAGCCGGCCGGGGCCGGGTTGTCTCCGGCCAACGCCCGGCCCCCCGCAGCGTTGCCGCCGGAGACCAGCACGGTGACCGTCGCTATCGCCACGATACCGATCGTGGCGATCACCCAAAACGATGACCGATGCAGCAGCGCGCGCAAGGTCGGGGTGGCCACGGCCGTGACGGCGGGCGAATCGGATCCTGTCGCGCTCACGACCGGCCTGCCTCGGCCAGCGGGGCGAGTGTGACGGGCGACGCCGCACGCAGCTGGGCCTCGAGCGCGGCGAGGGCGCGATACTCGGGCTCGGTTCCCGGCCGCTCGAGGTAGCGCACCCGGTCGAAGGTATCCGCAGCCTGGGCCAGGGCCGGGCCCATCGAGGGGAAAGCCAGCCGGGCCCGGGCGGCGAAATCGTGCGCGGTCGTGCCGGGGGTGACCGAAAGCACCGTGCGTTCGGCCAAGCCACGGGCGAGGGCGCGGAAGATCTCTTCGCAGGCCAGACTCCAGTCGCCCCGTCTGGCCGCAGTGTCGGCCGCAACGCGCATCGCGGCGCTGCTGCGCTGGTCGATGGTGCCGAACAAATCCGTGGCGGCGCGGCGGCGCCTGGCCAGTTTGGGAGCGCCGACCAGCAGCCAGCCCGCCACCAGGGCCGCGATGACCAGAACCATCGCGACCACCGGAAGCCAATTCTGGAGGCCGCCGTCGCCGCCGACAGTCAACGACTTGATCCAGTCGAGAAAGCCCTGCGAGGCCCGGTCGAACCAGGTCGGTCGGGCCGCTTCGTAGGGAGCCTTGGCGAGTTCCTCACGCAGCCACCGGCGCGCGTGGGGAGCATCGGGAACCACCGGAACGTCACCGGGCAGGCGCGCAACGATCCGGTCGATCAACGATCCGAGCTGCGCCAGACCCAACGCGGTCATGCCGCCGCGTACCCCGTGCCGGAAACGGTGGGCAGCAGATACGGGTCGGGCACATCATTGCCCTGCGTGACCGATTCGACGTAGCGGGCCAGCTCGAGATCGAGACCCTCTTTGCGCATCCGCAGGTCGAGGTAGATCAGCGCGACCGCCGCGGACTGCACGACGGCCGCAACGGCCGCCACCGGGATGGCGATGATCAGGCTGACCACGACGCTGAGAATCGAGGACTGCTCGGAGAACGCCCCCGACGGATCAACGAGCATGGTCCCGAGCCCCAGCAGCAGCGAGACCGGGGTGGTGACGATCTGGCTGATCACCTGCACGATCAAGCCGACGAGCAGCAGAATGCCGAGGGTGCGCCAGAAATAGCCGCGCGTCAATGACCACGACCGACGAACGGATGCCCGCACACCGAGCTCCTCAAGCACGATCAGGCTCGGCACCGCACTGGTTTTGGTGTACAGGAATGCGCTCGCTGCCGCGAGGAGGAGGCCGCCGACGAGGCCGACCAGAACGCCCGCGACGATACCGGCGACACCGCCGACGCTGACCAGCACTATGACGATGCCGGCGATCACGGCCGTGCCGATCACAAGCGCAACGGTCAGTAACAGCGTCCACAGGGTCAGCGGCCACAAGCGTGTCGCTGCCCGGCGCCACAGCGGACCGAGCCGCAGTTTCTCGCCGAGGGTCGCGCGGGCGACCTCGAGCACGATGACGGCCTGCAGCAGCGCGGACGCGATGATCGACAAGGCGATCGGGATGATGGCCGACAGTGCGCCGATCAGGACGGATCCGGCGGCGACGGCGTCCCGCTGGTCGAGCGGGGCGCTGTCGATACGGTCAACAGCCCAGAACGTGATGATACCGACAACGACGACGGTGACGAGCATGATCGCCGCCTGCACGATGAGAGCGCTGCCGAAGGTGGCCTTCGGGTTGCGGCGCAACACCTGGAACGACGCACCGAGCAGCGCGCCGAAGCCGATCGGTCGCAGCGGGATCAGCCCGGGCTTGGGCGGAGGCGCCCACCCCGGCCCTGCGCCTGCGCTTTGGTACGGTGCACTCTGGTAGGGCGACGGGGGCGCCTGGAACTCCCCGGAGCGCGGTGGCACGGGAGCGTCGGGGGCTTGCCAGGGGTCGGTCACTTGTCCATGCTGGCACAGGTCGCTCAAGAATTGCGCTTGCAGGCACTCTGTCAGCGCGCGGGGCTACTCTTATGCCAGACTTTGCCCTATTCATCGGGCAATCTGCCCCGCGCACAAGCAGAACATACGCCGACAGCGTTCTGGAGAGAGACCAATGACCGCACGCATTTTGGTTATCGACGACGATACTGCCCTGTCCGAGATGATCGGCATCGTTTTGCAAGGCGACGGCTTCAATTTGGGCTTCTGCGCCGATGGATCGCTCGCCCTCGAGACGTTCCGCACGGAAAAGCCCGACCTGGTGCTGCTCGACCTCATGCTGCCCGGCCTCGACGGTATTGAGGTGTGCCGGCTCATTCGCGCCGAATCGGGGGTGCCGATCATCATGCTCACCGCGCGCTCGGACACCACCGACGTGGTCAAGGGGCTCGAATCCGGTGCTGACGACTACATGGTCAAACCGTTCAACCCCAAGGAACTCGTCGCCCGTATTCGCACCCGGCTGCGGCCGCCGGCAGCGGACGGTGCCCTCGCCCTGCGCATCGGCGATCTTGTGGTGAACGCGGTCGGCCACGAAGTCACCCGCGGAACTGTCGCGATCAACCTCACCCCGCTCGAGTTCGACCTGCTGCTGGCGCTCGCCTCCAAACCCCAGCAGGTCTTCACCCGCGAAATGCTGCTGGAACAGGTCTGGGGCTACCACTACAAGGCGGATACGCGTCTCGTGAACGTGCACGTTCAGCGGCTGCGCGCCAAGGTCGAGCACGATCCCGACAATCCCAAGATCGTCATGACGGTGCGCGGCGTCGGCTACCGTGCCGGCGCGGTCAGTTAGAACATAGGCTCGGCATGACCGCCCGGAATCACCGGCAGAAATGGTTCCCATCACCGTGACGCAGCTGACCTATCGGAGGGGGCTGCGCAACTGGCCCCGGCTGGTGCGCGCGTCGTGGCGTTCCTCCCTGCAATTTCGCACGGTGACCATCTCCGTCGCCCTCTCCGGAGTGGCGATTCTCATGGTGGGCGTTTATATGTCGGTCAGCATCGGCAACGACCTGTTTCAGTCACGGCTCAGCCAGGTGCTGCTCGAGTCGGACCGAGCCACGAGCGCCGCACAGAGCCTGTTCGATTCCTCCGATGCCACCGACCGGGTGCAGGTGCAAAACCTGCTCAGCGCGGCCCGCACGTCGATCTCGGCGACCTCGTCCAGCCGGCTGGTCGCCGTACTGCGAGTACCCGGCCAGGAACCGTCGACCGTCGCGCCGCTTGACTCGTCGACGTTCGGGCAGTCCACCGGCGTGATCGGATCGGATCTGCGCACCGAGGTGCAGGCCAACAGCGGCGATCAGTTCTGGCAGTCGGTCACGCTGACCGGCGACGATGCCACGACCAGTCCCGGCATCGTCGTGGGGTCACAGATCACGGTTCCGGTCGCCGGCCGCTACGAGCTGTACATTGCGTACAGTCTGCAGGAGGCCGAGGCTACGTTGCTCTTTGTGCAGCAGACCCTCGGGGTGGCGGGCGTAGCCCTCGTGCTGTTGATCGGTGCGGTGTCCTGGATCGTCGTGCGGTTCGTCGTGACCCCGCTGCGGGTGGCCGCCGAGACGAGCCAGAAGCTGGCCTCGGGCGACTTGGAGGTGCGCCTCCCGGAGAAGGGGGAAGACGTCATCGCGACCCTCGCACGCTCATTCAACGGGATGGCCGACAGCCTGCAGAGTCAGATTCGTGAACTCGCCGACCTGTCCGAGGTGCAACAACGCTTTGTCTCGGATGTCTCGCACGAGTTGCGCACACCGCTGACGACCATCCGTCTGGCCGGTGACGTGCTCTACGACCAGCGGGCGAATTTTCCGCCGGCCACGGGCCGTACGGCTGAACTTTTGCATACCCAGGTCGAACGATTCGAGCTGCTGCTGAGTGACCTGCTCGAAATCAGCCGCTACGACGCCGGATCGGTGGAACTGGAGAGCGAGCCGACCAATCTGGTCTATCTCGCCGAAGACGCCATCAACAGCCTGCGCTCCCTCGCCGATACCAAGGGCAGCGACCTGCGGCTGGTCGCGCCGGGCGGCTACCTGAACGCGGACGTCGATCCGCGGCGCATCCGCCGCGTGCTGCATAACCTCATCGGCAACGCCATCGAGCACGGTGAGGGGAAACCCGTCGTGGTATCGGTGGACAGCGATGCGAACGCGGTTGCGCTCGCCGTGCGCGACTATGGGCTCGGCATGAGCCAGGCCGAAGTCGCGCACGTCTTCGACCGGTTTTGGCGAGCGGATCCGTCACGTCAGCGCACGATCGGCGGCACCGGACTCGGGCTGGCCATCTCCCGCGAAGACGCCAGCGTGCACAACGGCTGGCTGCAGGTCTGGTCGCAGCCGGGTGAAGGATCGTGTTTTCGGCTGACCCTGCCCCGCACGGCGCGCGGCCTGCTCGAATCGTCGCCCCTGCCGCTTCCGCCCGACGACACCCCGACCATGCCAGCCGAACCGGGCGAGGACGGACACCTGCCGGCACGTGGAGGAGGCCCACATGAGTAGTCGCACACCACGGTTTTGCACACCACGGTTCCGCCCGGCACCGCTGCACGGTTCGTTGCGCACCATTCCCGCGCTGCTGCTGGCCATGAGCCTGGCCGTCGGCCTGGCCGCCTGCTCCAGCATTCCGCGCGACGGCGTCGTGCATTCCGGCAACGACGTTGCCCCGGATGACAACCCGGCCCCGGTCTTTCTGCCCGCGCTGCCTCAAAAGGATGCCTCGACTGACTCCATTCTGCGCGGATTCATGGACGCATCCTCGAGCCCCGAAAACAGCTATGCAATTGCCCGCGAATTTCTCACACCGGACTTCGGCTCCAGCTGGGACCCAGCCGCCGGGGTCACCGTCGACAACGGCTCCGGTCGCTCCCTGACCGTCGTCGATGAAGGAACCACCCTCGTCGCCGTCACTCCGATCGCCGAAGTGGATCAGTCCGGCGAATATCGTGAGGTCGATGCCAGCCCGGTGCCGCTGCGCTATGAGTTCGTAAAGGTCGGAGGCGAATGGCGCATCAGCGCAGCACCCGACGGCACCGTCATCGACGAGAACACGTTCAACGACGTGTTCAGCTCGCAACCGGTCTACTTCTACGACCCGGATTTTCGGTTCCTCGTGCCCGACCTGCGCTGGTTCCCACGCGGAGCCTCCGCTCCGACCAAACTGGTCAACGCCGTTCTGAACGGACCCAGCGCCTGGCTGATCGGCGCGGTGGCCACAGCATTCCCGGAGGGATCCAAACTCACCGCCGATGCCGTGCAGGTGGTCGGTCGTGAGGCAATGGTTGATCTGAACAGTGAGGCGCTCAACGCCGACCGACTGACCCTGCAGCGCATGAAGGCGCAGCTTGCGGCGAGCCTCCCGGCCGGGCTGTCGGTCGATATCACCATCGACCGGAATTCCGTCGCCATCGACGACCTCGACGTCGGGACTACGCTGCTCGATCCGCGCGTCGACGCCCGGGCGCTCGTGCTGCGCGGTGGGGAATTCGGATTCCTCGCCTCGACGGGGCAAAGCGTCACGCCGCTCGACGGACTGTCCGACACCATCGTGCAGCTGGCACCCAGCGCGGTAACGCTCGCGTCTGGCCAGGGCTCCGCCGTTGCACTCGCGAACGGTGGCGTCTACATCGTGCGGACCGACGACAACCCGCAGCTGCTCGATTCGCGCCCGGGGCTCATTGCGCCGTCGATCGACTCCGGCCGCTTCGTCTGGTCGGTGCCCGCGAATCAGCCGAGCGCCCTGATCGTCTACAGCCCGTCGGGGGAAGCGACCGCTCTGCCCACGCCGTGGCCCGAAGCGACGTCGATCACAGCCCTGAAAATCTCCCGCGACGGCACCCGCCTGGCGGCGCTTCTCGGCACCGGCGCAGAGACCCGGTTCGTTGTTGCGTCGATCATCCGCAGCGGAGCAGAACCCACCGGCATCGGCGCGCCCATGCTGTTGGCGTCGGGTGTCGGGGTCGGTATCGACGCCACCTGGATTGACGAATTGACGGTCGCCTCGCTCAGCGCCATGCCGAGCGGGGAGGCGCACATCGTCGTGCAGCAGATCGGCGGCGTCAGCTCCACGCTGGAACCACCAATGAGCAGCCGCACCCTCGTCGGCAGCAACTCGGTGCGCGACCTGCGCGCCCTCACCGAGACCGGCAGCCTCGAGGTGCAACGCGGAGCCGGCTGGCAGGCTCGTATCGACGGAGTCACCGTGCTCGCCACCCAGCAAGGTCTCGGCAGCTAGCCCCCGACTCCTGAACCGCCGGGCGTCTCCTCCCCAGAAGCCGCCGTGCCCCGCTTCCACACCGAGGCCGATAGCGGTGCGCACCCAGACCCTGCACGCGGCATTCTTCGGCCATGAGCAGACGACTGCGTGATCGTGTGGTCGGCGCGGGCCGGGACGCCTGGGCGACCTTGCTGCCGACCGAGTGCAGCGGCTGTGGCGCCGTCGATCGTGCGTTGTGCGCAGACTGCCGACGGGCGCTGCTCCCCGACGTGCACCGGGTGGCCCGCGACGACCTACTCATCTGGGCTGCCCTCACCTACGAGGGCGCGGCCCGTCACGTGATCGCCGCCTACAAGGACGGCGGGCGAACGGATGCCACCGCCGCGCTCGCCGCGCCGCTGCGGGCGGCCATCGCGGCCGCGCTCGCCGCCGTCCCCCCGGACGATCCGTTGCCTGCCGTCGAAGCCTGCAGAGCCGGGCGCAGCCCGAAGGCCGGAATCCAGCTCGTGACCATCCCGTCGTCCCGCCGGGCCTGGCGTTCGCGCGGCTATCACCCGGTCGACGCGCTGCTGCGCCAGACGGGTCTGCGTCCGTTCCCGGCGCTCGCACAGCGCGGAGAGACCCTCGACCAAGTGGGTCTGGGCCGGTCGATGCGCGCTGCCAACAAGAATCACAGCCTTCTGGCGAGACGACCCCTCGAGGGAACGCGGATGATCCTCGTCGACGACATCGTGACCACCGGAGCGACCCTGCTTGAGGCGCGGCGCGCCGTGTTCGCTGCAGGCGGTACCGTCGTCGGTTTGGCCGTCTTGGCGGAAACACCGCGTCGGCTGACTGCGGCACGGAACTCTGGGCAAACTGATCGACAAATACGGTGACTTATCCGGCTCCCGCCGCTACGGTGGAGTCAAAGGCGCGCAATGATCGCCCGGTTTTGGGGCGGTCCGCCAAACTGGAGGTCGTCATGGAAACTAACATCGTCGGACGCAACCTTGGGATCACTGATCGCTTCCGGGACTATGCGACGGAGAAGGCTGAGAAAATCGCCCTCCTCGCAGAGAAGGCCCTTGCGCTCGAGATCAAGGTCAGCCGTCACCACGAGAAGAACGGCGCTCCCGTCGGCAACGATCGGGTCGAACTGACCCTGATCGGCAAGGGTCCGCTGGTGCGGGCTGAAGCAGACGGTTCTGACAAGTACGCCGCCTTCGATGTGGCCCTCGGTCGCCTGCTTGAGCGGGTTCGTCGGGCCAAGGACCGCAAAAAGGTGCACCGCGGCGGCGCCCACCGTCCGACTTCGCTGCAGGAGGCATCGTCGGTCGGTTTCAGCGTCATCGACATCACTCCGGCGAATCCCGAAACGCTCGAACGTGTGCGCACCGGCGCGATTCCCGTCGTCCAGGCGGAAGAGCCCGAAGCCGCCGCCGAGGAGGAATACTGCCCCGTTGTCATCCGCCGCAAAGTCTTCGCGGCGGCACCCATGACCGTCGACGACGCCCTCTATTTCATGGAGCTCGTCGGACACGATTTCTACCTGTTCCAGGACGCGGAGACCAAGCGTCCGAGCGTGGTCTACCGCCGCAAAGGCTGGGACTACGGAGTCATCGAACTCGACGGTACGGCCGGTCAGCTGGCGGAGGCTGGGTCCGTTGCCAGCGGGCGGGCCAGCTGACCAACTAGCATTGCCTTAGCCGCCGACCAGGTCGGTGCTCTGGCATCGCCAGACGAGAGGTGCAGGCCGCGCGCTGCGGCAGTCTGAATGGGCTGTCGCGGTGCGTGCCTGCACCGTTTGACTAGTGGAGAACATTCGTGGCGTCAATTCTTGAAAAGGTTCTTCGTGTTGGGGAAGGCCGCGTTCTGCGCCGCCTGGAAAACTATGCGAAGGCCATTAACGCGCTGGAAGAAGACTTCCATGAGCTCACCGACGAGGAGCTGAAGAACGAGACCGTCACCCTGCGGGAGCGGTACTCGAACGGTGAATCGCTCGATGATCTGCTGCCGGAAGCCTTCGCCGCCGTGCGTGAGGCCAGCAGCCGCACCCTCGGCCTGCGTCACTTCGACGTGCAGCTCATGGGTGGTGCAGCCCTGCACCTGGGCAATATCGCCGAGATGAAGACCGGCGAGGGCAAGACCCTCGTCGCCACCACGGCCGCCTATCTCAACGCGATCACCAGCCGCGGCGTGCACGTCATCACGGTCAACGACTATCTCGCGGGCTATCAGAGCGAACTCATGGGCCGCGTTTTTCGCGCCCTCGGCATGACGACCGGATGCATCATCTCCGGCCAGACCCCGGTGCAGCGTCGTGAAATGTATGCTGCCGACATCACCTACGGCACCAACAACGAATTCGGTTTCGACTACCTGCGCGACAACATGGCGTGGCAGGCCAGTGACATGGTGCAGCGCGGTCACTACTTCGCCATCGTCGACGAGGTCGACTCGATCCTCATTGACGAGGCCCGCACCCCGCTGATCATTTCCGGACCGGCGTCCGGCGAGGCCAATCGTTGGTTCAATGAGTTCGCGAGCCTGGCCAAGCGCCTCGTCCCCGAGGAAGACTTCGAGGTTGACGAGAAGAAGCGCACCATCGGTGTGCTTGAACCCGGCATTGAAAAAGTCGAGGACTACCTCGGCATCGACAATCTCTACGAATCGGCCAATACACCGCTGATCTCCTTCCTGAACAACGCCATCAAGGCCAACGCCCTGTTCAAGAAAGACAAGGATTACGTCGTCATGAACGGCGAAGTGCTCATTGTCGATGAGCACACCGGCCGTATCCTCATGGGTCGCCGCTACAACGAGGGCATCCACCAGGCGATCGAGGCCAAGGAGGGTGTGGCCGTCAAGGCCGAAAACCAGACCCTGGCCACCGTCACCCTGCAGAATTACTTCCGCCTGTACTCGAAGATCTCCGGAATGACCGGAACAGCCGAAACCGAAGCGGCCGAGTTTATGAGTACCTACAAGCTCGGTGTGGTGGCTATACCCACCAACAAGCCGATGCAGCGCATCGACCAGGCCGATCTGATCTACAAGAACGAAGAGGCCAAATTCCGTCAGGTCGTCGAAGACATCGTGGTGCGCCACGAGGCCGGCCAGCCGGTTTTGGTCGGAACGACGAGCGTCGAGAAAAGCGAATACCTCTCGCGCCTGCTCGCCAAGAAGGGCGTTCGCCATGAGGTGCTCAACGCCAAGAACCACGCCCGTGAGGCCGCGATCGTCGCACAGGCCGGCCGACTCGGTTCGGTTACCGTCGCCACCAACATGGCCGGTCGTGGTACCGACGTGATGCTCGGCGGCAACGCCGAATTCCTCGCCGTCGCTGAGATGAACGCCAAGGGCCTCAGCCCGGTTGAAACCCCCGACGAATACGAGCTCGCCTGGGACGAAGTGTTCACCACGGTGAAGGCTGATGTCACCGAGGAAGCCAACAAGGTCATCGCCGCCGGTGGGCTCTACGTGCTCGGCACCGAACGACACGAGTCCCGTCGAATCGACAACCAGTTGCGCGGCCGCAGTGGGCGTCAGGGCGACCCGGGCGAGAGCCGCTTCTACCTCTCCCTGACCGACGATCTCATGCGCTTGTTCAACGCCGGAGCCGCCGAAGCGCTCATGGGACGTCAGGGCGTACCCGAAGACATGGCGATCGAATCGAAGGTGGTCAGCCGCGCCATTCGCAGCGCCCAGGCGCAAGTCGAGGGCCGCAACGCCGAGATCCGCAAGAACGTGCTCAAGTACGACGATGTCCTCAACCGTCAGCGCGAGGCGATCTACGGTGACCGTCGCCACATTCTCGAGGGTGACGACCTGCATGAACGCACCCAGACTTTCCTCACCAACGTCATCGACGAGGTGCTCGACGTGCACGCCAGCGACGGCAACGGCGACGACTGGGACTTCGACGCGATGTGGACCGAGCTCAAGACGCTTTACCCGGTGGGTCTGACCATCGATGAGGTCGTCTCCGAAGCCGGCGACAAGGGCAAGATCAACCGCGACTTCATGCGCCGCGAGATCCTCTCCGACGCCAAGCACGCCTACACCCGCCGTGAAGAATCCCTCGGCGCCCCGGCCATGCGTGAGCTGGAACGCCGCGTGGTGCTCTCGGTGATCGACCGCCGCTGGCGCGACCACCTCTACGAGATGGACTACTTGAAGGACGGTATCGGGCTGCGCGCCATGGCCCAGCGCGACCCGTTGGTGGAGTACCAGCGCGAGGGTTTCACCATGTTCCAGCAGATGATGGGGCAGATCCGCGAGGAGACGGTCGGATTTCTGTTCAACCTCGACGTTGAGGTGACGGCCGGTGCCGGTGCCGTCGCCGGGCCGGTCATCGCGGCCAAGGGTCTCACGCCGGCCGACGCTCCGGAGGAGAAGCTCAGCTACACCGCTCCGAGCGATTCCGGCGGAGTCGAAGTTCGCAACCAGCGCGGTCAGATTCAGCAGACCGCCACCGACCGAGCCCGACGCTCGCCCGTTGTGGCGGAGGGCGACGACGAAGCGGCCGCGGGAGCCGGCCCGACCCAGCGCGGAGCGTTCGGGCAGAAGGCCGACGGTGCTACGCCGGTGAATCGTGCCGAACGCCGCTCCAAGGGCAAGAAGACGACCTAGCCGCTGCACCGCCCCTCGAGTGGCGGCACCCCGATGCGCGTGTCTTTCGCGCATCGGGCATCAGATGACGACGAGGGCCGTGGCCTGCCAGCGCTGGTCGATGCCCTCCAGCCGCAAGGACACGACGTGCGCCCGACGCGTGTCGTAGACCAGGATGACGGCGTTGAAGCCACCGCTGTCGGTCGGCCAAGCCTTGACGTGGTCGATCCACAGCCGCGGACGGTCGGCGACCACTCCGGTGACCGCTCGGGCTCGCGCCGCGATCGACGCTCGAAAGCGCAGGTGGGCGTAGACGTCGTCGGTGACCCACCGAGCGAGCTGCTCCACGTCTCGGGCGCCGGCGATGATTTCGACGGCCCGCACGGCGAGGGCTCGCAGCACGGGCTCGGCCTCTGGCCGGTGCCCGGTGCCGATCGGTCGTGATTTGGCCTCGTGGGCGTCAATCTGATGTTGGTGGGGCGAAGAAGGG
>Ga0314774_1002152_pt1 | contig 11467 bp, 11 predicted proteins | sample MetaGCBIA2018_FD_204515 | JGI IMG/M metagenome (GOLD analysis project Ga0314774, IMG submission 204515) | Cryopeg brine microbial communities from Beaufort Sea near Barrow, Alaska, United States - CBIA 2018 | ecosystem: Environmental > Aquatic > Marine > Coastal | place: USA: Alaska | collected... | reverse complement strand
GGAGTTATGCGCGGGACGGGCGGGAAGAACCTCACGGCAGGCAGTGCCCGTGAGGGCGACAGACGTTAGGAACCACACGTGACCAGCTCATCCCAGACCCCCGGCATCAATATCGGCGTCGTCGGAGCCACCGGACAGGTCGGCGCCGTGGTGCGTCGCCTGCTTGAGGAACGCGAATTTCCGGTGAAGAGCATCCGCTTCTTCGCCTCGGCCCGCTCGGCCGGCAGCACCCTCGCCTTCAAGGGCCAGCAGATCACCATCGAAGATGCCTCTCTCGCCGACCCGACCGGGCTCGACGTCGCCATCTTCTCGGCCGGCGCGACCCTCTCCAAAGCCCAGGCTCCGCGCTTCGCCGCGGCGGGAGCTATTGTCGTCGACAACTCCTCGGGCTGGCGCATGGACCCGGAGGTTCCCCTCGTCGTGAGCGAGGTCAACCCCGACGCCATCAAGCAGGCCGTCAAGGGCATCATCGCCAACCCCAACTGCACCACCATGGCCGCCATGCCCGTGCTCAAGGTCTTGCACGACGAGGCCGGACTGAAACGCCTCATCGTCAGCACCTACCAGGCGGTTTCCGGCAGCGGCCTGGCCGGCGCGGTCGAACTGGCCAACCAGGTGCGCGCTGCCGCGAATGACGAGAATCTGCTGCAGCTTGTGCACGACGGCCGTGCCGTCACCCTGCCCGAGCCCACCATCTACGCCCGCCGGATCGCGTTCGACGTGATCCCGCTGGCCGGCTCCATCGTCGACGACGGCCTGTTCGAAACCGACGAAGAGCATAAATTGCGCAACGAGAGCCGCAAGATCCTCGGGCTGCCCGAACTGCTCGTCTCGGGAACCTGCGTGCGCGTTCCGGTGTTCACCGGTCATTCCCTCTCGATCAACGTGGAGTTCGCGCAGCCGCTCAGCGTCGCCCGCGCCCAGGAACTGCTCAATTCCGCCCCCGGCGTTGAACTGTCCGATATCCCCACGCCGTTGCAGGCCGCCGGGCAAGATGCCAGCTTCGTCGGTCGTATCCGGCAAGACGAAGGCGTAGCGGATGGCCGTGGCCTGGCCCTGTTCATCAGCAACGACAACCTGCGCAAGGGGGCCGCGCTGAACGCCGTGCAGATCGCTGAGCTTATCGCCGCCGACCTCGTCGTCGCCTAACGCACTTGCTCCGTCGCATGATCGGGCCGGCTACAGCCGTATGAAATCGTCGCTCCAGGAACGCGTGCGCCGCAGAGGGATGTCCGGCGTGCTGCGGCGCGTTTCCTTCGGCGTGTTCTCGGCGCTATGGCTGATCTACATTCCCGGCGGTGTGGTGGTAATCATGGCGGAGCCGGACAGTCGCATTCTTCCGTCCGTAGCCGGTGCGGTCTGTGTGGCAGTACTGGAACTGGGCTGGGTGCGCGTCGGCGGCGTACCGCACCGATCTCCGCGCATCAGCCTGCCGGTTTTGGCCGTACCGGCCCTGATGTCGGTGCTGCCGGATCAGGCCATCATCGGCGTGGTCATGCTCGGAGTTTTCGCCGCTCGTCTGATCCAGTCCCGCCGCATCGAGACCTCGGTGTACAGCGCCGGGCTCTCGAGCCTGGGCTGCGTGATCTTTCTGGTGATCGACCGGCTCCTTATCCTCGGCGGCCTGTCGATTTTTGCGGCGGTCGCGGTGGCGTCCGTCGGCTACGTCGCGTTCGTTTTGACCGTTGAAATCGCGCGCATGCGCTTGATCAAGGCTCCGTCTGGTCGCCGCGGTCGGCTGCTGGTCTCGCCGCTGCGGTTGATCCTGCTGCTGGTCGGCCTGGCCGGGTTGACGATGTCGTCGCTGTACTGGGCGCAGGTCGGTCTGCCGACGCCAGGCGAGGGCCGCACGACGGTGCAGACGACCAACGGTACGCTGCTGGCAAGTCTGGTGGTGGCGCTGACAGCCATCATTGTGCGTACCCTGCGAGATGCCCGACGTCGTCTGCACGGCCTCGTCGTCGCGAGCGCCATGCTCAGCGCCACCCACACCGGCGACTCGGCGGATATCGCCGAGGAGCTCTGCGAGGCCGTGGCCGGGTCTATCGGAGCCCAATCGGTCGTGCTGCGGCCCGGAAAACCCGACATCGGCGCCATTGGGGAGGTGGTCAGTTTTCTTCCAGGCCATGGCCGGTACATCGTGGCCCGTCGGGATTCGATGGATGGCAAGTTCACCGCCACCGACCGGCGCACGTTGCGGGCATTGGTCGCGACGGCCGAACTGGCCGCGCAGGTTCGGCAAGACGTGGCCGGTCTCACCGAGCGGGCCAACTCCGACCCGCTCACCGGCCTACCCAACTACGGCGCCTTCCAGGCGGCACTCGACACGCTCAACAGCACCCGCACCGATGGGGAAGCCATCGCCGTGCTCTTCCTCGACCTCGACAACTTCAAATACGTCAACGACACCCACGGACACCAGGTCGGTGATGAGGTATTGCGCGTTATCGGCACGCGACTGCGCCAATCCGTGCGTGAACACGACGTCGTGGCACGAGTCGGCGGTGACGAGTTCGTCATCATCCTCACCCGGCTGGCGTCCCTGGCAGACGCCACGACCATCGCCGAATCGATACTCGAGGCATCCGCTGTGCCGATCGCCGTCGGTACCGATGCCGGCACGATCACCACGAGCCTCAGCGTCGGCCTCGCCTTCTCGGAGGTCGTTGAACCGGATGTTTCCGAGCTGGTTCGCGACGCCGACCACAGCATGCTTCTGGTCAAGAAAAGCCGCCGTCGCAGCGGCAACGACGGCGAGGCCAGGATCCACATCTCGCGCCATCGTTCCTCGCGTTTCAACGACGCCATCACCCGCGCGATCGACGAGAATCACCTGGAACTGGCCTACCAGCCCGTCGTCAGCCTCGTCACCAGTCGCATCTGGGCATTTGAGGCCCTCCTGCGTTTCGACGACCCGGAATTCGGCTCGATCTCACCGCCGTCGCTGGTCGAAAAGGCGAAGAGCCTGGGACGCTTTGACGCGCTCACCCGCCAGGTCGCCGAGAAGGCCATGGCCGCGGCGACCGAATTTCGACTCGCAGAGCCCGGGATCGTCTGCATAACCGTCAACGTGGAGGCAGGGCAGCTGGCGCCGGAGCGGCTCGGCACCTTCATGGAAGATTTGAACGACCGGTACCCCGAAATTTCGCTCTGCCTCGAGCTCAACGAACGCTCGGCCGCTGGGGTGTCGCCCATGATTCGTGAGCAGACGAACCGCATGCGCGACAGCGGCATCCTCATCGCCCTCGACGACTACGGCTCCGAAGACTCCTCGGTGGATTCGCTCGTTCGTATCCCGATGGACATTCTGAAAATCGACCGCAGCCTCGTCGACGACCTCGAGGACATCCGTCAGCGTGAGGTGCTCACCGCGCTGCAGGGGTTCGGCGACAACCTCGAATATTCCATGATCGTTGAAGGCGTCGAGAACGCGCACATGACCGACCAGCTCGTTCGGCTCGGTATCCGCAGTGCGCAAGGCTTTCACTTCGGCGTGCCCCAGGACTACACCGCGACCATCGACCGGCTCGAAGAATTCGGCGCCCAAGCCGTGTTGCCCGCCCAGAAGGCGCTCGACTGCGTAGCGGCGCCGGCATGATCCCACGCGATCGCCGACCAGACCTGGCGCATCGCTCCCGGGTCGAACGTTCCGTCTTTCTCACCCAGCTGCTCATCGGATCGGCGATCCTGCTGCTCGTCGGCGTCTCCGGGCTGCTCAACGGCCAGCTGCTGACGAACGAGTTGTTCCTGGCGGGGATCCTCCTCATCTTTCTGACCACCGCCGTCGCAGCGGGGGTGCCGTGGCGCAAGCTCGACAAGCGCTGGGCCATGGCTCTGCCGATTTTGGACATGATCGGGCTCATCCTGGCCCGCGAGGGTGAGCCGCTGCTCGGCACGAGCTTTCTGCTCGTGTTCCCGGTGATCTGGCTGTCAACGCACTTCGGCGGACGGGGCGCGGTGGGTGGCGTGGCGCTCGCGTCCGGGATGCTGTGGACGGCCGCCCTCTTGCGCGTCGACTCAGTCACGGCCGATGAGATTCCGAGACTGGCCGTCGTTCCGATCATGCTCGTCTTCGTCGCCGCGTCGACCTATGCCACCACCCGGCGTGCGGCCGCGCAGCGGGTGCTCCTGACCCAGCAGTCCCGCATGCTCGAAGAGGCGTTCCGTCGCTCCCGCCACGAGCAGCGCACCCTCGACGCGATTTTCAACACGATCGATTTCGGCGTGATCGGGTTCGACCGGGAGTCCGCGCCGAACCTCGTCAACCGCGCCCAACGCGAGATGTTCTCCCGCTTCGGGGTGAAAGACGGCGATCTCGGCTCGGTCCCCATCTATTACGAGGACCAGGTCACCCCGTTTACCGATGAGGACCGGCCGCACCGACGGGCCATGCGCGGCGAGACGGTCGACCGCACGACCCTCTGGGTCGGGGAGCAGGGGCAGCAGCAGGCGGCGGTGCTTGTCTCGGCCATGCCCCTCCTCGACGAGAATGACAATTTCGACGGTGCGGTCATGGTGGTGCGCGACGTAACCACCCAAGCGCGAGCGATCAAGGCGCGCGACGACCTCGTGGCATCCGTTTCGCATGAATTGCGCACGCCGCTGACCTCGATCATGGGCTATCTCGAACTTGCGCTCGACGATGCCGGCCTCGACGGTTCGACCCGTCGCATGCTCGAAGTGGCGTCGTCGAATTCCGACCGCCTGCTGGCGCTCGTCTCCGATCTGCTCAGCACGGCCGCCGACACCAAGGCGCATCAGGCCCTCAACCGAATGCCCTGCGACCTGTCGGTCATCGTCACCGAGAGCATCGAATCGTTGCGCCCCGTGGCGACGCAGCGAGACATCACCTTCGTGCTCACGGCGTTGCCGTCAGTGCGCATTTCAGCGGATGCCTTCCGCCTGCGTCAGGTGGTCGACAACCTGCTCTCGAACGCGATCAAGTACAACATCCAGTCCGGGCAGATCACGGTCAGCCTGGTCGATTCGACCTCCCAAATCGAGCTGCGCGTGGCCGACACCGGCCGGGGGATGACGCCCGGCGAGCAGGTGCACCTATTCGACCGGTATTACCGGGCCGATTCGGTGCGCGGATCGAGCATTCACGGCACCGGCCTGGGATTGAGCATCAGCCAGGGGATCTGCCGTCAGCATGGCGGCGACCTGCGGTTGGAATCGGCTCCCGGCAAGGGCACAACGGCCATCGCGACGTTACCGCGCACATCATGAACTGCAACAGAGGGTTGGGAATATGCATCTGGACACGCTGACACTGCTGGTCGTGAACGGCGTGGTCGTGGCGTTGTGCGGGGTGTCCTTCATTTTGAACACCGCGTTCAATCGCAACGATTTGGCGGGCCGCACCTGGAGCCTGGCCTACATCGCCGCGATGGTCGTCACGGTCGCGCACGGTTCCTCGGCAACCGGGCAGGTGATTTGGTGGGCCGTCATCGTCGCCAACGTGGTGTTGAGCATCGGCGTCGGATCGGTCTGGGCCGGACTGCGCCTGTACAACGGCCGGAGCCGCGGCTTCTGGGTGATCTTGTCGGTGAGCGTCGTCGTGTTCGCCGCAACGCTGCTGCACGGGGAATCGGCCGGTCGTTGGGCCGGCGCCGCCGAATTGTGGGTCGGCGTGGCATTTTTTGCGGCGCTCGCAGCGCTTGAGGCAGTTCGGGGCAGGCTCCGCCGCAGTCTCAGCGGCCGGATCCTGGCCGTCGCCCTGTGGACGGCAGCGGCGGTGGCGGTGCTGCGCGCCGTCGTGTTCACCGTTGACGGTGTGACCGGCACGGTCTTTCTGACCTACTTCGGCACCGGAAATGCGGCGGCCCTGAGCATCTCCCTCGTCGTGCTCATGAGCATCGCCGTGTCGGTGCTGCAGGCCCAACACGCTCAACTGACCGCTGTCGGAGACATGACTCACGGCATCCACTCGGCGGCCGGCGCGCTGTCGGCGACGGCATTTCACCAGGCAGCCACCGATCATCTGGCACGTGCGGAACAGTCCGGGGTGGGGCTCGCCCTGATCGCGGCCGATATCGACAACCTCCCGGAGATCAACATCGCTTTCGGCCGGGTGGCCGGCGATGAAGCCATCGCGCGATTCGCGAACAGTCTGCGGGCCAGCGTGCCGGCGCTCGCCGTGATCGGACACCGCGCCAGCGGGCAGTTTTTCGTGCTCGCCGGGTCGGCGTCGGCCGCCGAAGCGCGTGCCATCGCCGAACGGATTCAGACGGCCCTCATCGACGAACCCCTGCCGGGCGCGTCCCTGATTCGTCTGACCGCCTGCTTCGGCATCGCGGATACCTTCGACCACGGGTATGCCCTGACCGCCCTGACCGGCGCGGTCACCACCGCCGTCGACGGCGTGAAAGACCGCGGCGGCAACGGAATCGCGGTTGAGTTGGCGCCCGACCCCGCCTAAATCTTGATGCGATCTTGAGGCGAACGAGCCCGAATTGCGCCCAGAACGGGGGGCAATCTGAAAGAGTTGACGAATGACCTTTTCGATGCCTGACGCTTCCGTGGCCGACGGATGTCCGGCTTGAGTCCCCTTATCGACCCGCTCCCGCTGCGCTTGCTGTGCAGCCAGCTGGGCGGCGACACGGTTGTGCGCAATCGTTTCGTGACCGACTTTGTCGCCTTGTGGACGAGCCGGCAACAGCATCTCGGCAGCGCGCTTGCGGTGGCCGACCTCACCGAGGCCGACGTGGTCCTGCTGAGCATCCGTTCGAGCAGCCATATGCTCGGTGCCGTGCACCTGGACTACACGGCGGGCTTGTTGCGCGGTGCGCTCAACGACAACGATTTGTCCGGCTGTCGGCAGCAGCTGCCCCGGCTGAGCGCGGTGGGTGTCGACACCTGCCTGGCCCTGTCCGCGCACATCACAGGCGAGTAGGCCCGCTACCGGCCGGCTGGCAGGCGGTCGCTCGAGGCGGCCAGCCGGTAGCCAACGCCGCGCACGGTTTCCAACCAGCGTGGCGTAGCGCTGCTGTCGCCGAGCTTGCGTCGCAGGTTGCCCATATGCACCTCGACGGCCCGTCGGTCGGCTTCGTTGACCGGGTAGGCGCTCGCGTAATTCTCCCCGCGCACCAGCACGGCGAGATCGTTTTTGCTGCGCACCTGGCGTTGGGATTCGAGCAGAGCGGCGAGCAGATCAAATTCGGTGCGGGTCAGTTGTAGTTGTTCGCCATGGAGCTGCACAACGCGTTCGGACTGGTTCAGCCGCAGATCGTTGTGTTCGAACCAGGCGTCCGGCGCGGTCGCCGAGTCGGTGGCCGGCAGCTCCGAGTTGGTCGTGCCGTCAGTCGGCACCGGCACGTCGGCGGTGACAGATGCCGCGGTCAGGGCGGTGACAGCAGCCATCGCCGCCGTTGTGGCAACCGCGGTCATCGCGGCCATCGCGGTCGGCTCGGCGGTCGCCCCGGCTGCGGCGCCGGTGGCATCCGCTGCCACGGGCAGTCGCGGGCGGCGCAGCATCGCCTCAATGCGAGCGCGCAGTTCCCGTGGGCGGAACGGCTTGGTCAGGTAGTCGTCGGCGCCGGCTTCGAGGCCCTGCAGGGTGTCGATTTCGTCGTCGCGGGCGGTGAGCATGACCAGATAGGTGGCGCTGAAAGCGCGAATGCGTTTGGCCGTTTCGAAGCCGTCCATGCCGGGCATGCTCACATCGAGCGTCGTCACGATCGGGTCGTGGGTGCGTACCGCGGCGATGCCGTCGAGGCCGTTGCTGGTGGGGATGGCCTCGAAACCGGCCTGGGTGAGCACCGCTTCGAGCAGGTTGCGAATATCGGCGTCATCTTCGATGATGACGGCAACGCGCCGATCCATCTGGTCATTACCCATATGTCCAGTATCCCCTAATCGGGGGCGCGGCTGGGAAGGTAGCCTGTTCTCCGTGAGAAAACAGCCAGTACCGGCCTCCGTCGAGGACTATTTCGACGACCTGTCGGCATCCCAACGGGCCGTGCTCTACCCGGTCGCCGACGTCGTACGCGACGCGATGCCCGCCGGCTACGAGCTCGGAATGCACTTCGGCATGCCGGGTTGGGTGATTCCACTGTCGACCTATCCGAACACCTACAACGGTCAGCCGCTCGTCTACGTCAGCCTCGCCGCGCAGAAGAATTACCACTCGCTCCACCTCATGGCGTTGTACGCCAGCGCTCAGGCGGATGCCGCCTTCCGCGCCGAATGGGCTCAAACCGGGCTGAAGCTGGATATGGGCAAGAGCTGTCTGCGCTTTCGCAGCCTTGCCGACATCGACCTCGACGTGATCGCCCGTTGTGTCGCCGGTGTGTCGGTGGAACAGTACCTCGAGAAGTACGAGAGCCGCCGGCAGCCTGGTCGCCGGTAGCTGTCCGGTTCATCCGCTTGCCGGGCGCAGCGCGCGGGCGGTCGGGCGCATGCGTGTGCAGCGATACACTCGACAGTGTGAATTCTCAGGGAACCGTTGACGTAGTCCTCATTGGTGGCGGCATCATGAGCGCCACTCTCGGCACGCTTCTGAAGGAGCTGCAGCCGAACTGGCGCATCGAGGTGTACGAGCGGCTCGGCGAGCTGGCCCAGGAAAGCTCGAACCCGTGGAACAACGCCGGCACCGGCCACGCCGGATTGTGCGAACTCAACTACATGCCGCAGGCCGCCGACGGTTCGGTCACCGCCGACAAAGCCGTTGTCATCAACGAGCAGTTTCAGATCAGCCGTCAGCTGTGGGCGCACCTCGTGCAGATCGGCGCCCTGCCGGAACCGAACAAGTTCATCAATTCCACCCCGCACATGACCTTCGTGCACGGCAAAGCCAACGTGGAATACCTGCGCAAACGTCACGCCGTGCTGGCGGTTCAGCCCTTGTTCGCCGGTATGGAATTCAGCGATGACGTTTCGAAGATCGGCACCTGGACCCCGCTGCTCACCCGCAAGCGCCCGGCCGGTCAGAAGATAGCCGCCACGCGCATCGCGAGCGGCACCGACGTCGACTTCGGCGCGCTCACCCGCATGCTCTTCGAGAACCTGGAAGAGCATGGGGTCACGGTGCACCTGAACGAGCAGGTCGTCGGGCTCAAGAAAAATGCGGATGCCACGTGGCGTCTCAAGCTGCTCCGTCAGGTCGGGCAGACCCGCAGCACCATCGACGCCCGATTCGTCTTCGTCGGCGCCGGCGGTGGCGCCCTCGCGCTGCTGCAGCAAAGCGGCATTCCCGAGATCAAGGGGTTCGGTGGCTTTCCGATCAGCGGCCAATTTCTGCGTACCACCAATCCGAAGCTCGTCGCCCAGCACCAGGCCAAGGTGTACGGCAAGGCAGCGAAGGGCGCTCCGCCCATGTCGGTGCCGCACCTTGACACCCGTGTTGTCGACGGCGAAATGTCGCTCCTGTTCGGCCCGTACGCCGGGTTCAGCCCGAAGTTTCTGAAGACGAGCACCTGGTTCGACCTGCCGTTCTCCATTCGCCCGCACAACCTCGGCCCGATGCTCGCGGTAGCCCGCAAGAACTTCGATCTCATGAAGTACCTGATCGGCGAGGTGTTCGCGTCGCGGGGTGCCAAGCTCAAGGCGCTGCGCGAATTCGTGCCAACCGCCGTCTCCGACGATTGGGAACTCATCACGGCCGGCCAGCGTGTGCAGGTCATGAAGAAAGACGACAAGCTCGGCGGCGTGCTGCAGTTCGGCACCGAGGTCATCACCTCCTCCGACGGCTCGATCGCCGGTCTGCTCGGCGCGTCGCCGGGAGCTTCGACGGCCGCGCCGATCATGGTCGACCTGCTGGCCCGCTGTTTCCCCGACCGTATCGAGGGCTGGAAGCCACGCATCCGGGAAATGATCCCGAGCTACGGCACCAAGCTGTCCGACGATCCGGCCGCTGCTGCCGCTTCGCTCGCCGCCACCGCCGAGGTTTTGCACCTCAGTAACTAGCCGGGCCGCGTGGCCGGCGGAATTTCCTGAATTCGCCCCGTGCGGCCGCGGGCGGCCCCGGCGGCCCTGTGCGGCCGCGGGCGGATGGCCGCCCGTACCAGCGGTCTTGTCGGGGGCCTTGGGGCTTGATGCCAGTCGGCTTGGAGGATCCTGTCAACCCCTTGATTGGGGGATGCGGCAGGGGTGTACTTGTAGTCCGTAGGGCAAAAGCCCTTAGCAGTCCGGAGGCAACAAGTGAATCCGAACAATGACGTTTCGGATGCGGAGACAGAGCGCGTATCGCAACTCGGCATCCTCCAACTCACACCGACCGAATGGCTTGTCCGAGATGCAGGCCGCCCCGAGGGCGATCCTGCTGCCCTCATGGGAATCATCAAGCAAAGCCACGATGCATACGAAGTGACGAAGCTCGGCGTGCTCACGACTCGCTGGTTCTATTCATCGTTCGAGCATGCCCGCGCGAGCTTCCTCGACCAGCCGGCACCCACCTTTCACCCGGCGCCCCGCAACCAGCCGGTCCCCATCGGCTCCCGTGTCGTGTCGTCGGCGGTCAGCGACTAATCAACGTCACCCATACCGAGGCCCTCGCCGCTGGGGTGCACCAGCGGCGAGGGCATCAGGTCAGGGCATCAGGTCAGGGCATCAGGTCAGGGCATCAGGTCAGGGCATCAGGTCAGGGCACCGGGTGCGGGCACCGGGATCGGTGGCTATTGTTCGGGATCGTCTGCGCCCGCGCGCCGAGTCTCGGCGGCCTCCTGCTTCTTGATGGATGTCTCCGCTTGGTTGAGCAGGTCTTTCACCTTGGTCTGGGCAACGGAGGCGGCATCGCGGGCGATCGTCTCGGCCTGCGAAATGACGGTCTGCGTGCTCGGGTCGCCCCACAGCTCTTGGGCTTTGGCGCGGATGCGGTCGTAGGCTCCGCGGCCGGCCTTGGATCCGAGCACGAAGCCCGTCGCGGTGCCGGCGAGGAAGAGTAGCTTGCCTTTCATAGGGACTCCTTTGGTTATGCGGTGGGTTCATCGAGGCGGGGATCATCTTCGGCCGGGTCGTGACCGACCAGGTCGGGGTTCGACGGATTGTCGGCCGGATCAATATCGTCGAAATTCGCCGCGTTGTCGAGGTTGTCCTGGTCATCCGCGGCGTCGCTGTCCGGTTCAGCTGGGGTGACGCCGGCGGACTCGCCGGGCGTCGACCCGTTCGCGTCCGGGTCCGGACCGTCCGGGTCCGGACCGTCCGGGCCGGTGCTCGCGCTGGCCGTTGGAACGGCTCCGGTACCGGTGGGTTCCGCGGGCGATTCCGCGGATTCCTCGGTCGGGCCGTCGGGACCGTCCGGCCCGACCAGCTCGTCAGGGTTGCTGGGAGATTGCGATGCAGCGGAACCGGAACCGGAACCGGAACCGGAACCGGAACCGGAACCGGAACCGGAACCGGAACCGGAACCGGAACCGGAACCGGGGGCATCGCGTGGCGGCTGTTCAACGGGGTCAGAGTCGTGGGGCACGGCAAAACCTTTCTCGACGCGGGAGATCGCCCCATTTGGGGGGCATACAAGTTATACCGC
>Ga0314774_1002151_pt1 | contig 11467 bp, 7 predicted proteins | sample MetaGCBIA2018_FD_204515 | JGI IMG/M metagenome (GOLD analysis project Ga0314774, IMG submission 204515) | Cryopeg brine microbial communities from Beaufort Sea near Barrow, Alaska, United States - CBIA 2018 | ecosystem: Environmental > Aquatic > Marine > Coastal | place: USA: Alaska | collected... | reverse complement strand
GTTCAATCTACGAAATTTTACAAATTTTATCTGCATCATTACTTGATAAAACGTATGTGAATGAATTACTTATGAAATCAGATTACAATAATGTCAATGAACTTAATGCTAATCAGCTGGTTTTCAAATTATTTTAAGTGGACACTAGTGATAAATTATTTCAAAATTTATTTTCCATTAAAAAAGATCATAACCCCTATTACTATAAGAATAATTAAAATAGAAACAGAAACATCAACCCAAGTATAACTGCTTTTATTTTTAGCCTTTTCTTCATCGGTAATGGTACTAAATGTAAGATTTTTAACTTTTTCTTCAGTTGGTGCTTTGGTCAATAAACTCACAACGATGGTAAGAATAATACAGAATAAGAAAAACCATGCTCCAAAACTCAGGAAGTTCATGTCTCCAAGTTTAAACAATAAACCGTTAGGGTCTAACGAATCTTTTGTCAATTCCAATACAATTCTAAAGGCACCTATAATAAAACCAACAACTAATGTAACGAAAGCCCCTTGGCCGTTAATTCGTTTATGAAATATTCCCATCAGGAAAACTGCAACAATAGGAGGTGCTATATAAGATTGCACTTTTTGTAAATACTCATACAAAACCCCTGAAATATTTGCCATAATAGGAATCCAAACAATACCGATAATTACCACAATAACTGTAGCAATTTGACCAGTTCTCACCAATTTTTTCTGAGGCGCATTTGGTCTTAGTTTTTGGTAAATATCAACAGTAAATAAAGTTGATACTGAGTTAAATACCGACGCCAAAGAACTCATTAATGCCGCCAATAATCCTGCAGCTACCAAACCACGTAATCCGGAAGGTAACAAGTTGCTCATAAGTACAGGAAATGCCTGATCTGGAGAATCATAATCCAATTCACCACGCATTTTTAAAGTAACCGCAATTACACCTGGAATTAAAAATAAAAATACAGGAAGTAATTTTAACAAAGCTCCAAAAATAGTCCCTCTTCTACCTTCTTTTATGTTCCTCGCCGTTAAAGTACGTTGCACGATATATTGGTCGGTACACCAATACCATACACCTACTATGGTACTGGTAATAAACAATTGTGGCCAAGGAAACTCTGGATCCGAAGAAGAACGCCACATATTTAAATACCCAGGTTCTAATGTTTGCTTCATACTTTCCCATCCACCAACATGTTGCAATCCAATATAAGTTAATGATCCTGCACCTATTACCAAAATAATAGCCTGTAGTGTTTCAGTATAAACTACCGCTCTCATACCGCCCACTACCGTATATACTCCAGTAAGAATTACTGTTGCAATGGCTCCAGTCCAAAAATCAATTCCAAGCAATGCAGAAACAACCACACCACCGGCATAAATAGTCACAGAAATTTTGGTAAGCACATATGCAACAATAGAAAATACAGAAAGTATCCAACGTGATCTTGCATCAAAACGTTTTTCAAGAAATTCTGGCATCGTAAAAACACCACTTCTTGCATAAAAAGGCAAAAATACCCAGCCTAGGAGTAGTACTACCCAAGCCTGAATTTCATAAATAAGCATCGGCAATTTATTCCCTGCTCCTGCTCCTGCCAATCCAACCACATGTTCTGATCCTATATTTGAAGCGAAAATTGATGCTCCAACAACAAACCAGCCTATATTTCTGCCTGCTAGAAAATAGTCCTCAGTATTCGCCTTTCTTTTTCTTACTACCCAAACAACAATTCCCAGTAATACTAAGAAATAAAGTCCAATGGATACCCAATCTAATCCGTCTAATGTTTTCATAATATTATTTTACAGAAAATTTAAATGAAGTTTTTGTTGTATATTTTTCTCCCGGATTCAAAACTGTGGAAGGGAAATTTTTCTGATTTGGAGAATCAGGATAATGTTCTGTTTCCAAACAAAATCCAGTTCTGTGTGCATAAGTTCCTCCATTTTTGGCAGGTAATGTTCCGTCTAAAAAGTTTCCTGTATAAAATTGAATTGCAGGTTCATCAGTGTAAACTTCGAGCAATCTACCGCTTTCCGGGTGATAGGCGGAAGCCGCTAATTTAAACCCTTCATTTTGATTATTTAATACCAAACAATGGTCATAGCCCATCCCTTTTTTCAATTGGTCATCTTTTGCTTCAATATCTTTTCCAATCATTTTAGCTTCCCTAAAATCGAAAGGCGTATTTGTTACATCAGCCAATTTTCCCGTTGGAATTAAAGTTGCATCTACAGGAATAAATGAATCGGCATTAATGGTAATTTCGTGGTCTAAAATTGTTTTTGAAAAATCGGCCGATAGGTTAAAATAAGAATGTTGTGTCAAATTTACAATCGTTTTTTTATCTGTAGTCGCTTCATAAACTACTTCTAAAGTATTATCATTTGTTAATGTATAGGTCACTACAACTTCCAGATTGCCAGGGTAGCCTTCTTCCATATCTTTGCTCAAATAGGTGAGTTTTAATGATGCCGTGCTATCTCCTTTTACTTCAGTGGCATTCCAAACAACTTTGTCAAAACCTTTTACACCACCGTGCAAATGATTGGGCCCGTCGTTGGTTGCTAATTTGTATTCGGTACCATCAATGGTGAATTTTCCTTTGGCAATTCTATTTCCATACCTGCCAATGATAGCACCAAAATAAGGACTACTTTTCGTGTATTGGGTAATCGAATCAAAGCCCAACACAACGTCTTCATAAACATTGTCTTTATTAGGGACTTTTAAAGAAGTGATGATACCTCCATATGTAATTACATCTACTTCCATTCCCTTTTGGTTTTTCAGGATGTACTTATCTACATTTTCTCCTTCTGGCGTTGTGCCATAAGCTCTTTTTTCAATAGAGGTAGTTTCCATTTTTTGCATATTGCTTTCTTTTACACTTTTTTCATCCTTTTGATTCCCTTTACATTGAATGTTTAGGCCGGCAAAAAGCATTATGGCAAAACCATAAATACAACTTTTTAATATGTTCATAATTTTAGTTATTTGATTAATTGGATATTTTATAAGCCATGCTGAAACAAGTGGTAATACACTTCATTCGCATTTAGTTTATCTTTAAAGTCTCGTATGCTTGTCTGCGCATCAATAACAAGCAACTCAATCCCTGCAATATCTGCAAAATCTTCCATATATTCAGTGGTAATTGTTTGGCTATATACCGTGTGGTGTGCGCCGCCAGCCAAAATCCACGCCGTTGCCGCTACTTCTAAATTTGGTTTAGGATCCCATAAAACCCTTGCCACAGGAAGTTTTGGCAAATTTGCCATCGGTTTTACCGCTTCAACTTCGTTTACAATCAGTCTAAATCTGTTGCCCATATCTACCAAAGAAGCATTGATAGCATTTCCTGGAGCAACGTTAAAAACCAATCTTGCAGGATCTTCTTTTCCTCCAATTCCTAAAGAATGTACTTCACAAGAAGGTTTTTGGTCAGCTATTGATGAACAAATTTCTAACATATGCGAACCTAAAACATACGATTTTTGTGGCGTAAAATGATAAGTATAATCTTCCATAAAAGATGTTCCGCCTTCAAGACCAACATTCATTACTTTCATGGCTCTAACCATTGCTGCTGTTTTCCAGTCGCCCTCAGCCCCAAAACCGTAACCATCTGCCATCAAACGTTGCACTGCAATTCCCGGTAATTGTTTTAATTCACCCAAGTTTTCAAAAGTGTCTGTAAATGCCTTGAAACCACCTTCTTCTAAAAATGCTCTTAAGCCCAACTCGATTCTAGCGGCTTCAACCAAAGATTGTCTTTGATTTCCTCCTTTTAAAAGCGAAGGGGTTAAGTTATAGGAAGATTCATACACTTCCAACAATTTATTCAAATCGTTTTCTGAAACTTTATTGATTTGTTTAACAACATCTGAAGAATCGAAACCATTTACCGAAAAACCAAAGCGGATTTGCGCTTCAACTTTGTCACCTTCAGTTACGGCAACTTCACGCATATTGTCCCCAATTCTGGCCACTTTTAAATGTTGCAATTCATCCCAACCCAAAACCACTCTCGACCATACACCCAATTTTTTCTGAACACTTTCTTCCTGCCAGTGACCTACAACAATTTTACGTTTCTTACGCATTCTCGACATAATAAAACCAAATTCCCTGTCGCCATGAGCGGACTGATTTAGGTTCATAAAGTCCATATTAATTGATGACCAAGGAATTTCTGCATTAAACTGCGTATGTAAATGACACAATGGTTTGTTTAAAATAGATAACCCGCGAATCCACATTTTGGCCGGAGAAAAAGTATGCATCCAAGCCACAATCCCAATACAATTATTATTTGCATTGGCTTCCTGACAAACATTGGTAATTTGGTCTGGCGTTTTCACTGTTGGTTTAAAAATTATTTTTACAGGAAGGTGTGCAGAGGCATTTAAGCCTTTTACAATTTGCTGTGAATTTTCAGCAACCTGTTTTAGTGTTTCTTCACCATATAAATGTTGGCTTCCTGTTACAAACCAAATTTCTTTTTGAGCTATATCAATCATTTTTTAAGAATGTTTTTTAATTTATTTTTGACCGTAGTAGGAATCTTTTCCATGCTTACGTTCGTAATGTTTTTTTATTAATGAATCTTTAAGTCTTGGTGCATTCGGGTTTATTTGTAATGTTAAATAAGCCATTTGCGCAACTGCTTCAAGCACTTTACTGTTATAAACTGCTTTTGCGGCATCATTTCCCCAGGTAAATGGTCCGTGATTTCCAATTAACACCATTTCAACTTCTTTATGTGAAATGCCCTTATTTTTAAAGCAATCCAATATTTGGATTCCTGTGTTGTGTTCATAATTGCCTTTTATCAATTCATCGCTCATTGGAGGTGCGCAAGGAATATCGGCTGTTAAGTGGTCGGCGTGGGTGGTTCCAAATATTGGAATGTCCAGTTGCGCTTGCGCCCACGCGACAGAATACAATGCATGTGTATGGGCAATACCGCCAATATCATCCCAATTTTTATACAAATAAGCATGCGTTTTTGTGTCGGACGATGGTCGCATTGTTCCTTCAATAACATTCGCATCAAAATCTAAAATAACAATGTCTTCAGGTTTTAAAAGTTCATAAGGAACCCCGCTGGGTTTTATGGCGAAAACACCTTTTTCTCTGTCAACCGCACTCACATTTCCAAAGGTGTAGATGACCAAACCCAAAGCATTTAACTGCATATTGGCTTTGTAGCATTCTTGTTTTAAATCTTTATAGTTGGAGCTCATTGACTTTGGATTTTTGGGTTATATTTTCTGCAAAAAAACTTAATTCATCATAAGATTTCATCAGTTTTTCATAAATGGCCACTTTATCAATTTCAGGGTAATAGGTCGCTTCAAAATCGCTTCCCATTTTTTTGCTGGCTTCAATTACATCCGCATAAATTCCGGCTGAAACGGCCGCATAAACTGCTGCGCCCAATGCCGGCGCCTGATCGGATGCCGCAATTTTTATAGGTTTGTTTAACACATTGGCAAGGGTTTGCATAATAAAAGGTGATTTTCTCGCCACACCGCCAATGCCTATTACGCTATTTATTTTTACGCCTTCCTCTTCAAACCTGTCCACTATTTTTTTTGATCCGAAGCAAATTGCATTTACCAATGCTTTAAAAATATGTGGTGCTTTTGTGCCCAATGATAAATTTGAAATCGCGCTTTTAAGTTCTTGGTTGGCATCTGGCGTTCTTCTTCCGTTAATCCAATCCAATGCTGTGGGAATGCTTTCTGATAATGGGATTTTTTCGGCTTGTTCGCTTAATTTTTTGATAAAGTTGGCCTCCATTTCTTCTTTCAACAGACTTTTTTGTACTTCATTAAGCACAGAAGAATTGAGTATTAAATTGTCTATTGGCCAAGATAATATTTCTTTAAACCAAGCCAATACATCACCAAAAGCAGATTGCCCCGCTTCCAATCCAATATATCCCGGAATTACGGAACCATCAACTTGTCCGCAAATCCCACGAACGGTATTTGTGCCAATAACCTCTTTTGAAGAAACAATAATATCACAGGTTGACGTTCCCATCACCCTTACCAAAGTATGCTCGTCTATTTTAGCACCTACAGCACCTGAATGCGCATCAAAAGTGCCCACCGCAATCACTGTATCGGTGGTCAGGCCTAATTTTGTTGCCCATTCCTTACTTAAATTTCCGGCGACAACATCAGAGGTGTAAGTTTCTTCATATAAATTTCCACGAAGTTTGGCAAGATATGGATGAAGCTGCCCCAAAAATTCTTCTGCCGGCAAACCATTCCACTCTTCATGCCACATCGCTTTATGTCCGGCTGCGCAACGACTTCTTTTAAATGATTTTAAATCTTTATTTTCTATCAATAAATAGGTCATTAAATCGCAATGTTCCATCCACGTAAACGCAGCATTTTTAACTGCTTCATCTTCCCTTATCACGTGCAATATTTTTGCCCAAAACCACTCAGAAGAGTAAATTCCGCCTTCATATTTTGTGTAATCAACGCCTCCCCAACTTACGGCCAGCTCATTAATTTCATTGGCTTCCTTTATGGAAGTATGGTCTTTCCAAAGCACCATCATCGCATTGGGATTTGTTTCAAAACCTTTCACCAAAGCCAAAGGCGTACCATTTTCAGCAACAGGAATTGGTGATGATCCCGTAGTATCTATACAAATGGCTTTTATTTGAGACGGATTTACATTTCCGTTTTTTACCACATTTTTTATGGTGTTTTCCAATCCTTCAATATGGTCTAATGGATGCTGGCGAAATTGGTTTATGGAAGCATCACAAAACTCCACATTTTTCCATCGCTGGTACCAATGCACATCCGAAGACAATTCTTGTCCGTTATCCGTATCAATCAAAACCGCACGTACAGAATCTGTTCCGTAATCCAATCCTATAACATAATTTTTCATCCAAAAATCTTTTAATATAATTACAAATATAATATAATTATTTAATAAGTGTATAAAAAACACTTGTTTTTAATATTTTATTTATTTGTCTGTAATTCAACTATTTATATTCAATAAAAAGGTTTTAAAACTCGCTATTTCATCTTAAAAGTTAAAACAGTCACGGAATAAGCCGGAATATTGATTTGTATATTGCTGTCTTTTAGTTTAACGGCACTTTCTTTCGGACTTATATTTTTTGGTGATTCAAAGGAGTTTTCATCCGTTAAATTTTCGCTTTTCAAGGTGAGCGCCACACCTTTTGAAACCAACTTTTTACCTTTTAAATCGATTTTTAGGTCTTGTGCATTGGCGGCAGTATTCACCAGTTTGATGATCACTTCTTTTTTGTCGATATCTTTTACTGCAGATGCAAACAAATCATTTTGTCCGGTTACCGGTTTTCCATCTTTTGTTATGGCAATTAAATCGGTTCCTCTATGGGTTGCAAACAACTTTTGTACATAATAATTTGGCGTGCCATAAGATGCTAAATTGTTAAACCAAATCAAATCCGGTGTCCATTGCCAACCTTCTTCATGTGCCATTAGCGGCGCGTAAGAAGTTAGGTGAACCACTTCGGCATTTCTTTCCAAGCCTGTCATAAAAGCAGCTTCAGAAAAAGCGCACTCCCAGTTATTTTTATTGTCCGGACTTGCGATGGCAACACTTTGTGCCGCATATTCACCAGCGAAAACTTTAGGGCCATTTCTGTCGTAATTGTCATATCGCGTTGCATTTTCCCTGAACCACTTTGGATTTTTATAATAATGTTCGTCCACTATTTCAACATTCATTTTTTTTAATTCTTCCCAACCATAATCAAAATATTCGCCTTCTGGAAAAGGACCGCTTCCAGAAACAATAATCATATTTGGATACTTATCTTTAATGGCATTTTCAAATACTTTATATCTTTCAATATAAACGGGGCCCCACTGCTCATTTCCAACACCAATATATTTCAAATTGAAAGGTTTTGGGTGTCCCATATCATTTCTTATTTTTCCCCAAGGCGTTTCAATTGAACCATTTGCAAATTCAATTAAATCCAAAGCATCTTGCACATAAGGTTCCAATTCGTGCATTGGGACTAATTCACCGGTATTGAATTGACAGGCAATTCCACAGCTTAAAATTGGCAATGGCTCGGCACCCATATCTTCAGAAAGCAGAAAATATTCAAAAAACCCCAATCCAAAACTTTGAAAATAATCTGGCGCCAATTTATGGCTAAACTCGGTATTCCATTTATTGATCAATGTGGTACGGTTTTCAACATCGCCTACGGTTTTTTTCCATTGGTAGCGTTGTTCTAAGGTTCTTCCTTCCACAATACAGCCGCCAGGAAAACGTAAAAATCCGGGATTCATATCATCCAACAGTTGCACCAAGTCTTTTCGCAATCCGTTTTTTCTGCCTTTCCAGGTATCTTCCGGAAACAATGAAATCATATCTAAATCAATGGTTCCATTTCCTTCAAACATGATTTTCACTTTGGCATTTTCTGTCGTTCCTGTAGCTTCAAAAGTGCATTCGTATAATTTCAATCGAAAAATCCGAGAAAAATTGTAGCCTCACCTATAACTTCCCCGTCTTCTCCTATCAACTGTAAATTGATCTTTTTAATCCCTTCACCGCTCTGGGATGACATTAAAGAAATGATGGATATTGAACTGAAATTTGTAGCTTAGATTCATCAAAATTTAACAACGCTTTGTTGCGTTAGAACGTTGAATGCAGCATTTATAATTTCAGGTACTATCTGAAGCATATTTTACTGCGTGAATACCTAATATCTATGTGAAATACGTGAAACTACTCAAATATTTAATCTCAATCTAGAATCTCAGCCTTTCATAAGCACGTATATCAACTTAAAAACCTACCTGCCAGCGTCAAAATCGTTGGTGGTTTTAATTTCTATAGTGCTAGACTCCAGTGCTTTAGAATTAGCCTGCAGACGAATCAAGCCTTCCCTTTTTTCAGATTTTATTATAACTAAACATTTTCCCCGCCAGGCTTTCCTTTCTGACTGAATATAACTTTCTGTACTTATTGGATTAGCATTACCAACACCTACTATTGTGCCAGGGCCTTCAATTTCAAACTGAATTAAATTTTCTGCATCTGGAATAAGAAATCCATCAGAATCTTGTACTTCCACAGTAATGTAAGATAAATCCTGACCATCTGCCTTAATATTCATTTTATCGGGTTTCATTTGTAGTTGTATAGGCTTTCCTGCCGTAGTTAAAACGTATGTAGATTTTCTTTCCCCATTAATATATCCCACGGCTTCTAATTTACCCGGAGCGTACGGCACCTCCCAAACTTCTTTATTTTTAGTATCTCTATTTGTTACTTTAGTTCCTAAAGATTTATTATTTAAAAACAACTCTACATTATCATATGAAGAAAAAACTACGACCTCTAATTTTTCCCCTTCATGACCCATCCAGTTCCAACTTGATATTAAGTCTGAGAAATGCCATTTACTCCAAGATGCTCTTTCTGGACTTTCTTCAAAAGATGGTGTGGGATTCTTCACAAACAGGCTCAGTGCACGATCCTTTCCCCAAAAGGCATCCCGATAATAGGATTGAGGCCTCTTCCAACCACAAATATCTAAATCTCCACAAAAAGCTAAAGTCCATGGGTAAAACTCATGATTCGTAGGGTAACCGAGCCATCCAATACTTGCCTCACCAAGATAATCAAAGGAAGTCCAAACAAAATCACCTATGACGTATGGCTTTTCCTTTGCTGCCATCCAACTATCAAAAGATTCCAGGGGATAACTTTCTGAACCATACATAATTCTGTTCGGTATTCGCTCATGATCTTCTCCATAAATGTCAGCCTTACCATGATCTCCTGCTACCGCATAATTGTATCCTGCCACATCCAAAGTGTTAAAGAAATCATCTTTTTCAGGACCAAGACCGTTCACAGCCGCCGTAACAGGCCTGCTTGAGTCTAATTCCCGGACATAATCTGCTAAATTTCTGGCTATAGCGACAGTTTCTGGAGCATCCATTTCAGGAATCTCATTTCCAATACCCCACATAATTATGGACGGATGATTAAAATCTCTTTTGATCATGCTTGAAATGTCCTTCCGCCAAAATTCCTCAAAGTACAAATGATAATCATGTGAATTTTTCCCCTTATCCCACATATCGAAAGCTTCATTGACAACCAACATTCCTAGCTTATCACATGCATCCAAAAAGGCAGGAGATGGCGGATTATGTGCTGACCTAATGGCATTATAACCATTGGCTTTGAGAAGCTCCACTTTTCTTTCTTCGGCTCTGTCAAAAGCTTTAGCTCCTAACGGGCCATTGTCATGATGAACATTTCCTCCCTTTAATTCTAAACTTTTCCCATTTAGCAAAAAGCCCAGTTCAGGATCAAATTGAATAGATCTTATGCCTATATTAGTTTCTATTTTATCCTTCTGTTCGCCATTGGTAAAAACTGTGGTTTGAACAACATATAACTCTGGATGTGCAACAGACCACAATCGTGGTGATTCTAACCTAACAATTTGAATGACATTTTCATTACTTGTCGACTGAATTTCTATCTCGGACTCTGTCTCCGCCACCTGATCTCCATTTGAATCAGATATCAATGTCCTAACTACAACCTTGACCGGATTTGGAGTCTCATTTTTTATCCTATTCCCGATTACTACCTCGGCCAAACTTTCACTGACATTTTTAGAAATTACCTGGGTTCCCCATTTTTCCACATGAATGTCATTCATAAAGGTCAACCAAACGTGTCTATATATACCAGAACCAGAGTACCACCTACTGTTTTCTCCCTCATTTTTCACCTTCACTGCAATTACATTCTCCTCACCATATTTCAACCCTTCAGAAATATCAAACCAAAAACTTGTATAACCATAGGGGTTTCTCCCTAGCTTTACTCCATTTAGCCAAACTTCGGAATCCATATATATTCCATCAAATTGCAAATAAGCTATTAGTTCCTTTGCCTTTTCATCAAGAATAAAGGACTTCCGATACCACGAGGTTCCTCCTTTTGTAAAACCCGTTCCTGTTTGACCCACTGCATTTGGATCAAAGGGGGAATTTGCGCTCGGGATATCTTCGATACTCCAATCATGAGGTAAATCAATTTCTCTCCAATCCGAATCATCAAGATCGGTTTTATACGCCCTCTCATAACCCCCGCGATGAAATTTCCAGTTATCATCCAATAGTTGTTTGTCTCTTAGATTTTCTTCAGGAGAAATAAGCCCTTGAGCCTGATTTCCATGAGAAAATAGCATAAAAACGATCGCAAGAAAAATTTTTGCTCTTAAATTATCCATTGTTTTCAAAGTGTTTATTTATTTTTAAATTATTTTAAGTCTCATTTTTGAGCGTGACGATTTGAACTGATTCCATTATGTTCGTAAATTAACTTTACGAATATGAATCACGGAAAATATGTCTTTTCTCAATTGGTTGAATTTCTGCCACAACGT
>Ga0314774_1002150_pt1 | contig 11470 bp, 12 predicted proteins | sample MetaGCBIA2018_FD_204515 | JGI IMG/M metagenome (GOLD analysis project Ga0314774, IMG submission 204515) | Cryopeg brine microbial communities from Beaufort Sea near Barrow, Alaska, United States - CBIA 2018 | ecosystem: Environmental > Aquatic > Marine > Coastal | place: USA: Alaska | collected... | reverse complement strand
TTTTCTTTTCATAATGTTCCTCCAAACTAAAGTGTGTCAACCAGTTATCCCTTCAATCCTGTTGTTGCAATGCCTTCGACAAAATATTTCTGACCTATAAAGAACACTATCAGTATAGGTACAATTGATGCCAGAGCAGCAACCATAAGCAAGTTCCATTGAGAACTGTACAAGCCTATAAATGTTCTGAGTCCTAATTGAACTGTATACTTATCTTCGCTACTCAGGTAAATCATAGGATTAATGAAGTCATTCCATGTGTTGAGGAAGGTAAATAGCCCTACACATATCAGCGCAGGCTTTGAAAGTGGCAATATTATTTTTGTAAAAATGGTAAAGTGGCCTGCACCGTCTACAAATGCAGCTTCATCAAGTTCTTTGGGAATAGACCTAAAGAACTGTCTCAGAAGAAATATGTTAAACATTCCCCCACCGAAAATACTCGCTGTTCCCAATCCAAACCACGAAGGCAGTATAAGCGGAACCCATGTATTCGTAAGCCCGAATTTTGTCCACATGATAAAACTTGGAATAAGTGTTGCGAAATACGGGAGCATGGTGCTGGACATCAGTATATAGAACAAAGTGTCCCTAAATTTCCACCGGATTCTTGAAAGTCCATATGCAGTAATTGAACTAGACATCATAATACCTGTTACGCAACCAACTACTATAAGAAATGTATTTATGTAATAAGTTGAAAAAGGCAATGATGTCAGTGCAGTGTAAAGGTTATCCCATCTAATGGGATCTGGAAAAAACTTCGGTGGATATTCAAATATCTGACTCGTGTCCATAAATGCACTTCTTAACATCCATAAAAATGGTATGAGCCAAATCAAGGCAATAAACCCTACAATGACGGTGTAATATACTTTTTTATATTTTTTAAACATTAACATTTTATTCATCTCCATATACTACCCAAAATTTTGATGACCAGAACAATATTGCTGAAATAACAACAATCATTATAAACAATACCCATCCCAGTGATGATGCTTTACCTATTTCTTGAAATTCAAATGCTACTCTGTATAGATAGTAAACAATAAAGTTGGTAGAACTATTGGGTCCTCCCTGTGTCATAATATATGCCTGTAAGAACGCTTGCATGCTAGAAATCAAAAACATGATCACATTAAAGAATATGGCTGGGGTCATAAGTGGAAGTGTAACATGTTTGAATTTTGCAAATGCTCCCCCCCCATCAACAACTATTGCCTCATAAAGGTACCCAGGGATGCCTTGGAGCCCTGCAAGAAATACCACCATAATACTTCCGCTACCCCAAGCTGTCATAATCAATAGGGATGGTAGAACTGAGCTCTCCGAATAAATCCACTTGCTTGTTGGCAACCCGAACGCTTTTAAAATCACATTGAAAAGACCAAAGTCAGGGCTCATCATCCACATAAATATCATTGCAGTAGCGACAATTGGCACCACTGTAGGAACATAGAATACCGCTCTTAAAAACGGCAACCCTTTCAAATTCTTACTATTGAGTATTAATGCAATTACGAATGCCGTTCCTACACACACAGGCACATTCATCACTACAAATAGCAATGTAACCTTTAGTGAATTGTAAAAGAAAACATCCTGTCCAGTAAAAAGCTCCTTGTAATTGCTTAGCCCTACGAATTCCGTTGTCTTTGTTATTGAGTAATTGGTAAAACTCAAAACAAAGCTGGCAATCATGGGACCTGCTGCAAAAACAATAAAACCAATTATCGCAGGTAACGTGAATAACACACCTGTGATTGTTTCCTTTCTCTGTCTCTTGCTTTTCCTTAGCTTCATTATTTTAGTAGCCATTTTCATTCCTCCAGAAATCATGCTTATTTATACAACTTATTATATAAAGGCGGCGGGCCCCTATCAGTAAGGCCCTACCGTCTTTTGTTATATTATTGCTTTAATTATTATACTTGCCTTCAATCAGTTTATCTACATCCGGTTCAATACCCTTCATTGCTTCTTCCGCAGTCTCCTGTCCAAAGAATATCCTTTCCAAGGCTGGCTGTACAAGTGCATCAATCTTCGGAAAATTCTTTACATATGAGGATGGATGTTGTTTAAGATTCGTCAGTACCGGTTTCATGATCGCGTCGATATATCCCTCAGGGTGAGCGTCATTACCCGTTGCCCACTCTTTTATCAGGTTGTCATCCGTATAATACTTCTTCATAAGTGGCATCCATAAGCCAGCCTTATATGCTTCAATAGAGTTTGAAGGATCGGTTATCCATTTCCAGAACAAATACGCCTCATCAGGGTGCTTTGATGACTTGAATATACCAAGTGTCCCCCACCCTGGTGATGTAACATAATCATCCATATTAGGAAGCGTCCCAACACCAAAATCTATACCACTTTGGCCAAGATCAAGAAGTACCCACTGTCCAGTCATAATGATTGCAGCCTGTCCAGTTGTAAGACTTACTGCCGTAGAAGGTAGTGATTTTGCTTCAGATGGCGAAGGTGCTACCCCGTGTTTTGTGATAAGTTCTGATATGTTCTGTATTACTTCGACTGCTTCAGGTTGTGCAAGTCCGAATTCATTATCATCCGTCACATAGTCTCCTCCATTTGATTGTACAAGAGGCATATAGGCGCCTTGATTAAAGTCAAATCTGATACCATACTGCTTGATCTTGCTTTTATCAAAGCCCGCTTCTGTAGCATTCTTGCCATTCTGGTCAATCGTAAGTTTTTTCGCAATTTCAACTAACTCATCCCACTCAAGTGAGTCTTCCATCTTAGTTGGCAGGTCAGCTACTTCAGCATCTTTAAATGCTTGTTTGTTATAAAACAATCCATATGCTTCGGTTGCTGTATACAATCCAAAAGATTTTTCCTTGTCCCAATATAGGAAAAGTTCTTTAATAAAATCATCACGACTTATTTCTTCATCATTATCAATCAGATCAAATACATTGTATAGCATGCCTTCCGTGGCATAATCCAAGGCCATATAATCCATTATATATCCAAGGTCTGGCGCCTCTTTTCCTGCTACCATTGCGCTCATTTTAGCGGCATAATCCGCAGGTATATGTTGCCCTTGCACCTTGATATTAGGATATTTTTTTTCAAAGCTTGTAATGAGCTTTTCAATTATCGGCTTCTCAAAAGGGCCACCCCAATAAGTGAATACTAAGTTTACATCTTCCTTAGTTTGTTCATCCGAACTACTCTGATCAGGTGAAACTGAATCTGGTTGTTGATCACCTTTACATCCTGTGAGAACTGTCCCTAGAATAAAAATCGTTGCAACTACAATTACTACATGTTTTGACAATTTTGTCATTTTTAATTCCTCCCAAATATTTATTTTGTATATTGTCATATTATCATATTGATGAATCAGATTACATATGAATTACTTTGGTTTATTGTCTTTTCTTATAATGTTGTTGTTTTATTTCATCAAATAGCCTATTGTTGGATAACTATCCCTATATGTTAGGATAGTTATCCGGTAACCAAACAAATTATATATATTTATACTCAAAAATGACATTTTCATTGACAATCGCCGGCATCTATGCTACAATTTCAGAAAATTGTTCTAGGAATATTAGAGTCAATTATATACTTGGGGGTGTTAAATTGAACAGGCTTATTCTAGTAGATGACGAATCAGGTCAGCTTGAGATTATGGTGAATATAATGCTTGACTTATATCCTCAATTTGAAGTGATTTCTTTCGATAATTCAATAAAAGCTTTGGAATTTATAAGAAATAATTATGTAGATGTTGTAATAAGTGATATCAAAATGCCAATCATGAATGGGCTAGATCTTTCAGAGCAAATATTAAAAATAAAGCCTGATACAATCATAGCTATCCTTAGTGCGTATAGTGACTTTGATTACGCACAAAGAGCTATTAATAATAATATTGTGGGTTATTTGATTAAGCCTGTTTCAATATCAAAGCTAACAGAATTGATTAATAAAATTGAAGACCAACTTAAAATGAAAGCTAAGAACGTGAACCATGTCAAAGAATTAAGCACTCAGTTGGAACGCTACAAACCTTTCTATATTGAAAAGCAGTTAAGAGATTGGCTTACGGGTAATCTTGATAGTATAAACAGCAATCTGATAAAGTCTATTTTTAAATGGAATGGGTCTGGTCTGGTCGCTGCAAGCAAATTCACACTTAATCCATTGTTAGATGAAACTACTTTTCAGTTATCTGATTTCACTACTTTTTGCAAGGTTAATATTAAAAAATTGTTTTCGGAAAGTGCTTCGGTATTAAGCTTTCTATATGATGAGAAGAATATGATACTAATAAGCATCATTGACAGCAGTGAGTTTTTCTCATTGGATGATGCCATAGCTCGGTTTGAATTACATGCCATTGACTTGAAGTCTGAATTCCATGTTGAAACAAGATTTGGAATAAGCACAATTTCAGATCATATCCTTGACGGTTTACAAATCTGTTTAGCACAAGCAATGCTAGCGCTTGATTACACTTTCTTGATAGCATCGCCTATCTGTCTGGCATACAGCAACTTCAAAGAATTACCCATAATCAATGAAACTCTCCTTTATACCCTTGATAATAAAATATTGGATAGCTTTCGCGCTTCTAACCTATCCGGTATTAATGAGCAATTGGACATGTTCTGCCGCACGTATTCAGATGGTAACTATATTGCATCTTCTCAAGTGTTGCATGAGCACTTCCTTCATATTGTATATTCTACAAGAAAATATGCTCCGTATGATTCAAATGACGACATCATTGCCACTATGCACAACTGCTGTTCACTAACTGTTATGGCAAATGTTCTTTCCTGCTATTTGGCAGGACTTTTATCCTATCAGCAAGAGCGAAACGATAACGCAACCAGTGAAATGATAGAAAACGTCAAATCTTACATCCATTCTAATTATAATAAAGATATCAGCCTTGATCTGATTGCAGATAACTTCCACTTTACTCCTAGCTATATTAGCATTCTTTTCAAGACGTATTCAAATGTTGGTTTTAAAGAATATCTGATAAGTGTGCGTATAGAAGAAGCCAAAAGACTATTAAAAGAAACTAGTTTAAAGGTGTACGAAATTGCCCAAAACTCAGGCTACAACGATGCTTCTTATTTTGTGAAACTGTTTAAGAAGGAAGTCGGCGTGTCGCCAAACAAATATCGCCGCAGACCATAATAACTTTTTTTCATAATTACGAATCTGAAACAGGAGGATATATGAAACTTAGGAAACTTTTTTTCAGCAACCTAGGATTAAAGGGCAAATTCATCATTATATATATTATAATTGTAACATTTTTCTTAACCATGACAGGCTTCATTTATTTCAAAACTACGAGCAGCATCGTATACAATGTTGTTACTGCCGATACAGTTGAACTTCTTGTAAAAAACAACTTTGTTATCGACCAGAAATTGGGGCTTATTAATGAATATACAAATGGATTAATGGTAGATAATGACCTGTCAAACTATCTAGATAACTACAATAAAGCAAAAAGCGACTTTGACATAAACAATCTCGACCGTCCAATTTCCGAACTTCTGAACAAATATTTTCTTTATACTAGCGAAATTTTTTCAACCAATCTAGTGACCAAAAAAACTGTGTTTGGGCAGACCGCTTATCCTACAATCATTCCCTTTAAGAATTTTAAAAATACCGATGTTTATCGTCTTGCTACTGAAGCACAGGGTAAAACCGTATGGATTCCTACATACGATTTCTATAAAATGTTTTCTCAAAAATATATACCTTCTACCAATGCCTCCTATCAAAAGGTATTTTCTGCAGTGAAGCTAGTTAAAACTTTTAATGAAGATTATGCAGTACTTGTATTAAATTTTTCAGATGATCTCTATAATAAGGTTTTTACAAGTACAAACCATAAACTTAAAGGAGATTATTTAGTTGTATCTCCGGAGGGTGTAATTGTCTCCCATTCCAATCAATCAATGATAGGAACAACTCTGAACGCATCTTGGCTAACTAATGCCTTTAAAAAAAAGAGTGGCTTCATTATGATACAGGCTGAAGGAAAGAGCTTTATTTTGTGCTTTGATACTTCTGCGAAAACAGGTTGGCTTTCAGGTCGGATACTTGAAAAAGAAGTATTGATGGAGGAGTACCTTAAGATTATCTTAAAAAATATGCTGTTAATTCTCGCTTTCCTAGTTGTCATTCCAATAATCGTTATCATTCTCATATCCATCAATATAATACATCCAATTGATTCATTAAGAGGTGGGATGAAAGAAAGTGGGCAGGGCAGATTTGACATCAAAATAAAAGAAAGTGGTATCAAGGAGTTACGTCAACTTATAAGGCACTTCAATGACATGAATTACAGCACTAAGCAGTTAATAAAGGAAAATTATGAAATCATCATCATGAAAAAGGAAGCTGAATTAAACGCTTACAATTTACAGCTTAACCCTCACTTTATAGCAAACTCGCTTAATATTATCAATCTGGAACTTATAAAAAATAAAAATTATGACTTAAGTGACATGGTTGTAGAGCTTTCACAGATGATGGATTATACATTAAAATCATCATCACATCTAGTTTCATTTAAAGATGACTGGGGGCATACCTTTAATTACATTAAAGTTATGCAGCGTCGGCATAATAAACAGTTTGAAGTAGAGTACGATATTAATCCTGAATTGTTTGAATATTCCGTACCAAAATTTTTTCTCCAGCCTCTAATAGAAAACTCAATTGTCCACGCCTTTGTAAATATCAATTATAAAGGGATAATCCGTATTTCAGCTTTCATAAAAGACTGTAAAAGATTTTTTACCATTGAAGATAATGGAGTAGGAATTGATGAATTTACCAAAAATCTTATACTAAACGATGGAAATAAATCTGTTGGTATCAATAACATCCGATACCGAATAAAATATGCCTATGGTGATGAATATGATATTCTAATAGAATCAGTGTTATATGTCTCAACCAAAATAACGGTGATACTCCCTCTAGATTATTAATACTGGATTGTTAACACTCAGTCTGATAGTTTTTTAAGGTGTTCAAGCCTAAATTATTTTGGTTTTTTATAACCAAGTGTTCCCTGCATTCTTTTATTATTGTACCAGTTTGCATAATCATTTAGCTGTGGATAACCAACACTTTTATCAAATAATTCTTCCGTGATATATTTAGCAATACCAATAATATCTTTTTGTGCTTTATCAGTTAACTTTACTTTATACTCACCCATACTAGTAGCTCTCTTTTATGTTCTTAAAAGCTTCATCTAAATCAGTAACTCTTCCATCCCTATTTTCTTCTTCTGCTTCTATAAGTAGCTTACGTAATTCAAACTTCCCTTCTAACTTCTCCTATGCCTCAATACTTAAAACTGCAAGGTCACCTTTACCATTCTTAATAATATACCGGTTCATTATATTTATGACAAAATTTATATATCTCACTGAACTTATTTCTCAATTTGGAACTTGGTCTAATTGTTGGGATATTAGCACCACCTATAATCTATACATATTATATTAAAATAAGAGGTACATGCTAAAATAATCAATAAATAGATCGGTGAATTATTAAGAGTTCAGAATAATATATCACTTAATCAACGAACAAAACATATCTTGAATAAACACAACCCTGATATTGAGAACAACCTTGAGAACACCTCAATTCGACATGCTGGAAGTCTCCTTTCTATAAGGGTTTAGAGTTCACTGGATTGTTCAAGTCCCGCCGGCTGCAGTAAAACTAAAAGCATGTAAGCCTTTAATTATTATTAGGTTTACATGCTTTTGTTATATTTGTATTTTCTTCTTATTTGCTTAATATGTTTTTAAAAACATTATTTTTCTTCTATTAATCAAATTATTTTCTATATGAGAATGGCATCTACTTATTTCCATCGTAATTCGTCTGGTCTCCACGTTTTCTTGAATTGTTCCTCTTTAAAATTACTATCAGCCACATCTCTCAAAAACAGATCTATAACTTCAATAGCCTTACTAAATTCAATAGAAATACTCTGTTTTTTGATAAATACTCCCCATCTAGTTACAATAACTTTGTTATCCATCAAACGTATAATTCTGTCAAAACTGTCCTTTTCATATACTGTTCCACGATTATTAGTCGTCTTTTCTAATGCATTTGATAAAGAATCTCCATCAAATTCAAATGTATTCGCCAAGTACCAAATGTCATGAAAATCTTTCATTCTACTCGTTAATTCAAATCTTTGAAGAATAGCATCAAACTTTTAGGCAATTGTACTTTCAAGAGAATATGTATTAATCTCTACCTTTTCAAAATCTTCAAGTTGTGTTTTTATTGATCTTATTTCTGATTTAGGTACAATTATGTCACCTACACCGAAATCAATATTTATTGGCGTTTTTGTATTCCCAACTTTGCCTATCATATGAATAGAAATTCCAGGATATTTTTTCTCGACAGATATTGTTTCTGTTTTCAAAATTTCAAACTCAATGAACTCATTACCCGTTTCAATATCTATAATCTCTTCAATCATATCACGAATATGATCATTACTATTAGATTGATTTCTAAGTAAAAAATCCATATCGATAGTTGGACGACTTTCAAATTCTGTAACTAAATATATAAACAAACCACCTTTCAGTACAAAATCATCCTTGTACCTTGAAATAGAAAGTCTTCTCAAAAATTCTTCCTGACACAAAAGTTGTATATGTAACTGCATAGAATTGCCGGTTATTTTACTTTTGCTTTTTAATTTAGAAAGAATTGATTTTGATCTATCCACTATAACCACATCCCTATCTTATCATATACTTTCTTTTCTACCCCACGGATTTTCGCAATCTCCATAAGTTTTGAAATGTTTTTTTTAGGATCTTTTATGTAATTAATAATTGCTTTATTAAATATTTCAACATCCATTTTTCTTTCATATTTCAAGCAATCACAAATTAATCTATCACGACTATATATTTTCATCTTTACATCTTCAATAACAATATCTTCAACCCCAAGATAAACCAAGCTATGTTCAACAAAATACGCTTTAATATATGGATAATCAATCCTTACTCTAGATTTAGAAATATCCTTATCTATCGCTAAATGCCACTCTATAGGTGTTCTTTCAGTGTATCCATAATTGTACAATGCTGTATCAAAACATATGACCGCTTCTGGTAGCAGAAGCGATATGAGTTTGACATCACTGATATCCTCTGCAAACAGCTTATAGTTACCCTTTGATATTCTTTCTAAAAATTGAGAGTCCGTAAATTTTTTGATCTCATATTTAGTTACGCCATTTATATATAAATCTGAGGTTTTCATAATTCCATTGTTCTCATGAAACAATTTTCGTATTTCTAAGCGTTTCATTATAACACCACCTTTGTCCATTTTGCCGCTTTCCATTTCCCTCGGCGGCAACTTAGTTAAATTATACCATGCCACGAATATATTGTCTATTCCACCTCTCTTCATTCTTGTAAGCGGCGTTTTAGACGAATTTACAATCTTCTCTATCCGAATATTAGATTTTATACTTAAAAGAATTGTAGCTTTTTATTTCCAAGACTTCCTTGTTTTTACGAAATATATATATACTAAAATAAACAGAATATTGAGAACAACCTTGAGAACACCTCCATTTCGACATGCTGGAAGCCTCCTTTCTATAAGGGTTTAGAAATCACTGGATTGTTCAAGTCCCACCGGCTGCAGTGCATGTAGATACCTCGAGAGCCATTTTAAAGGCTTTCGAGATTTTTCTTTTGATCATTTTGAGAACAGATGAGTACAGGTACTTTGAACCCACTCATACTATTCAACGATTTATGTATCATCGAATGTATACTCCTCTTTCCAAAGTTATCATATATCCCCCAAGTTGTTTCGAGGTTAATTTTAGTTTTTTTATGCTATACCACCTAAATTTAGCTTTTTACTAAATCACTCCACCCCCAATAAAATCAAGTCTTCACATGGCATAGTTTTACCACTGTTCCCACATGGCGGGTATAGGGCTTAAGAATATACGAGACGAATGGGGTATAGTGTGTAATAACACCTTACTTTCTAAAGAAAGTTTTGCAATTCGTTTTATCCTCAATATTGAATTGAATTATTCTACGAAGTAATGGATAATCAATCTCTTCCGCCCATTTAATTTTTACTATTCCTTTCGTATGTTCATACCCAGATTTTTCGATGTCATCTAAAAAAAGTGCTACACTATAATCTTCTGGGTTAAATGACATGTGATGTTTTGCAATACTAAAGCCTATAATAAAAGTGTTATGATCCGTGAACATTGGTTGATTCCATTTTATGACCTCCCCTAAGTTTGGAAAATTTTCTCTTATCCAATTAAATATTTCAACTATTCGATTTTTTTGATCTATCGACTCGATTGAATCAATGTAATTTTTAAATGCGTCCATAACTGTCCTCCTAAGAAGAGATATGATTAATTTTAACTCATAACTGCTATAATTCCACCAAAAACTGTATAGGTCAACAAATACAAAACATTATTAATGACTAACACAATTGGTTTTCTACCTTCAAATTGGGTATTTAGGCTATGTGTTACGGCAAAACCAAACCATAATACGAATCCGACTGTAGCTCCGGATATAAAATCAGTTGCATTTACACTATGAACAATGACTTGTAAACCATAGGACAATAAAAACTTGCTATAACTGCTCCGCCCATCAAACGTGGCATTGCCTTTTTTTCTTCTTCTGTCATTTCAGTTCTTTCTAAATCCGCTCCAACACCAATTTGCCATGCTCTAAACCAAGGAACAATTGGTGAATAATAAATCCAACTAAGGATAAAGTTTGCTACTCCAATAAGTATAAATGGTAAAACAGAAACTCCTAAATCAATCATAAGTCTTCCTTTTTTGCCTTTTCAAGTTCAGCAATATCAAATTTTTTCATTTTTAAAAATGCTTTTGTTACTCTTTCAAGTTCTTCTTCAGTACCATTTGATAGCAATTCATCCATCATTTTTGGAATAACTTGCCATGATAGTCCAAACTGGTCTTTCACCCAACCACAGGCTTCTGCTTCTGGGACAAAAGAAAGTTTTTCCCAGTAATAGTCAATTTCTTTTTGATCCTCACATCGAATCATAAAAGAAATTGCTTCATTAAATATTGCATCACCACCATAACCGTGGTCCATCATAACCATTTCAAGACCAAAAAGTTCTAGCTCTGCATAATTAATCTTTGCCCGTTGGTCTACTGCTTGTCCTTCTAAATAAGAATTCACATATCCAACTTTAGAATCTGAAAAAACGCTAGAATAATAATCCATAGCTTCTTGTGTTTTACCACACACCTCCATACCAAATAATAGACAGGGTCTTATTCTCTTATGTTCGTTGATATTTTCGACCAACATAATTTGCCAATTCAGTCCATATCTGTCGCTGATCCAGGCAT
>Ga0314774_1002149_pt1 | contig 11482 bp, 9 predicted proteins | sample MetaGCBIA2018_FD_204515 | JGI IMG/M metagenome (GOLD analysis project Ga0314774, IMG submission 204515) | Cryopeg brine microbial communities from Beaufort Sea near Barrow, Alaska, United States - CBIA 2018 | ecosystem: Environmental > Aquatic > Marine > Coastal | place: USA: Alaska | collected... | reverse complement strand
TCTTAAATTAATTTATTAGTAATTGAGATCAAAGCTTGTTAACGTTTTCATTTTCTGCAAATTCAGAAGGATTACTACCTAGCTCAAACATTTTCTAATGTCATTGCTCACTCATAGAATACTTATACCTAAATTCCACGTGTATTTATTATTAGCGTCAAAGATCACTATTTCACGAGGAATTAAGACTGTAACTCGCATATTGTAATATTATTTACCACCACCTTTCAATCATTTTCGATAAATTATTGATTGCAACTTTTCGACAAAGATACTTATTAAACTCTGCAAGAAATAGATACTTCAAACGAAAGGTCTTTATTTGCTGTTTGTATTCTGAAGCATCCAAGGCGTCAAATTTGAACAACATAAACAGGTTATATGAAAGCATTATCATTTGAAACACGGCTTCATTCGCCCAAAATGACTTTAGTAGAAGATGCCCCACTGCCATGTCGTATTTAGCTTCTTTGATATAATTTTCAGCATTGCCACTTCTAACAAATCCGGTGACATATGCTTTTAATTCGTCGCAAAATTCAAATTGGATATTGTAGCATCGGTTTCCCAGTTTCTTAGGGTTGTATCCTTTGGTTGTAGCTTCTTGATTCCCTTCTACGTTGATGACACTACTATCGATATCAATCGTGATGGATGTCAAATCACTTTTAGTGAGTAGTTTTTTAAAAACTTCAAAATTAATGTCTCTAAACATTTGGGTTATCTTAAAGGTAAAGTTTCCTAAAAACCTTGATACTGTTTCAGATTCCTTTACTGAAATATCAAACTCATTAACGAGCGGGTCATTTTCAACTAGATCAAAAATCCCATTATTTTTTCATTCTCAAGGAGTAGAAATAGACCTGCATTTGTTGTTAGATTCTTAGCTTTGAAATCAATTTTATTAATCATAATTAGAACCCCTTTTTACTGCTTTTCTTACAATTATTTCAGCATATATCAAGTCATAAAAGCTGATAATTCAATAAATTTTTGAGCATTTTTCTTTCACACAATGGGTGAAAGTTGAATCTCGATCGAACGCATATTTATCATGGCGTTGTGTGTGCTTTTTAAAGTACTGACGTATAATCTAGGTATCACTCAGTTCTTCTATTCCATATATGCACCTTTCATAGCTGATACAGCGAGTTTAGTATAAAAACCCAAAACACCTGTTTTCAACTTTGTTTCTGGTCTGATCCATTTTTTCTTTCGTTCTAATAGGATGTCCTCTATCTCACTCTTTGTTTTTTCTTCACCTTTTATCCCAACAATATCCAAGGTCCGATTATAGATATCAATATGGATTAAGTCGCCTTCTTCCACTAATGCAATTGGCCCTCCTTCACTTGCTTCAGGTGAAACATGTCCAATTGCAGGGCCTCTAGTAGCACCAGAATATCTACCATCTGTTATTAGAGCAACTGAAGAAACTAATTCCGGATCTGATGCAATTGCTTCCGTAGTATAAAACATCTCAGGCATGCCACTTCCTCTTGGTCCTTCATAACGAATTAATACTGCATCACCAGGCTTAATTATCTTATGAATTACAGCATCAAACGCTTCTTCTTCTGTATTAAACGGTCTTGCAATTAACGTTACTTTGTGCATTTTTTGATCTACTGCAGAATGCTTTACTACAGCACCTTCTGGGGCAAGATTTCCTTTTAATATTGCAACAGCGCCCTCTTTTTGAATTGGATTACCAACAGATGAAATAATTTTTTCTTTAGTCACATTCAAATCTTTTAGATTACGTCTGCATTTTTCATAATAACCATTACTTTTTAGTTCTTCAAGATTTTCACCTACAGTTCTTCCAGTAACTGTCATCGCATCAAGATGTAAAAATTCCTTAATTTCTTCCATAACAGCCGGTACCCCTCCTGCGAACCAGAAATATTGAGCCGGGAAAAATCCGCTTGGTCGAATATTTGTCAAAAACGGAATCTTTCTATGGATAGAATCAAATAATTCAGGATCTATCTCAATACCAAGTTCATGCGCAATGGCAGGTATATGCAATAATGTATTAGTAGATCCTGCCACAGCAGCATGTACCATTATTGCATTTTCAAAGGCTTTCTGAGTTAAAATTAAAGAAGGTTTTAAATCCATCTTAATTACTTCTAGTAGTTGTTCCGCTGCATTTTTTACTTCTTCTTCCATCTCTTTATGTGTTGCCGGCATGACAGCTGTTCCCGGAAGTGCTAATCCCAAGGCTTCACTCATAACTTGCATCGTAGCTGCTGTTCCCATAAATGCACATGCACCACAGGATGCACACGCTGTATGCTGTTTTTCTTTAAAATTTTCTTCTGTTATTTCACCACGTTTTAGCTGAACACTATAGGTACCAATTTGCTCTAGGGTTAACATATCCGGACCTGCTTTCATCAATCCACCTGTAAAGATGATAGAAGGCATGTTCAGTCTTGCAATAGCCATAAGATGAGCCGGTACACCTTTGTCACAACTGCAAATGAACATTCCGCCATCAAAAGGAGTGGCTGAACCTTGAATTTCAATCATATTTGCAATCATTTCTCGTGATAACAGGGAATAATTCATTCCGTCATGACCTTGAGCAATCCCATCACATATATCTGTTGTCGTATATTTGGCAGGTTTTGCACCTAATTCAATCAATTTCTTTTCAGCTGCAAAAACCAATTCATTTAAATGAACACTTCCTGGATGACTATCCCCCCAAGTACTTTGAAGAAATATTTGAGTTTTATCAAGATCTTCAACGGTCCATCCCATGCCCATTTTCAGAGCATCCATTTCTACAGCTACTTTTCTCATACTTTGGCTCTTCAACATCATATTTTCTCCTAATTATAGCAATTTCTTGTTATTCTATCTATTTTCTCAATAAATCCGGTAAGAACGTTGAAATTTGAGGTATAAAAGTTAATATTGTTATTGCTATCATCAAACCAATAATAAACGGAATAATACTTTCCATGTTATTCTTGGTACATTCACCACCATACCACACAAATTCAGTCACACAAACTTCACTAACTCTGAGAAAATCATTGAATTTCCCATGAGTTTTTTCGATAGCTGTTTTTCCACCAACAATCATCACCTTATTACCATATTGCTAAATAACAGATACAATTACCTCAAAAGCGTTTTCCCCAATGGTATATTGAGGCATTTAACTACGGTATTTTTCGTCATGATTACTTCCTTTATTCTTCGACTTTTAGATTTTTAATTTCATTGATTTCATTAATTGTTCTGTCAATATGTCTTTTCATGTAAAGGCTAGCTAATTCTGAATCCCCATCTCTAATAGCATCCAAGATTTTTTTATGTTCGTGTACACCTCCCTTGGGTCCTAAAAATTTATTCAGCTCAATCTGATGAAATTTCCATAAATCAGTTAAAATGCTATTTATTTTAATAATAAGAGAATTTCCCGTTCCCCTAGCAATAGTCATATGAAAATTATAATCAGCATATGAAAAGCTCTTAGATTTATTCTGATGCAAGCACATTTCTTGATAACATTCCTCTAATTTTTCTACAATTTTTTCGTCTCTACGTTCAGCACACATTTTGGCACTTTCTACTTCTAAAACCCTACGAAATTCCAAAATATCCATCAGATTATCCTTCTCTAAAAGAATCATTGGTATCAAGCCATTTAAATAAATAGAAGCCGACAATTCATTAACGAAAGTTCCCCCACCTTGTTTCTTTGAAAGAACATTCAATGCTACCATCTTTTCTGTCGCTTCTCTTACAGATACCCTACTGACTCCAAACTCTAATGAAAGTTGCTTCTCAGATGATATTTTCTCACCAGGTCTCCAATCTTGATCTAATATTTTTTTTTCAATTGCTTTATATACTATATCGCTAGTACTTTGCTTTTCACTGTACATATTTAACCTTCTCCTATTTTCAAAGTTGTCATACGTCTTTTTTTATATTATCATTAGAATTCCTCATTGTCAAACATAATTTACAATTATTATCCATCAATATAAGTTTTATTGGGCTATTTGACACTATATCTATATTTAATATCGTATTTTTTCGGATTTATGACCAAAAGTTGTAGTATGACTTATAGGTATTTTCGAGTTCTTTACGAAGAGGAAGCTACTTTTGATGATAATGGAATTACCATGGCCTTTAACCTCTTTTCCGGTTGGGAAAGTGAAAAGACTTCTTTGTTACAAGCGTAAAGCATTTGACTGATTCAGAAATCCGAAATATTTACAAAGGGCTTTTGGAAATCGAAGAATCCTTCAGTATTATCAAAAGCGAATTTAAAGCTCGCCCAATTTATGTTAAGAAGGATAACCATATAAAAGCTCATTTTTTTGATTTTCTTTGTTTCTCTCGTAATCATGCAGGTCCTAGATCACCTATTGGAGAAAAAAATTACGATAAAAGAAATAAGGTACGTTTTAATCAAATATTAAGGTACCTATTTAGATCAGAACTATTATGCTTTTGACTATAGAGATAATGTAATTAAGGCAATGGAGACAGTTTTTAACTTCGATTTAAGCAAGAAATATATGACATTATCCGAGACAAAAAAATTTCAGCTACAAGAAACAACAAAATTTACAACACTTTTTCCAAAAACATAAAACCCGTTAAGCCTTTTATATATTAGCCTAACGGGTAATTTTTTCTTTTTTACTGCAAAAACTCAGGTTACTATCATTGTTATATTAAGACAAGTGCCAAGTATACCTTGAAGATCTACAAACTTATTTCCTAAAGCTTTTATTTGTATTTCATGTTCAAATGCCGATTGTGAGGATTAAGTCCTTAAGCATATATCAGCTCTGGTTCATAGAAAATCTCTTGATACCTTTAAATTTGACGATTGATAATCCACCTCATTTTCTTCATATCACTACATTTCAAACCTCAATCCCAACCTGAAGAAAAATCTCACTTTTAAACAGTTTATTCCTAAAATTAGCAATATCTACATCAAAACACAAAACCTTTGTTTTCAAAGGGAACTGAGCGAATATCACTAATGTTTTTTGATATCCCCACTACACATGCCACATGTGTCGACACAAGATCGCAGGCAGTTACAACTAAGGATCTATACATATAAATATTAGTAAAGGATTGCTTAAATAGTCAAATAATATAATATTTTGCGTCCCCATAAATTTCAATTGAACTAAACCGCTACCGCGATGGCTTTTTAAGTTAAATAAATATTGCAAATCCATAGTTCCTTTCGGTATGATTGTTTAGTTACTTAATCAATCGCATTGAAAGGAGTTTTTATGAATTACGAAAACTATATCCATCAAATGACTCAGTTACTTAAACTTAAAGGTTGTACCAAAGGTACTATCAAGATGTATTTCCAATGTATTAAAAAAGTTCTTACCGCACTAGACAAACCTGTTGAAGATATTACAACCGATGGCCTTATGGGTTATCTTCCTCATATGATTACACTCAAATGCACTAATAGTACTATTAACCAAAACCATTCAATCCTTATCTTCTTCTTTTCAAAGGTGCTCAGAAAACCACATATCGTTGATCCAATTCCATTGATGCGAAAAGTTAAGAAATTACCAGAGATATTAACAACAAAAGAAGTTGCATCTATTTTTAAGTCATCTCTAAATCTAAAGTACAAAACAATCTTTATGACCATCTATGCCTCTGGCCTTCGCATTGGAGAAGTTCTACGACTTAAAGTTTCCGATATTGACTCGTTAAAGATGCAATTATATATCAATCAAGGAAAAATAAAAAAAGATCGATATGCTATTCTTTCTAAACACAATCTCGAATGTCTTCGTGATTACTATCGTGTCTATAAACCTGATGACTTGCTCTTCTACGCATACTCTTATAAGAATAGACCCTTGTCAAAAAATACAGTAGAAAAAGAATTCAAGTCACCCTTGGCTGCTGCTGGCATCACCAAAAATGTGACCCCTCATTCACTTAGACATGCCTTCGCCAGCCATCTTTTAGAGAATGGTACCGATTATCTATACCATTAAGTCATTACTCGGACACAGCACCTTAAGGTCGACAGAAGTTTATCTTCAATTGTCACCTTCTCGTGTGTTCTCTACCAAAAGCCCATTAGATCAGGAGTCAGTCTATGAATAAACTCCAGTCTATTATATCAATAAAACCAGAAGATTACATTAGTAACCATCATCTTTCTTTCCAACAGGTTAAAGCTATTAACAGTATTGTTTCCTGCCAGACTTCAAATATGGGCAGCCACAAGAGTTACGTCCTTTGGTCTATTTTAATCAAAAATCACTATATAATCTGATGTATCAAGCAACATCAAAAACACTCCTTGATCTATCTAAAAGCCAGTTTGGTGTTATCCCTGGCTTTAGCCTTATTCTTCATACTTGGAGTCAAAATCTTATATTTCATCCTCACTTGCACTGCATTTTACCTGGTGGTGGTTTATCTCTTGATCAAAAGCAGTTTAAACCTTTTAAGAAGAAATTCTTTCTGCCAGTTAAAATGTTATCCCGTGTTTATAGAGCAAAGCTCATGGAAGGACTAAAATCACTTTACTGTAGTGGTGACTTAGTTTTTCCAAGCGATCTAAAACCTCTTGAAGAACCAAAGGCATTTCAATCCTTTGTTGATGACCTCTTTAAAAAAGATTGGGTTGTTTTTTCAAAACCTGTGTTTAAAAACGCTAACCATGTGATCAAGTATCTTGGAAGGTATACACATAAGATAGCCATATATGCTGACCGTATTATAGACTTTAATGAAGAATCTGTTACCTTCTCTTATCATGATAGGAAAAGACATAATCAGAAAAAAGAAATGACTCTGCTAAGAGAAGAATTTATCCGTCGTTTTTTAGATCATGTGCTACCACACCATTTTACTAAAATACGACATTACGGCTTCTTATCGAATCGATTTCGACGTTCAAAGGTAGCCTTAATTAGAGCACTTATTAAAAAACAAAGAGGTATTGTTTTATCTGTCATTAAAGCATTAGATAAAGATGAGCTGCTTCTGAAGCTTATTGGTAAAAAGGGACTATGTTGTCCCAACTGTGGTGGATTTTATAGCTATATCCATAATGCTAACACACCTTAGAAAATCTAATTTCATAACGACTTAGAAGCTCCTTTAATGGGGAGGGGGAACTTATGCTTTGATGAGTATAGCAAGTAATAAATATACCTACTTTTTATACATAAAAGAGCTTAATTACTTTTTATAAGTGGTCAAAAAAGAATACTTTCCTCTAGCTTCCGCAGTTCTGTTCAAAAGAAAAAATACGTACTCAGCTTCAGCTCTTTATAAGGGCTGTTTTTTTGACTGACTCCGCATATTTTCTAATAATTTGCCGGGGTGTTTACGTTACAATATTCTTCAATCCGGATATCACAGTGGAAAGAAAATGTTATTGCATTACTCATGTGGAATATTTGGGCCTTATTGTTCAGGTGTTCTCGTAACAATCCTACTTGTTTATATCGACTCATCTACTCTTTTACAGCAGAGCCTACGTGCGTTGATGAGATATCCATACCATCCGTATTTGTTGCATGTGAATATAATGTCCCAGTCCATTTTGTTTTTTCCTCATTTACAAATTGTGCTACTATTTCGGTTGTTAATACATAGATACTTCCATCATCCAAAACCATCTCTAATCTCCCTTGTATTTGGAAGTTCGTGCCATCATAAGTATACGTAGCCTTTGAGTCCCAGCCATCGTTTATGATGAGCTCCGTATCAGAAATGATCTCGATATCATATGAGTAATTTTCTCTTGTCATTTCCCCCTCAAATTCACTTCCTGTATAGGTGTCACTCATAGACCAGTCACCAGTTAGGTCGTGTCCTATAGTCTTTGTAGCTTCCGCAATTTCCTTAACCTCTATATCGCAGATACCCGAACCAACTGGATTCCCTTTTGCATCTGTAACATTGACATAAGGTGAGTAGTTGCCAACTTCGGTATAGGTATAGGATACTGTTGTCTCGTCATTGGATATATCTACATCTGTCCCAAGATCCCAATCATATTTATAAGTGTCTTTTTTTACATTCACGCTAAAAATCACAACTTCACCGACTTCAGGTGTATACTCACTAGCGGTTAGTACAATTTCTTGATCGAATGTTATTGGCATAACAATACGACAAATAAGTTCCTTTTTACCACCTGTTACATCATATAGATTTGCTGTAATCGTTGATGCATTAGCATTTTTATACAGATGTTTTGCTTTAATATTAATGGTCGTCATATTCTCATAAGGTTCTTTTAGAACTGTGCCATCACCAAAATCTGTTTCTACAATCAAGGAAGTTGATTCTTCAAAAATTCCATCAAATCCATAGATAATCTCAACTTCCTCACCCATCTTAACTTCTTTGAATTCTTTTGTTTTTGCTACCGCAGCAACCTCACGAATTACCACTGATGCTTTATGACTGCCTACTGGTTGCATTGCAATCAATAACGTGTTATCAGCAGATAGCTCAAAGAGCTTATAACTGGTACTTCCAGACGCCGTTTGAACCCATTGCCAACTATTTTGATTATCTTTCATGAAAGCTTGCAATTGAGTATTCAATAAGTCCGAAAGTTTAGTATATTGTATATAATTAATAGGCCCCTTAACAATGATGCCTTTTACATTAGATAACGTTTGATCAGCTGATGTTAGTTTTACGATCCGTTTTGGTATGTTATCCATCATACCAAGTGCAGAATAAGTCACTAATCTCTGGATGTCTGAATTTGTGTATTTATAAGTATCTTTAATCAATCTTGGTGTGCCCCTTACACCATAAGATTTTGAAATTAGGAGCCCTGGTTGCAAACACCATTTTGGGACATTATCGGTAATGGCTTCTAACCAAAACGCCCTATATAATTGTGGCGTCGATCCCATAGCCGTATTATCAATTTTCCCTGAAAAAACAGAATTCAAAATTCCTTCAGGGTATGTCGTATTGCTATTATCTACAAAGGCATTCCATAGATCGTTAAAGTTGGTACCTGTTTTCACAAACGCATAGTCAAGAAAGGTCGCACCTGTGTACTCTTGAGAATTATTAATAGTCAACAATCTATTGGTTGGCATAGATTTCGACCCCGGCCAAATATGTGGACTCTGGCCGTAGGCCAATCTATAAGAAGCATACTCCGCAGTTGCCTCTCTTAGCCAAGTATTTTGTTCCAACTTTTTATAATCAATAATTTGATTCTGATACAAGTGAAATAATTCATGAGCTGGTGTTGTCTGTAAGTCTTCTAAAGTCTTATAATTCCCAGGTAAGTGAATAACCCCCGTAGAAGGTGAGTAGTATGCTCCATCACGTGAATAGCCACTATGTACCATAACAGGGTATGTTGATTTATAGGTAAGTAATGTTGCCACTGGCAATTGATACTTAGTATCTAATTCTCTATTATAAGCATCTCTCGCAACAACTAGGTATTTAGCAACTTCAGTGGCCAATTCCTTACTTGTCGTAAATGTCGGGCCAGATACCTTCCCATCATGTTTATCATAATATACTCTAAAAACACCATCAGATGATAAGACACTATTATACACCCAGTACACAGCGACTTTTGTTAGGTGGTCCGTTCTAATCGCTAAGGTTCCCTTGTCTGTCAACTCCGAAACCATAGGTTCCCAGGTACCTTTAATTTCATCAAAATAGACAACTAATGGGGTGTCGTTCTCACTATCATATCCTTGTGGCAATGGTACTTCTACTGAGATTACAGCATCAAATTGATGTTGATCACCAATCCTGATGTCATAGTAATCACCGTCTTGTATTGTTTCATCAAAATTATAACCCATCTGTGAATTGACTTTCTCTATAGTCACTACGGATGTTGCATCTACCACATTTGGTGGAATATAGATATTGGCTAACTCCGAAGTGAAGTTATTCCAGATAGCTGTATCTGTAATCTGTCCTTCAAGAAGTATTGTTTTATCTATTTCCTCAACTAAGAATACCCCTGCTGAGATAGATTCATCTTCATAAACAACCGTTATGTCATATTCTATTCCTGGTACTAATATACTTGTAACAACGCACTGAATCAAACCATCACGTATATTATAAATAGGTAATACTTCTGTGCCAAATGTTACATTAACAATATTCTTTGCACTTAAATTTTCACCACTAATTGCAATAATTGTTCCCACTGGGCCTTGTTGTGGCTGAACGCCTGAGATTGATATTTCCATTGATACATCGGAAATAGGACTCATCTCTTCTTCAATAAAGTCATCGTCACTAACTGCTTCAAAAGTAATCGCATCATTCTCTAACAATGTCATTGTACTTATGTAACCTTCTTTAGCTATTTCATTGTCGGATTTTGTGTCCTCATCCGAAGATATTTTATCTTTTATCTTAGAGTCGGCTATAGTTTCACCTTCATCAATTTTATCTTTAAAAGAGCGATACCCCCTATACCCTGCGCCTACTAAAAGTACACATACAATTATTCCGATAACCAAACCAACTCTTGCACCTTTGTCCTTCATAAACTCACCCTCCTATTGTTATAATTAATCACTTAATCTCCCTAATTTGAATTCTATCTATAAACTAGCTACTCAAATCATAGCACACTTTGGTCCATAGAGATCATCTTTATTTCTTGATTAATTTGCAATTGATGATACTCCCCTATGCCAATTAGCTCTTATCAATAATTATAACCTTATTTATAGCATTTGCCAATGTCGTTTCATACTTCTCTTTTTCAGGACGTGCTTTGTAAGCGATGAGGCAAATGCCTCATTGAGGGTGTCGTGTACCAGTTCACGAAGTGAACGTTTACGTTCTTTCATGTAGTGCCTCCTATAACAGGTTTTCAATGACCTATAACTATTATGCTTTCGCATCACGTCAACACATCTGAAGCCCATATAATAAAGCAATTTTTTATTAAAACACAAAAAGATATACTAATCAAATTCAAATTAGCATGCCTTTAATAATCCTAATATCAAAAAAATCATTTGCAAAGCATCTTCCTATTCTCAACTTAATTACCCTATAATCTCTATAAAATACGACATCCCTCAACGTCTTCTCTGTTTTATATTATATACCTTAATATTGAGTTAATTAACTTTACATACGCTCTCAATATTTTGTTAAGTTTCGATTTCAAACATCCAACACAAACCAAAACACCCCGATAAATCTAAAATTTATCGAGCTGTTTATAATAATAAATTCTTAATATCTCAACTCCATTTATCTAGAATTCACCTAGGTTCTGATTCACTATATTTGTTCATATTTTAAATCTAGATTCCATAGAGGGGTTTTGTCGGAAATGTTGGCGGTACCCCATAGCCATCAAGCTAAGCTATATATAATGATAAGTAGTTTTCTATAAATGAAAAAATTGCCATTTTTTTCATTTACATAAGTTTCAGTAGATAATCATAAGTTTTAATTT
>Ga0314774_1002147_pt1 | contig 11490 bp, 7 predicted proteins | sample MetaGCBIA2018_FD_204515 | JGI IMG/M metagenome (GOLD analysis project Ga0314774, IMG submission 204515) | Cryopeg brine microbial communities from Beaufort Sea near Barrow, Alaska, United States - CBIA 2018 | ecosystem: Environmental > Aquatic > Marine > Coastal | place: USA: Alaska | collected... | reverse complement strand
GTCAACTTAATAGTCTTTCATCTATTCTCTATTTGCTTTGGTCGTTTGATACGTTAACCTCATAAATAGGACAACTCATGAAATATTACCTTATCGCAGGAGAGGCCTCAGGAGATTTGCACGCCTCCAACCTCATGAAGTCCCTGAAACAAATTGATCCCACGGCCGATTTCCGGTTTTGGGGTGGCGATTTAATGCAGGAAGTAGGTGGCACTCCTGTAAAGCATTATAAGGAACTCGCTTTTATGGGCTTTGTGGAGGTCCTTTTTAATTTGCGGACTATTGTAAAAAACATTTCCTTCTGCAAAAAAGATATTGTAGCATATAAACCCGATGTGATCGTATTTGTGGACTATCCGGGTTTTAATCTAAGAATTGCAAAATGGGCAAAAGAACAGGCTTATAAAACCCATTATTATATTTCTCCCCAAATCTGGGCCTGGAAAGAAAACAGGATCTCCGATATTAAACGGGATATAGACCAGATGTATGTTATCCTGCCATTTGAAAAGGAATTTTATGAGAAGAAGCACAAGTTCCCGGTCCATTTTGTGGGTCATCCCCTGCTTGATGCCATCTCAAACAGGGATTTGGTACATAAAGATGAATTCAAAAAATCTCATAACCTGGATGCCAGGCCAATAATCGCGCTTCTCCCGGGGAGCAGGAAACAGGAAATCTCCAAAATGCTGCAAACCATGCTCAGCATCACCGAAGATTTTGAGAAATATCAATTCGTAATTGCAGGGGCTCCCAGCCAGGAACCCGATTTTTACAAAACATTTATCAAAAAGAAAAATGTTCATTTGGTGATGAATAAAACCTACGATGTGTTGACCCTGGCAACAGCTGCGCTGGTAACTTCCGGAACTGCAACCCTGGAAACAGCTTTATTAAAGGTGCCGGAAGTGGTTTGTTATAAAGGAAGCAGTATTTCTTATCAAATAGCAAAACGCATTGTAAAATTGGATTACATTTCGCTGGTTAATTTGATCATGAAAAAAGAGGTTGTAAAAGAACTCATCCAAAAAGATTTCAATAAGAAATCTTTGAAAAAAGAATTGAACAAAATTTTGGATCCTGACAACCGGGAAACAATATTTGAGGAATATTATGAGTTAGAGAAAGAACTTGGCGGTCCGGGTGCTAGTCAAAAGACAGCCACTTTGATCTATAATGCCATTAAACCCTAATATTGAATGAGAAAAATCTTTCCACTATTTGGTTTGTTATTTTTAACAATGTTACTGCTTTCCTCTTGCGGTTCATCAAAATCAAGGCTTCAAACAAAACACGAAGCCAGGCTCACCACTGAAAAATTAATTCCAACCAAGGCTCCGGTAACAAAAATTAACACTGCAACACCTGAAGAATTACCTGAAGACAAACGTGTCTACAATATCACATCTTATGCGTTGGATCAAAAGGGAACGCGTTATAAATTTGGTGGCACCACAAAAACAGGCATGGACTGCTCTGGTCTTGTTTACACTTCCTTTTTACAGGAAAATATTTCTTTGCCACGTTCTTCAAGGGATATGGCCCTGCAAGGTGAACGCCTGGCACTTGCTGAAGTGAATATTGGGGACTTGTTGTTTTTTGAAACAAATAAGAATAAAAAAGTGATAAATCATGTTGGCCTTGTAATAGAAATTCAGCCGGGACACATCTATTTTATACATTCCACCACCTCCCGAGGCGTGGTAATCTCCTCCCTGGCCGATGGTTACTGGTTTGAACATTTTGTGATGGCCCGCAGATTGATCTGATTTTTTTGGTATCTTGATGGGGAATCCATCAAAACAGAAATTTGCTCAATTTTACAATTATTAAACTTTCCCTGTCAGTAATGACGGGAATCATCCTTGGGTTTTATCTAAAACTCCCGGTGGATAATTTATTGCCCGTCGGAAGTATTATCCTTATTATTTTCATCTTCAGCTATTTCAGAGCAAAAAAGCTTTTTTTTCAGGATATTTTCTTTGGAATCAGTTGTGTTGCGATGTTTATTTTTATAGGGATATTTTCTGCTTCAATTCAACAACCCCAAAACCGGCCTAATCATTATATAAATCTTTTAGCTGAAGAATTCCCCGAACAAAATCATCTTTTAATTGCTGAAGTAACCGAAAAACTTAAACCCGCACTTTATCAGGACAAATACATTGTAAAAGCCAAACAATTCAAAGGTCAACCCGCAGAAGGGAAAGTGCTTTTAAATGTTTCTAAAGACTCTTTAACCCGCCAATTTGAAGTTGGGGACAAACTTGTACTGCCAGCAGAATTCCTGCAAATTAACACCTCCCTGAACCCACATCAGTTCAATTACCGCAACTATATGGAAAATATGGGAGTGTTTATGCAGATAAACAGCGGTTCAAGTCAAATATTGCAACTTGAATCCCAAAATTCTGGACTTAGAGCACTTGCAGGAAAACTTCGAGGAAAAATTGTTTCTGAGTTGAAACAATTCAATTTTAAACCTGAAGAACTGGCAATAATCCAGGCGCTGCTTTTAGGCCAGCGGCAGGATATTTCCACGGAAACCTACAACAATTACGCAGCTGCAGGGGTGATCCATATTTTAGCGGTTTCAGGACTGCACGTTGGGATCATTCTGTTTCTGTTAAATTGGGCCTTAAAACCTGTGGAACGAATCCCAAAAGGAAAGTTTGTCAAAGCTTTGCTATTGCTTGCCTTGCTTTGGGGTTTTGCGGTTTTGGCCGGGTTATCCCCATCTGTGGTGCGGGCGGTGAGTATGTTTTCATTTTTGGCGATAGGCATGCAGTTAAACAGGCGAAGCAGCACGTTAAACACCTTATTTATGTCGCTTTTATTCCTTTTACTGATTAATCCGAATTTTATCTTCCAAGTGGGTTTTCAATTAAGTTACATGGCCGTTTTTACAATCGTGCTCATTCAACCCTATTTATTTCGGTTATTCACCCCAAATTTCAAAGCCGTAAAATATTTATGGGGAATTTTTACGGTCACCATCGCCGCGCAAATTGGGGTATTACCCCTTAGTTTGTTTTATTTTCATCAGTTTCCCGGATTATTTTTTATATCAAATTTGGTGATTTTGCCATTCCTGGGGATTATTTTAGGCTTGGGGATATTGGTCATGCTTCTGGCACTGACGGGATTATTGCCTTCAGTTCTGGCTTCATTTTACGGTGGATTGATTTCAATTCTCAACAATTTTGTGGCATTCGTAGCATCAAAAGAGGATTTTATATTTCAGGACATCTATTTTTCGGTGTTGCTCTGTATTTCTTTTCATCTTGTGATTCTCGCCCTTATTTTACTTCTGAAAAATATAACAAGTAAAAACCTCTCTTTTTTACTTCTGACATTAATAGGGGTTCAACTGGTGCTGATCTACGAAAAAAAATCAGTTGAATTTGAAGAAACGGTGGTTTTTCACAAAAGCAGAAATACGCTGATTGGGGTTAAAAAGGGACAAAATTTGGTGCTATATCACAATCTGGATAGCATAGCTTTAACCCCGACATTTTTAAGGGATTACAAGACAAATCTGAACATAAAATCGGTGGAAGAACACGCGTTAAAGAATGTTTTCCAACTTTCCGGAAAATCAGTATTGCTTATTGACAGCAACGGGATTTATGAACTTCCTGGATTTAAGCCGGATATAATAATTTTAACGAATTCCCCGAAAGTGAATTTAAACCGGGTAATCTCAATATTAGAACCTGAAATGATTATTGCAGATGGCAGCAATTACCGAAGTTATATTTCAGATTGGAAGGCTACCGGATTAAATAAAAAAACCCCCTTTCACTCTACGGGCGAAAAAGGTGCTTATACTATACGTGCTTCAGATGAATTTTCTGAAATAAACTAAAGCTTAATTTTTAAAAGTTCCCTTAAATTCTGTTTCATATTTCTGCCAGGCTTCCGCAGAAGTCAGTTTTTTATAATCGTTATTGGCGATCATTTTTAGAAAAATTTCCAATTGTTCAGGAGTGCGGTATCCAACGATTGGGGCGATAACCTCCGATTGTTCATCAAAAAATACCAAACTCGGATATCCGGTTACCTTTAACGCATCAGCAAAAAAATGCTGACTGTTCCGGCCTTTTCGGGCAGGATCAAAATTTGGGTTGGTGTAATTAAAATCCTTATATATTACTTCTTCGGTTCCTTCTGCATCAAATTTTACCGCATAAAAATGCTTATTGATATAATTAACCACATCTTTATTGGTAAAGGTGTTTCTATCCATCAGTTTACACGGGCCGCACCAGTTGGTATAGGCATCCATAATGATTTTTTTTGGAACTTGTTTTTGAGCTGCCAAGGCATCGTTCATACTCATCCACTTTATTTCCTGGGCACTTACGGAAGCGGTAACCAGCAAAAAAGTAACTGTTAATAGTAAATATTTCATCGATATATATTTTTAAAAGTCAAATCTGAAATAAAACATTCCAAACCTGAAGATTTCATTTCAAAAAATGATCCAAAAATGGAAAAGACCTGTTTGAAACTCAATTTATCTTACCCCGTGCATTAATTTCTTCAAAAGCGGATCGAGCAAAATCGCTAAAACACCTAATCCAATTGGAATAAATGTGAATATCAGGAAGAAAGTCGTCATATCATACTGTTCTGTAATAGTATCTATATTCCCTCCCATAGTCCCTGCAATTTTGTTTCCAATGGCAATAGCAATATACCAAATTCCAAACATCATCGCAATCATCCTTCCCGGAACCAACTTACTGATGTAAGAAAGCGCGACCGGGGATAAACAAAGCTCTCCTAAGGTATGAAATAAAAAAGCTAAAATCAACCAAATTATACTTACAGAAGCTACCTGGGATCCCGATTCTATTCCCAGTGATCCGAAAGCCAAAGCGGCAAAGCCAATCCCCAGTAATATAAGGCCAAGCCCATATTTAATCGAGCCGCTGGGATTGTATTTGCTCTCCCACCATTTTGAAAACAAGGGGGCAAAAATGATAATAAAAAGGGAATTGAGGATCAAAAACCAGGTAGCCGGAATTTCAATTTCGTTTTCCTTAATCTTTTTAATCCTTCCGCTTATTATCGTACTCTCTTCCCCGCTTTTTAAAGTCGCATTTATTTTAGCCTGTTTTTCGGCATCCAGATATATAAACTTCCCTCTTTGGTCAACATCCATAATTGCGATCTCATCGGCAACTTTGAGATCTAAAGGTTCTATAATGGTGATTTCCTGTTCCACAATTTTATCTGTGGGCAAAACCTGTGTTGAATCTGTGACAGGCGTGTAAGTAAACAGCGGTTGATTCGTTTTTTTATCTATTGCCTGTTCTCCTGTTCCTTCATCCAAAACCTGATGTTCAATGGTGGGATAGGAAACAATAAAAGCATTGGAGTTCAAATCCCTGTTGATCATCCAGGCCACAATTCCCCATATTAAAACAAAACTGAACCCGAGGACTATGTTTGATGCCAGGTACTTTTTATAGGTTTTTTTAAAGAGGAGATAGAGTACCCAGGTAATAATTGCTATGGGAATAATGGTAATAAGGATATTGGCAATCAGGAATATTATAGCCCAATTTCCTGACATGATCCTGTCTGTATAATCTTTGGCAAAAATGGTCATGGATCCGCCTGCCTGTTCAAAAGCAGCCCAAAAACATACCGTGAACACCGCGAAAAACACGATAGCTATCATCCTGTCCCTTATAATGGCAGGATAACGAATAATTCTCGAGGCAAGTAAATACAAAAACAACACTAAAGCCACTAATATTACCTGGGCAGAATAATCGGTCCCTCCAAATTCGAGAATATTATTCCCCCCAATTTTTGAAGCCGGATCGTTGATAATCCATACCAATCCAAGCACAGCGGTAATCACAATAATAATTTTGTCAAGAACGCTGAAAGGATTTAACCTGTCTCCTTCAAATTCAAGGGCTGCGGCTTTGGTTTCTTCAGATTCGGCAATTGGTTTTTTCCCTGCTTCCCCAAAAATATTCTGAGCCAGGTAAAACTGTAGCATTCCTAAAAACATGAAAATTCCCGCTAATCCAAATCCATAACTCCAGCCAACTTTTTCCCCCAAATATCCGCATAACAGAATTCCAAGAAATGCACCTGCATTTACACCCATATAAAAAATAGTGTAGGCACCATCCTTTTTCTCAGGATAATCTGTGTACAGTTTTGAGATAATTGAAGTTATGTTTGGCTTGAAGAAGCCATTACCGGCTATTAATAAACCTATTCCTATATACAAAAAAACAGGATCGAATTCCAATGCCAGGGAAACGTGTCCTAAAGTCATCAAAAAAGCACCAATTACGACTGCCTTCCTGTATCCAAGAAACTTATCGGCGAGATAACCTCCAAGAATTGGAGTTAAATACACCATCGCAGTATAGGTCCCGTACAATGCCAATGCATTTTCCCGGGGCCATTCCCAACCACCCAAACCAAAAGAACTCACTAAAAACAACACCAAAATTGCCCGCATTCCATAATAGGAAAAGCGTTCCCACATTTCGGTAAAAAAGAGTACGAACAATCCCGCAGGATGCCCTAATACATTGGATTCAAAAAAATTTCCTTCAGCAGGTTTTCCGGGTGTCATGAATTATTTCTTTGGATCAATTGCGATATCATAAGGTTCCTGCTCCGGCAATTTCCTTTCATCATCTTCAGCCCCATGAGTAAGTCTTTTAAGGGGTTTTAGCATCATTATTACTATGGATGCAAAGATTACGGTAAAAATGGTTATCCCTATGAAAGTTCTAAACTCCATTTGAGTTTGAACTTCATCAATTATTACAATTCCGGAATAATCCAATTCGTCCTTAGCTAATTTTTCATCATTGTTCCTAAACTGAAATACGGCATGATATGGATTTTCTTGAGTTACATTCTCTTCTTTTAAGAGATTGATAATCTTAAATTCACCATCTTCATTTTCGAATTTAACTAAGCCCAAAACCGGTTCATTATTATTGATATCTATTGCCTTGAATTCACCGTTTTCAGGGTATATTTTTGTCTTTATCTCAAAGTTTTTCCCTTTTACCAGGATGCTATCCTGAGCGTTTAAAAATGGCGTTATATTCTCTCTGGATGCTATCAATTCAACTTTGGTAGGTTCTCCCTGGGAAAATTCACCAATTACTCCTGCAACCTTATTTCCCAAACCAGTCGCTGCAAAATAAACCCCCATCATTAAGGAAGCATATCGCATTGGGGCAAGTTTGGTAATAAATGATAAGGCAACAGGTGAGGAACAAAGTTCCCCAATGGTATGCAGCAAATAGGCCAAAACAAGCCAGTACATTGCTGCCGCACCGTTAGACGCATATTGGAAGGAAGCCGCGGCCATAAACACAAACCCAAGCCCCATGATGATCACCCCTGTAGCCATTTTAAAAATGGAAGAAGCCTCTTTGTTTTTTAATTTACGTTTTGCCCAAAAATTGGCAATAAGCACCCCAAAAAGTATGATGAATAATGCATTAAGGGATTGAAAAAAGGAAGCAGGAACTTCATTTCCTATTAATGGTAAGCTAAATGGAAGGATCCTGTTGGTTTTATCCAGGGCATAAATATTCATAAGTCCTCCGGCTTGTTCAAAAGCACCCCAGAAAACAATTACCAAAATAAAAGAAAGCAACATGACCACGTACCTGTCTTTCATAATTTGGCTTGTCAGGTCTTTATAAACCATCATCATTATTCCAACTACCAAAGAAAGGAATATAAACAATAAGCCATATCCAAATCCAATTGTGACCCATCCCACCACAGATGCCACTAGCAAAATAACTGTGATAATAAGTTGTACAGGGGATTTTAACAGATCTGCAATTAAATCTGGGATTGAGGCTCCTTCATCCATCTCTACTTTAGATAGCAGGTTACCTACATTTGTAAGATATTTCTGACCCCATAAATATACCAGCAATCCAAAGGCCATCGCTATTCCTGCAAGCCCAAATCCGTAATGCCAGCCTATTTTTTCTCCCACATAACCCACGATCAAACTGGAAAGAAAAGCCCCTAAATTTATTCCGATATAAAAAATCGTAAATCCTTTGTCCCTTCTAATGTCCCCTACTTTATAAAGGCCACCTACCATTGTAGAAATATTGGGTTTCAATAAGCCTACCCCGGCGATAATAAGGCCAAGTCCGGTATAAAATGCCCACATCTCTTCTACTGCTAGAATCCCATGCCCACAAACCAAAATAATACCTCCTATTAAAACGGCTTTTTTCTGGCCAAAAACCTTATCGGCTAAAATCCCTCCGGGGATGGAAACAACATAAACCAGCATGGTGTACCAGCCATAAAGCACAAGCGCCTCAGATGAAGTCCAGCCCAAACCGGCATTGCCACCAGTTGTTGCACTTACAAGATAAAGTACAAGAATGGCACGCATCCCGTAATAAGAGAAACGTTCCCACATCTCGGTGAAGAATAAAATATAAAGACCCATCGGATGTCCGAATAACTCCGTTTGATTTTGGGGGGGTGCGGTATTTGCCATTTATAGCTCGATTTTATTATTGGGGTTGATATTAGTTTTTAAATGCTCTTTAATGAATTCTGTCATTTTGGTGTACAGGTGCAAACGTGTATTTCCACCATAGATCCCGTGATTTTTATCGGGATAAATAGCCCAGTCAAACTGTTTATTTACCTGAACAAGGGCTTCAATAAGCCGCATAGAGTTTTGTACATGAACGTTGTCATCACCACTTCCGTGAACAAGCAGAAAGTCGCCTTTTAATTTTTCCACGTGATTTATCGGGGAATTCTCATCGTAGCCCGACGGATTTTCCTGTGGGGTAGTCATATATCTTTCAGTATAAATTGAATCGTAAAACCTCCAGCTGGTAACCGGTGCAACGGCAATTGCCATTGAAAACACATTATTTCCTTTCAGGATGGCATTTGTAGACATAAATCCGCCGTAACTCCATCCCCAAATTCCTATTTGATCCTGTTCTATATATTCCAGCGCACCTAATTTTTTGGCGGCCCCGATTTGATCTTCCAATTCGTATTTTCCCAATTCATTTTGGGTCACTTTTTTAAACGCAGCGCCCTTAAATCCAGTCCCCCTTCCATCTACTGAAACGATTATATAACCTTCGTCTGCCAAAAGCTGATACCAGTAATCGTTTGAGTTGAAATAAGTATTGGAAACCGTTTGTGATCCCGGTCCAGAATATTGAAACATAAACATAGGATATTTTTTGTTCTCATCAAAATCTGATGGTTTGATCATCCACATATTGAGTTCATTCCCATTAACTTCAATGGTGGAAAGTTCCTTAGGAGAAAAGTTATAGGCTTTTTCTTTTTCCAGCAATTCAGAATTGTCTTTTATTTTCCTTTCCAGTTTTCCTGTTTTGGAGTTGTGCAGAGTGAATTCGTATGGAGTTTCAGTATTGGTGAAGGCATTGATGAAATAGGTGTAATCTGCGCTAAAATCGGCGTTGTTTGTACCGGTTTTTTGGGTCAGTCTTTTCTTGTTTGAACCATCGGCCTTTATAGAATAAACATCGCGGTTCACACTTCCGTTTTCTGTGCTCTGATAATAAACCCTTTTGGTTTTTGGGTCAAATCCGTAATAATTGGTAACTTCCCATTTGCCTTTTGTGATTTGATTTATCAGCTTTCCGTTTTTATCATAATGATAAATGTGGTTATAACCATCTTTTTCACTGGTCCAGATGTAGCTGTTATCCTCAATAAAAGTCAAATTATCGGTAATATCCACATAGGCTTTATCTGTTTCGTTCATCACCACTTTCGCTTCATTTTTTTCTGAATTGACAAAGATCAGATCCAGATTATTTTGATGCCTGTTTAAAACCTGAACGCTGAGAATCTCTGAGTCGTTGGTCCAGTCAATTCTCGGGATATAGAAACCCTCATAATCGCCTAAATCAATAGGAGTTGAATTGTCCGATTTAAGATTATAGATATGTAATGAAACAACCGAATTTTCTTCGCCTGCTTTGGGATATTTAAAAGTTGTAGTCCCGGGATATAAATCCTGTCCAAAAATACTCATGGAAAACTCAGGGACATTGGTCTCGTCAAATTTTAGGTAAGCGATTTTAGTTCCCGTTTTGTTCCAGTCGAAAGCCCTAACAAAAGCGAATTCCTCTTCATAAACCCAATCGGTAACCCCATTGATGATCTCATTTTTCTTCCCATCGGTGGTGATTTGAATTTCCTCATCGGTAGCAAGGGTTTTTATATAAAGGTTGTTGTCATAAACATAGGCAACCATGGAAGCATCCGGTGAAAAAGTTGGTTCCTGAATTTTATTTTCGCTTAGCTTTTGTATGGATTTCAAAGCGATATCATAAACGTAAAAAATTCCTTTTGAAGAATGGCGATAAATTTGATCCATTTGGGTACTCAGCAAAATTTTGGCTTCGTTATCACTTAATTTATACCCTTGAAATTTTGAAATTTCCAAATCGGCTGAATTAAGCAAACTTCCCTTCTTTTCCCCCGATTTGTAAGCATAAATATCAATGCTGGAAGTTGCATTTTTCTTGTCCTGATTTAAAACGATGTATTCAGTACCGTTATTTAGGGATTCCAGGGACTCAAGTCGTTGCTGACTAAAAGTTCCATCCCATATTTCTTCTAAAGTAATTTGTTTTTCCTGGGCAAAAACCGAGCTGGTTCCTAGTAAAAAAAGCCCTACTAAAATTTTTGTGAATCTCATAAAATATGAAAAATTGATTTTGTTGCCAAGTTTACTAAAATTTCAGCAAAAAACAGGATTTTCAAGTGTTAAATCCCAACAATTTGTTAAAAAAAACTTTGTTATTTTTATCCGGTTATTTCAAATTGAGCAATGCTCCCTTCAGGGTAACCTGAGTAATTGTATCTTTGCGCTCAAATCTATTATTAAATGATTGCACCTATTTCCGGCTTTTCAAAACTTGACAAAGAAGAAAAAATTGCCTGGTTATCAAAAACTTATCTCAAAGATTTCCCAAAAGCAGAGAAAGTTTTACGCCAATACTGGAACATTGACCTTCCATTGCAGCAACTTCACGAGGAATTTACAGAAAACACTCTCAGCAATTTTTATTTGCCTTTTGGAATTGCGCCAAATTTCCTGATCAACGGGGAACTTTTTGCCATTCCCATGGCCATTGAAGAAAGTTCGGTAATAGCCGCGGCGAGCAAAGCAGCTAAATACTGGCAAACCCGGGGCGGATTTAAGGTACAGGTTTTAGATACCATTAAAATTGGTCAGATACATTTTCTATATCGCGGTGACTTTAAAAAACTGAAGCACTTTTTTAATGAATGTAAGCCGGTTTTAATAGATTCGGTAAGCAACATTACCCGAAATATGAAAAACCGCGGCGGTGGTGTTCTGAATATTGAACTGCGGGACAAAACCCACCTTCTGGATGACTATTATCAGCTTCATTGCAGTTTTGAAACCATAGATTCCATGGGAGC
>Ga0314774_1002145_pt1 | contig 11493 bp, 9 predicted proteins | sample MetaGCBIA2018_FD_204515 | JGI IMG/M metagenome (GOLD analysis project Ga0314774, IMG submission 204515) | Cryopeg brine microbial communities from Beaufort Sea near Barrow, Alaska, United States - CBIA 2018 | ecosystem: Environmental > Aquatic > Marine > Coastal | place: USA: Alaska | collected... | reverse complement strand
CTTGGAGTTGCGGCGAACGGTGGCGACGGCCCGGTTGAGGTCGGGGCCGACGTTGTCGGCGTCGATGACGCGGCCGTATTGGCGGGCCTGGTCGTCGCCCCAGCTGTCGGTGTGCTCGCGGCCAACAACGATCACGGGGTCACCTTTGTGCAGGGTGGCGGCGACGTTCTGGCCAAGCTCGAACTTGGCTTCCACGAAGTGCGTGGTGGCGGCGTCGTGGGCGAGCCATTTGCCGCCGCGGTATTCGCCAGTGTTTTCGATGACGCGCAGCTTGGTGATCTGGATGCTGCCTGCTGTGACGACCTCGGGGTCGAGAGCCAGGTTGCCGATGATGGTGCGTGTGGTCATGAGTGCTTCTCCTTCATTGAGTGGTGCGTTGGGATGTCGTTGGCTTTGGTTCTTCGACCAACCGTTTTTTGTGCCTTCCGGCGAGAGAAATCGATAGCGAGCGAGAGCGCCGCGAGTGCCCTGAATCTCAGGCGAAGTGAGGGAGCCTTCGACCGCGTCCGAGAATCTGGGAACGGTAGGCGTGCAGCGAGCTACGGTGACCAGCCGGAAAGGCCACAAATCTCGCTTGCTGGTGTCGCATCGAGCCGGGTCTCGACGCGATGTTGGGTTAGGTGCGCGTTGCCGGTGCCGAGTTATCCACAGGCGTTTTTCGCGCGCGCGTACTGCTTAAGTTTTGATTGGTCCTGTTAATACTGTTAAGGGGGCCGTCTACCGGCCCCCTACAGGGCCAGATCTGGCCCCCTAAGGGGGTCAGAAATCGGCCCCCTGAGGGGGCCGCTCAGCGGCCCCCTGGCTGCCTCGGCGCGTGAGCAAAATGACGTTCGATTCGTGCCGTCGGAGAGCGCCCGGTCTGGTGCTATCGACGTGCAGAAGGAACTCCGCAGTTTGACCCCGGCCGCCGGATCGGATCCGTTCCACGGCGCCCTGGGCGACGAGTTCTGCGACGGCGCGTTTGACGGCGTGGGCTGCAGCCTCTGACCCATTTGTTGGGACCAGGTAGCCCAGGGCGATTGCCGAGGACTCTCGGGTGGCGTAGTAGTGTCTGGGTGGTTGGCCGGCGGGGTTGTCGCCGTCGTCCCAGCATTCCAGCGCCATGTGCAGCAGCAGTCGTGCGGCCGGGTGCCCGAGGCCCATGCGTGCAGCCAGCAGAACGGCAGCCTTAGCCGCGTAGAGGCCCACGGTGGTCTCACCCACCGGGGAGGCGGCGAGGCGTTGCGAGATGGCGGAATTTCAGTAGTCTGGTCATAGATCAGATCCTTTGCGGGTGCTCGATCTTTGCCCCGGGTTGCACCCCGGGGCTTTTTCATGGGTGAACCCTCAGCCGCTCGTTTTGCGGGCGATGGTTCAGGCCCAGTCACCGGCCCAGGAGCGCGGTCTGACCGGTCTGGGTCTGCGCGCTCGCCTCGACCCAGGCGATGACCTCGGACCGCTTGTAGAGCACCTTCTTCGGGGTCGGCTTGTAGAACCGCGGCCCGCGGCCCATGTAGCGCAGCTGGGCGAGCGCGCCAACGGGCAGTCCAGTCAGTTCGGCGACGTGTACGGGGAGGATGAATTCTTCGTTCACGAGTGTCTCCAATTGTCGACAGATTACGACGGTCGGAATCTGTTGCTGACACAGTAGAACGGTTTGCATCGGTTGACAAGTGTTTAAGTTGTAATATGTCCGCGTGACAAACTTTCTGGCTCAATCGGGAATCGGCAACCGCATCCATGCCATCCGCAAGCAGCATGGCATCCGCTCAGCGAAGGACCTCGCCGACCTGATTCCGGGCAACAACGTCACCGAATCGATCCTGCAGAACATCGAAGCCGGCCGGAAACACGACCTCTCCGTCAGTCAACTCTTGAACATCGCCAAGGCCCTCCGAGTCACGCCGATCTTTTTGCTTACGCCGATCGCACGACCATGGGCCGAACTCGACATCGCCAACCTCAGCTCTAGCTTTGACGGCATGACGGTCGTCGAGTTCGATGCGTGGATCTCGGGCGCAGAGCACGGTGCCTACCACTGGAGCACCAACGACGAACGCACCGAACGCACCCAACTGCAAGCCATGCGGGAACTCCACGCGCAGATCCGCGAACGAAAACGCCTCACAACCAACCTCGAGATCGAACGCACCCTAGATGCCCAAGCTGGCGAGATCGCGACGGCTCAAGAGTGGGACACCACCGAGGAACGCCTCGCCGAGTCCGCCCGCCGCATCGCGCAGCTCACGAGCTACCTCGCCTCAGCGGGCTGGGATCTCGACGGCTGGATGGACTAAACACCGTGCCTGCCGCAGCGCGCCAACCTAGGTTTCAACACTTCAGAACAAGAATGGTTCCGAGAGAATCCAAGGAGGTGTTCCATGGGGAGGCCACGCGTGCCCGTGACGAGTCACGGCACGATCAGCGTGTCAGAGATTACGCCGGGTACATGGCGGGCACGCACGCGTTATCGATTTGACGACGGAACACTCCGTCAGATTGAACGGTTTGCGCCGACGAAGGCGAGGGCGCAAACATCACTTCTGCTGGCCCTCACCACGGTACGCACCTCGTCGGTGAGCGCGGTAAAACGCGAAACTACGCTCTCGGACCTTGCCGATCGTTTTCTGCTGACGAAAGCAGACCGCGCTCCGCGCACAATCGACACGTATCGGCAGACCATCGAGCACCACATCAAGCCAAAAATTGGGTCGCTCTCCGTATCGGAGGCCACGACTGAGCGCCTCGGCCGATTCATCAGTGAAGTCATCGAGAAGCAGGGCCCTGGGGCTGCGAAAGCCTGTCGAGGGGTGCTTTCCGGGATGATGGGCGTGGCGGCGCGCTCCGACGCGATTCAAGTCAATCCCGTTCGGGAGATCGATAACATCGCTCGCCTCCGCGGGGGCGCCACCGCTATCCCCCTCGATACCTTGCCGCGCCTACTGGCTGCTGTCCGCGCTGACGCTCGATTGAACCAGGTTGACGCTGCGGACGTGATTTTTTTCCTCGCGGGTACGGGGTGCCGGCTCGGCGAAGTATTGGCCGTTCGTTGGTCCGCGCTCGACCTCGCCGCCGGCACTGTAGCCATCAACGCCAACGTAATTCGAGCACGTGGTCAAGGTGTGCTCCTGCAGGATCACACCAAGACGAAGGCCGGTGTACGTACGATCGCGATTCCGAAAACTCTCGTCGACCTTCTCCGCCAACGGCAGTCGAACTTCAAAATTCAAAACGATGATGACCTAGTCTTCCCGACCCTGCGCGGCAATATTCGAGATCCTCGCAATACTTCACGCGACTGGCGGATGGCTCGAAAGCGAATCGGGTATCCGACGGTCACGACTCATAGCTTCCGCAAAACGGTGGCAACCGCTTTGGACCAGTCCGGTCTCAGCGCTCGGGAAATTGCGGAATACCTCGGCCACGCGAACCCGTCTCTGACCCAGGACGTCTACATGGCCAAGAACACGGGCGGCATCCGTGCGGCTGAAACGATGAACTCCTTGCTGCCGACAGATTGAATCTGCGGGGTTTATGCGGGGCCGACGAAGTGAACATCAGCCACGGATCCAGGACGCATTTTCCCTCGCTGACATGCGTCTGGCGAGAGGAGAAATAGGGTGAAAATCGGGCCGTTGAAACGATCAAACGTCGTGTACACCCGATTTCAATCTGCGGGGTTTATGCGGGGTTGGCCCAAAATCGGCGAAAAAATACCCCGGACTTCCGCAGAAATCCGGGGTTTTTGTAGCGGGAGCGGGAATTGAACCCGCGACACCACGATTATGAGCCGTGTGCTCTAACCAACTGAGCTACCCCGCCGCGACTTGTCGGCGTTCCGCTTCCAAGCCTGAGCCCCCTGTGGGAATCGGACCCACTACCTCTTCCTTACCAAGGAAGTGCTCTACCAATGAGCTAAGGGGGCAGAGCAACCAAAAAAACAGTAGCAATGCCGCGTTTTTGGCAACCTAGAAACTTTATCACTCCAGAAGCGCACTCCAGACCACTTGCACCACGCTACAGGCATGTCAGGTCGATGACGTAGCATTTTAGAATGACTGGCACCGAACTGACCTCAGGCACCGAATGGTGGCGCACGGCCGTTATCTATCAGATCTACCCCCGCTCGTTCGCCGACGCGAACGGTGACGGCATGGGCGACCTCGCCGGCATCAGCGCCCGGCTGCCTCAGCTCAAAGGGCTCGGCATCGACGCCATCTGGCTCTCTCCTTTCTATACGTCGCCGCAACGCGATGCGGGCTACGACGTCTCCGACTACTGCGACGTCGACCCGCTGTTCGGCACCCTCGACGACTTCGAGGTGTTGCAGCGCACCGCGCACGACCTCGGCATTCGGGTCATCGTCGACATCGTGCCCAACCACTCCTCGAGCGACCATGGCTGGTTCCAGGCGGCACTCGCGGCCGGCCCGGGCAGTGAGGAACGCGCCCGCTACACCTTCCGCGACGGCAAGGGCAAGAACGGCGAGTTGCCGCCGAACAACTGGGAGTCCGTCTTCGGCGGCCTGGCCTGGACCCGCACCACTGACCCCGATGGCACTCCCGGCCAGTGGTACTTGCACCTGTTCGACACCAGTCAGCCCGACTTCGACTGGGACAGCGAGTGGGTGCGCGAGCAGTTTCGTGCCGTGTTGCGGTTCTGGCTCGACCGCGGCGTTGACGGCTTTCGAGTGGATGTCGCACACGGCATGATCAAGGCGCCCGGCCTCCCCGACTACACACCTCCCGCCGAGGGCGGCAGCATGGGCGGGGCGCCGGCATCCGCTCTCGAACCGGGCATTGCGGCAGAGACCCCGCTGACGGCTCCCTATTGGGCCCAGGACGGCGTGCATGAGATTTACCGCGACTGGCACAAGGTGCTCGCCGCCTACCCCGGAGATCGCGTGCTCGCGGCCGAAGCTTGGGTCGACCCGCTCAGCCAGATGGCCAAGTGGGTGCGTCCCGACGAGATGCACCAGGCCTTCAACTTCGCCTACCTCGAAACACCGTGGAACGCTGCAGCCCTCAAGGGCGTCATCGATGAGTCGCTCGAGGCCTTCGGCAACGTCGGCGCGCCGAGCACCTGGGTGCTCTCCAACCACGATGTCGTGCGCCATGCCTCCCGGCTCGCCCTCACCGGCGACAACCTGCAGGGACACGGCATCGGCCCGAAAACAGTCGGCCTGCCCGACACCGCGCTGGGATTGCGCCGTGCGCGGGCAGCATCCGCTCTCATGCTCTCTCTGCCCGGGTCCAGCTACCTGTATCAGGGCGAGGAACTCGGCCTGCCAGAAGCCATCGACCTGCCCGACCACGCCCGCGAAGACCCCACCTGGTTTCGCACCAACGGTGAACGCTACGGGCGAGACGGATGCCGCGTGCCGATTCCGTGGGAAGCGGCGAGCGAGTCCTTCGGCTTCAGCACCGGCGCCAAAAGCTGGCTGCCGCAGCCGGCCGAATGGGCCGGGCTGGCCCGTGACCAGCAAGACGGGGTCGCCGGGTCCACGCTTGAGCTGTACAAGCTCGCGCTGAGCCTGCGTCGGGAGCACACCTTGGCCGCCGGAACGGTCGAGTGGCTTGACGGTTTCGGCCCCGAGGTGGTGGCGTACCGCAACGGCGACGTGACCATCGTGGCCAACACCGGCACGACATCCGTTCAGCTGCCCGCTGGCGACGTCTTGCTGACGAGCGAAGAGCTGGTCGGCCGCACCCTGCCGGGCGACGCGACGGCCTGGTTGAGCGCCTAGCCTGCATGACCGAAATCGATCGGCCGAAGGATGCCGACGGCACCGCCCTGGCGCCCCTCGCCGCCATGCCAACCGCCTCGACGTGAAGATGGAACTGCTGCACGACCAGGTCACGGCGCTGGAGTCCGTCGACGATCATGACGCCGACCCGTTCAGCTTCGACGGCCTGCCACCGTTTCCGCTGCCCAAGGGCCTGCTCGATTCGTTCATGCGCAGCCGCACCGAACCGGACTAGCCGGATCCCCCCAGGCTGGATCTCCCCGGCTGGATCTCCCCGGCTGGATCTCCCCCGCTGGATCTCCCCCGCCAGATGCGCATAACTCCTGCAATTTCCGGGCGAACAGAAAAGTTCCCGTGTCTTGGCGCGGGTTCGACCGTCGGGCGCAAGAAATTGTAGGAGTTATGCGCGCCACGACCAGCGCATCTGAGCGCTTGGGTTAGTTCGTGTTGGCGTAGAGCCAGGCGAGCGGGTCGACCTTGGTGCCGGTGATGCCACCTTCGCGAATCTCAAAGTGCAGGTGCGGGCCGGTCGACATTCCGGTGGTGCCGGTGTCGCCGATGACCTGACCGACCTTGACCACGTCGCCGACCTCGAACAGCATCGAGCCGTGAATCATGTGCGCGTACACGCTCGTGACGAGCTTGCCGTCGATCATGTGATCGATCATCATGTGCACACCGAGGCTCGCTTCGCCGTCTTCGGCATAGCTGACCACGCCGTCGGCGATGGCCTGAATCGGCGCGCCGACACCCGGGTTGAAGTCCTGACCGCCGTGATTTGTGGAACAGCCGGCGCAATTGCGGTAGCCGATCTGATCGCCGATGTGCACCCCAACGGCGAACGGCCACTGAATGGTGCCGTTCGGGTTGTTGGTGAAGGTGTCTTCCAAGCGGATGCCGCTGGCCGCGGCAACCTCGGCGATCGTGCTCGACTCGTAGCCGTCGCGCTCGACGGTGACCGTGTCGGCGCCGGCGAGATCCATCGTCTGCGCCTCTGCAGCCGGCACAACACGCTGAGCTTCCTGAGTGGAGGCCTGCACATCCTGTGAAGAGAGCAGAGCCTCGGCCGGAAGCGATGTGGCCACAGCCATCAACGCCACGAAAGACATGGCAAGTATCGACGCGCCTTTGGCCGCGCGCTTACGCATGGCGCCGCCGAGCGGTCGCGCCTGCGGTGCGCGACCGGGCAGCGCCGTGACCGGAACGAAATCGGGCGCGGGGGCGAAAGCCTCTCCGGGCTTGTGCTCGATGCGGTGGCGCCGACGAGGCCGGTCGCCGGGGGCGGGAATTACGGTTGGAATCGACTGGGTTTTTCCAGTCGCCCACAGCTTCTCGAAATCGGTGGGTTCGGGGACGGCAACCGGCAGGATCGCGATGGTGCGGTCGGTCGCTGTCCCGGTCGCGCTCTCGGTCCCGGTCTCGGTCTCAGCCTCGGTCCCGGTCCCGGTCCCGGTCTCAGCCTCAGTCCCGGTCGCGGTCTTAGCCTCGCGCACCTCGACCGTGCCAGCATCAGCCAGACGCTCGCGCTCGCGCAACTCACGACGCGTCGAAGCCTGAACCACGGGTACGCCATCACTCTCGTCGGGCACGGAAGTGTCCAGAGGCGGAGCGTGACGTGACAAAGTGCGGCTTTCGGCTTGGCGGACGGGAACGGATGCTCGTACTGGATAACGCCAAATGACGACAGACCAATGTAACGAATGGATAAAGAATAACGCGCAACCCTGAGAATACCAGAGGAAGCTGACCGATCACACCCCAACGGGGGTAAGTGGGCGCTGTGTCACTCAGTTGTCGCGGCGGCGGGGAATCGTTCGAAGAGCTCGGCCAGTACTGGCTCGAACTGATCGTAGAGGCTCGGAGCTGCGGCGATAAGCAGGTCGCGACCCGCGGCATCCGCTTGCAGAGCGCCCACCTTGGCGCCCGCCTCGCGGGCAATGAGCGCGCCGGCGGCATGATCCCAGGGGCTGAGCCCGCGCTCGAAATAGAGGTCGAGACGCCCGCAGGCGACCGAACACAAGTCGAGTGCAGCCGAACCAATGCGACGAATGTCCCGCACCTGGCCGATAAGACCGCCCACGACGTTCGCCTGCCACACCCGCCGCGTCGCTTCGTAGCCGAAGCCGGTGCCGGCCAGGGCGAGCGAGAGCGGCACATCGTGGTTCACGTGCAAACGCCGGTCGCCCAGCCAGGCGCCGGAACCCTCGGAGGCTGTGAAGACCTCACCGAGAGCGGGGTTGACGACCGCGCCGGCCAGCGCGTTCCACGTGGCCGGGTCGGGGTCGCCCTGCACGACGGCGATGCTAACGGCATAGAAGGGGATGCCGTACAGGTAGTTGACGGTGCCATCGATCGGGTCGACGACCCAGGTGAGGCCGCTCGTACCGCCGGTCGCATCGGACTCCTCGCCGTAGAACCCGTCATTCGGCCGGGCATCGGCGAGCAGGCCCCGAATGAGAAGCTCGACCTCACGGTCGGCGGCGGTGACGATATCTTCGGGCGACGACTTGGACGCGGCGATCTCGACCCCCTCGGCACGTCGACGGTGAGCGAGAGCCCCCGCAGTGAGGGCGATGGTGCGCGCGAGGTCAAGAAGCTCGGTCGGGGCGGGATGCGTCATGCCCTCACGCTACAGGCCGCTGCCGAACCAGAACAGGCAGGCCCGCGGGCCTGCCTGTTCTGGTGGTGCTGGTGGCGAGTGCGAGGTTCGAACTCACGAAGGCTACGCCGTCTGATTTACAGTCAGATCCCTTTGGCCGCTTGGGTAACTCGCCATGCGTTCCCGACCGGGTGTAATCACTTGACCGGAGACGCGGGTTTAACAATACAAGACGAAACGCCTCACCGAGAAATCAGGAGCTTGTCGAATCTCGACCAGACGCCTCCGTCACCTTGCGGGAGGCCCGGCCCCGCCCTCCGGCCGGGTGTCTGTCTGGGTCGTTGCATCGCCGCCGAGGCCGCTGAGACCGGTGTCGGTTCCGGTGTCGGCGGTGGCGATGGATGCGTTCAGATCGGCCAGGATCACCGTGTCACCCACCGTGATTCCCGACCTGATTTCGGTCAGCTCGGATCCGACTGCACCGACCGTGTCCTCGGCATTCTTCGACAGGCCGTTCACGAGGAGGTCAACCGAGTAGGTCGAATCGGCCAGGTGCACGGCGGAGGTCGGCACTGTGAGCACCTCATCAAGGCTCGCCACGGCCACGGTGATCGCGGCAGAGGCGCCGTTCAACAGCGCCGAGTCGGTACTCTCGAGCGCGATCTGCAGCGTGTATGACGGCGTGGATGATGTCGACACATTGAGAATTCCGATCGAGCTCACGATGCCGGCGAGTTCGTCGTCAACGCTTGCTACGTTGATCGTGGCGTTTTGGCCGACAGCCACCCCGACAATGTGGGTGAGCGAGACGGTCGTGCTCACCACGAAGCCGTCTTCGCCGATGATCGTGATCACCGCAGTGGCAGACGATGCGGCGACAGTGTCGCCCACGGCGAGGTCGACGGCCGCGAGGGTGCCGGCGATCGGGCTGGTCAGCGTCGCCAACGTGAGGTTGCGCTCGGCGATAGCCAATTCGGCGACGGCTGCATCGATCTCGGCCTGATCGGCGAGAATCGTTTCGGCCGATGCGACCGTGGCGGTCCCGCCGGCGCCCCCTGTCCCTGACGTGCCGGATACGGCCGGAGCGGATGTTGCAGCCCCGCCGGTTGTCGACGATGCGGCTGTCGGGGCGGTTGCGCTGCTCGTGGGAATCGTCGCAGCGGCATCCGGAGTCGCGTTCGAGGCCGCGCTGGAGTCCGCACTGGAGTCCGCGCCCGACGCCGCAGAGCCGTTGACGGCAGCCGCCTCCTGCAGCGCGGCGACGGCCTGGTTCAGGTCGTCGACGAGGGTGAGCACATTAGCCTGCGCCTCGTTGGTCGTCGTCTGACCGGCAAGAACTGCGGTGATGGCGCTCTGGCAGTCGGCGAGGGCGAGCTTGGCTGCCGCGAATTTCTCGGCAGCGGTCAGCGGCGCGGCAGGTGTCTCGGTCGTGGCGTCGGAATCCTCCTCGGTCGCGGCCTCGGTCGTCCCCTCGGTCGCCCCGGCGGTCGCCGTCTCTGCGCTGTCGGCAGCATCTTCATCGGCAGTGGTGTCATCGCCAGCGACTTCCTCAAGCGCCGCCTCAAGGAACGGAAGGCACACATCGGTGGTCGAATCGATGGCGTCCTGGGTCGCGGCGAGCGCGGTCACCGCGGTGCCGTACTGGGCGAGCAGGGCTGCCTGTGCTGCACCGACCGCCTTCACGGCGTCCGTCACAGCGGCTGAGGTCTCGCCCGTCGCTCCTGGGGTCGATCCTTGGGTCGTTCCAGTCGTTCCAGTCGTTGCGGGCGTGATCGTTGCGGGCGTGATCGAAGTCGACGCGACAGATGCCGCCGCGGAGGCCGAAGAGGCCGAAGCATCCGTTGTCGTCGCGGTCGTCGTTGTCTGCGAGTCGAGGTCGCTTTCGAGCGTCACCTGGGCGCTCGAGACCTTCGCCTGCGCCGCGTCGATGGCGTCGTTGAGGCTTGATACGTCGAGCGTGGCGAGAGTCTGCCCGGCGCTCACCGTATCGCGCAGGCTGACGGCTACGTCGCTGACGGTTCCGGCGACCGAGAAGGAGGCGTCGCTGCGGGTGGCCGAGGCCAGGGTGCCGACCAGATCGAGCGATTCGCTGACCGAGCCGAGGGCGGCCAGAGCCGTGCGGTAGTCACCGCCCTCGGTGCGGGTCATGGCATAGGCGACGCCGCCGCCGGTCGCTACGAGCACGGCCGTCACCGTTCCCACGGCGATCAAGCGCCGGCGCCTCAGCCGTAGTGCCCGCAACTTCTTGGCCGGAGAAGAAGCCACGCCCGCACCAGCGGATAATTCCTCCTGCCCGACGCGCTTACTCATTCGCCGCGCCTCGCACGCGGTCGCCGGCACCGGCGGGGGCGCTCACGCAGCCCTCGTCGCCGGCCGCCGAAAGAGCGACCGCGGCCGCGGCGAACGATCCGCTGTCGTCGGCCTCGCCTTGCGCCGTCGCGCACATTCCGACCGCTATCGCTGACGCGTCCACAGCGGATGTCTTCGAGTAGCTGGTCGCGTCGGCTACCGTCACGGTGTCATTCAACGCGGCTCCGTCCGCGTCAGTCGATTCCACCGTGATCGTCGTCGCGGTCACGGCTATGACGACGCCGCTGGTGCGGGATCCGATGCCGGCGGCTTCCGTTGGCAAATCGGTCGGCATGCCGGAGGGGGCTGTGCCATCGGCACCTTCCGGCAGATCGGTGGGCGGCGTACCGCCTCCCGCTCCCCCGCCGCCCGCTCCGCCGCCGCCCGGTCCCCCGCCGCCCGCTGCACCGATGCCCACTGCGCCGACGCCTGATGCGCAGACACCGTCAACGGCATCGGTGATGGCAACCGTCGTCGCAATGGTCGCGGCATCCGTTCCGTCGGCCGCGGCCGAACTCGACACGTTCACACACGCTCCGACGGTCACGTCAGCGAGCGTCGCGGCGAGCATGGAGCTGAAGGTCGTTTCCGCCGTATACGTCACGGCGGTCTGCGAGTCGGTCGCTTGCAGCTGGAAGGCGAGGTCGGCCAGGGCCGCAATCTCGCCGGTCACGCCGGGCACGACCCGTGTCTGCTGGTTGGCCGACGTGTCGGCCGCCGCGGCCGTTGCCGCCACCGTGGTTGTATCGCTGGTGGCGGCCGCGCACCCCGACAGCAGCAGCACGCCGCCGAGGAGGGCGCCGCCCGCCGATGCTGCCCG
>Ga0314774_1002144_pt1 | contig 11497 bp, 10 predicted proteins | sample MetaGCBIA2018_FD_204515 | JGI IMG/M metagenome (GOLD analysis project Ga0314774, IMG submission 204515) | Cryopeg brine microbial communities from Beaufort Sea near Barrow, Alaska, United States - CBIA 2018 | ecosystem: Environmental > Aquatic > Marine > Coastal | place: USA: Alaska | collected... | reverse complement strand
AGTTCCCGGAGGAAGATCTATCAACATAAAATCCAAATCTCCCCAGTCAGCATCAAAAATCATTTGATTGAGGGCCTTTGATGCCATAGGTCCTCTCCAAACTACTGCCTGATCTGGTTTTGTGAAAAATCCAATAGATAATATTTTTACCCCATAATTTTCAATCGGTTTCATCATCGATTTTCCACCAACCTCAATAGAAAGTGGTTTTTCCATTTCTACATCAAACATCATAGGCTGGGAAGGTCCATAAATATCGGCATCCAAAACACCCACCTTAAAGCCCATCTTGGCAAGGGTTACGGCCAAATTTGCAGTGACGGTAGATTTACCAACTCCACCTTTCCCTGAGGCTACAGCAATAATATTTTTGAGTCCGGGAATATCCTTGCCTTTTATTTCGGGCTTTTCAGGAGCTTCAACCTTTATATTAACCAATACCTTAGCTTTATCGTATACCTTTTCTTGGATGGCCTTGATAACATCTGCCTCAGCCCGCTTTTTAATATGCAAAGCAGGAGTAGTGATGAGAAGATCCACCACAACTTCATCTCCGAAAGTCATTACATTTTGAACTGCTCCGCTTTCTACCATATTTTTTCCTTCTCCGGAAATGGTAATGGTTTCAAGCGCTGCCATTATATCCTTTTTATCTAATTTCATTGTAAATTGCTTTTATTAAACCTCTTATGTAAAATCATTCTAAAATACAAATATAGTTGTATATGATAAGAAAACGAAGTATTTACCCATAATTGATTTGAGGAAAAAATAAGGAAGTACGAAATTAGAAGTTAGAAATACGAAGTTGTTTGTGGTTTATGGTTTGGAAAGTTGGATAGTGGAAAATTTACCTGATTTTTGTCTCTGCGGGAATCCCAAGTCTTGGTTCTTTTCTCTTGTTTCTTGTTACTTGATTCTTGCTTCTTGGTGGAATTTGAGTGCTTACCCTATTTTATAGATCGGTGGCAGGATCCCAGAAAATATCCTTGAAATTTTGGACTTGATTTTCCTTCACTTTAACCCCTTCAGCTTCTAATAGTTGCTGCATCGCATTGGTGCCACCAAAATGAAATTTCCCGGATAACAAACCAAATCTGTTAACAACCCTTTGCGCAGGTATAGATTCCAGGTTATGAGAATTGTTCAAAGCCCATCCCACCATTCTGGCACTCTTTGCTGCTCCAAGATAACGCGCAATAGCCCCATAAGAGGTTACTCTGCCCGGCGGTATTAATTTTACCACCTCGTAAACCCGTTCAAAAAAGTTTGGGCTCTCCTCCATTCTAATAGTAGAAAATTCTGAATAAAGTAATAATGACCAAAACCAGCATAAGAGCGGCCATGAAATAATTGGAATATTTCGTGAAAACCTTTGTTTTACCTACAATTTTTGGAAAAGACAAAACATATATATACAAAGTAGTAAAGGTACCCAGGGAAGCTGCCAAAACAAATAACAAAATAATGCCCCAATGGTATGAAATATCACCATCTATATTAAGCGCAGCCGCCAGGGCGACAAAATAAGGAATAGGAAAAACGTTCAGCACAGCAATTAAAACCCCCTTAAAAATACTGTTGGCACTCGCTTTTTTTGAATAAGGTTTGATATGTGTATCTTTTTTTGCTTTCACAAAGAAAAAAATGGTCAGGAGAATAAAAATCACCAATCCAGCCCGCAATAATATATTGTGCACATAAGGATTGTCAAAAATATATTTTGCGAGTAAAATTGCGAACAGCGCCTGGAAAAACACGACCGCCGATGCGCCAATCGATACTAAAAGCCCGTTTTTCTTACCTCGTTTCACACATGTTTTAGCCACTGTCATATTCACCAGGCCCGGTGGAACTACCCCAAGCAGGGCAGCAAAATAAGTAATCAGGAAAATTTTTGTTTCCTCCAAAGGGTTATTTTATCTTAAATTGAATATACGTAATTGGTTTTCCCAGTTCAAGGTACTGTTTTTCATAGAAAGTTTGGATTCCTGTCACCTCTTTTGGGGAATATTCGTTTTTATAGACATCGTGATTGGCTTGAATTACTTCGTGGCCTTCTCCGTGAAGCAACCCCAGGGTGTATCCGTGCATAAATTCGCTGTCGGTTTTTAAATTAACAAGTCCGCCCGGCTTCAAAATATATTTATATTTCTGAAGAAATTCTGTATTTGTCATTCTATGCTTGGTGCGCTTGTACTTGATCTGAGGGTCGGGAAAAGTGATCCAAATTTCATCGATCTCATTTTCAGCAAACAGATGATCGACAAGTTCAATTTGTGTCCGGACAAAACCAATATTTTTAAGGCCTTCTTCCAATGCTGTTTTCGCACCGCGCCAGAATCTCGCGCCTTTTATATCGATCCCAATAAAATTTTTATCGGGATAGGCTTGTGCCAAAGCAACACTATATTCCCCTTTTCCACAACCCAATTCCAAAATGATAGGATTGTTGTTATTGAAAAATTTTGCATTCCAATTTCCTTTTAAAGGATAGTTATTATTAATTAACTCTTCCCGGGATGGCTGAACCACATTTTCGAAACTTTCATTTTCCCTGAATCTTTTGAGTTTGTTTTTGCTCCCCACTTTATTTAAATATTTTGGTAAAATTAACGAAAAAGAAATTAGAAGTGGGAAGTACGAGGTTAGAAGTAAAAAAAGATTCAGGAATCAAGAACCAAGACTAAAGAAAATTAGAAGATGAAGACATCATCACTTCATTACATCATCACAATATCACTTCGTTACTTCGTCACTGCACCACAACATTTCCTATATTTGTCTATGTTCAAAAAAAGGATCCTTGTAGCACCATTAAATTGGGGATTGGGTCACGCCACGCGTTGTATCCCGATTATCAAGGCATTATCCGATCAAAATTTTGAGCCGGTGATCGCTTCAGACGGGGCTGCTTTGGAATTGTTGAAAAAAGAATTTCCAGACCTTGAACATTACAAACTTCCTTCCTATAACATTCAATACCCCAAAAATTCACTTCTTTTCACCTGGAAACTTTTAAGCCAAACTCCACATATTTTGCGGAACATCCGCGCTGAAAAAAGAGCGACCATACACCTGATACAGACCAAAAATATTTCGGGTATCATTTCCGATAATCGATGGGGAGTGCGATCCAATCTTGTTCCCTCAGTTTTTGTAACACATCAAATAAAAGTTTTTTCGGGTTTTACAACCTGGCTGAGCAGTAAAATTCAGCAAAGTTATATCAGAAAATTTGACGAATGCTGGATCCCGGATATTTCAGATCGTCCCAATTTAAGCGGAAAAATGGGTCACCTGAAAAACATAGGATTTCCGGTTAAATATCTGGGAATTATAAGCCGGTTTGAAAAAAAAATCATTCCAAAAGAATATGATATTTTGGTGCTGCTTTCGGGACCGGAACCTCAACGCGGACTTTTAGAAAATTTGATGTTCGAAAAACTTAAAGACCTGGAAGCTGAAATCCTTATGGTTAGAGGGGTTATTGAAGAAAAACAGGTTTTTGTAAAAAAAGAGAATTTTTCAATTTATAATTTTTTACAGACTGATGATCTGGAAAGGGCGTTAAACAGTAGTAATTTGGTTATCTGCCGTTCCGGTTACACCAGCTTGATGGATATGGCTAAACTGGAAAAACAAGCTTTTTTAATCCCAACTCCCGGGCAAAATGAACAGGAATATCTAGCCAGGCGTTTAAAAAAATTAAAGATTTTGGCAAGCTGTTCCCAAAAAAAATTTGGAGCTCAAAAACTTAAAGAAGTAGTGAATTATAAAGGCTTAACCGGTTTTACTACCGGAACCGACCTTAGTGGGATTTTTACTCTTTTCAAGGGTAAATGAAAATTCACTACCCACCTCAAAAACGCTCTCCATATAAATTTTCTCGTTATGCGCTTCAATAATATGCTTTACGATGGATAAACCCAACCCGGAGCCGCCTTCTTTCCTGGAACCGCTTTTATCTACTCTGTAAAATCGTTCAAATAATCTTGGAATATTAGCTTTTTCTATTCCTTCCCCATTATCTGTAACTCTTACAATTACCTTATTTTTAATGAGGTTTTCAATGCTTATTTCAGTTGTCCCACCTTTTTTACCATATTTGATGGAATTTACCACCAAATTGGTGATCACTTGTTGAATTCTTTCCTTATCGGCATACACCCAAACAGGTTCCTTATGTTCAACATCAAAAGTGAGGGTTATATTTTTTTTGGCGGCTTTCATTTCAAGTAAATCGAAAGAATTTTGGACCAGTTCCACAATATTGAAATTCTCACGATTCAACTGAAGTCCCCCTGTTTCCAACTTGGTGATCATATCCAGATCTTTCACTATGTAAATAAGTCTTTCCACTCCTTTACTGGCGCGCTGCAGATATTTTTTCCGTACCGATTTGTCTTTCATCGCTCCATCCAAAAGGGTAAGTATATATCCCTGAACAGTAAAAAGCGGAGTTTTTAATTCGTGGGAAACATTTCCCATAAATTCCTTCCTATAATTTTCCCTTATCTTTAATGTTTCTATTTCCAGCTTCTTATCCCGGGCAAATTTTTCCACTTCTTTGGTCAATGTTGCCATATCAGTGGTAATTGGACCTGGATGTAATGTGGTTGCATCCAGGATCGTAACATTATCATAGATATGCTTGACACGTTTATAGATAAAATATTCTACCCTATATTGAACAAACAAAAAAGAAAATAAATAAGAGGCCAGGAAGAAACCAATTATGGGAGTAATCTGAAAATTTTCGGAAAAATACATAAACCCACTCACCAGAAGGGTTGAAAAAGCCGTAATAAAAAACGATGTTTTTATTGCGAATTTATAAGACCGTTTAAATTTATTTGCCATTAACTACAAACTTATATCCTACACCCTTTATAGTTGTAAAACTGTCATCACCAATTTTTTCGCGAAGTTTCCTAATATGTACATCAATAGTCCTTCCGCCAACAACAACCTCATTCCCCCAAACTCTGTCCAGGATTTCCTCCCTGGTAAAAACCCTTCCGGGTTTTGAAGTGAGTAATGAAAGCAATTCAAACTCTTTGCGCGGCAGGATAATCTCCAATTCATTTTTAATGATCTTATACTCTTCCCTATTGATAATCAGGTCCCCTATAGTCAAAATGGTAGAGATTTCTTCATGCTCCTTAAACCTGCGCAGTAAAGATTTCACCTTGCTCACCAGCACTTTTGGTTTGATGGGCTTCGTGATATAATCATCGGCTCCTGCATCAAAACCGGCCATTTGAGAATAATCTTCGCCCCTGGCAGTCAAAAAGGTGATTATAGTTTCGCTTAGTTCGGGGATTTTTCTGATTTGTTCACAGGCTTCGACCCCGTCCATTTCGGGCATCATGACATCTAAAATAATGAGTTGCGGTTTTTTCTTTTTGGCAATTTTAACCGCTTTCACCCCATTATCTGCAGTAATAATATTGTAACCTTCAGCAGAAAGATTGTATCCCACAATTTCCAGTATATCCGGTTCGTCATCGACTAATAGAATTGTAATGTCTTTTTTCTTCATAGAACTGAATTGTTATACTTTCAGAACAAAAGTAAAGATTAAATTAATCTCTAAGATTTAAGTCTGCATTTAATCTGTTAACACTTAGTTAACATACCAGGAACTTCATAAAATTTCACAAACATATAATCTTCAAAATCGCTTATAATTAGTGATTAAACTTAAAAACCCAATAGTTGAAACTACTTGTTTTATAAACCATTTAATAACATTGGATCCTAGTTTCTTAACGGGAAAATAAGAACAATGTGCTTTTTCGCAAATAAATTTACAGGAATTAATGGTGTAAACCTCAATGTTAATTTGCCTTTACACAGATAACCTTTGAATAACCTTAAAATCACACATAGATAATTTGAGGGTAACCGTCGCTTTACATAGCTGTCTTTAATTTGTCCCATAGAAACAAAGCGATTTATTTAAATGAAGAAATTTTTATTAGTAACCGCCCTTTTATATATAGGAATAGTTCAGGGGCATGAACCGGCTAAAGGAGCAATAGTCGGTAAACTTATGGATAAAGAAGTGCAGGGTGAACCTCTTCCTTTCGCAAATGTCATCATCAAAGGAACTTCTTTCGGTACCACTTCAGATATGAATGGTTTATATTCCTTAGGCAATTTAAAGCCGGGCAATTATACTATAGTTTTCAGTTTTATAGGATATGAAACGCTGGAAGTACCCAATGTTGTTGTGGCAGCAGGAAAAATTACCGAGGTAAACACCGGCTTAGGAAGCAGTGCCGCATCCTTAAATGAAGTTTTGATAAAAACAGTTTCCAGGAAAGATTCGGAAATTGCCCTACTACTTGAACAGAAAGGAGCTATTGAAATCAAAGAAAGCATTGGAGCACAGGAATTAGCCAAATTAGGTGTTTCAAATGTTGCCGCGGCAACTACAAAAATCTCCGGAGTATCCAGCAGTGAAGCCTCCGGAGATATATTTGTGCGCGGATTGGGGGACCGGTATTTACACACAACTATGAACGGTCTCCCAATTCCATCAGATGATGTAGAACGTAAAAATATTGATCTTGAACTATTTCCTACCCGGGTAATTCAAAATGTAAGCATCAGCAAAACTTACTCTGCTGAAAGCTCTGCAGATCAGGCTTCAGGGAATATCGATGTGACTTCAAGAGAACTGTCAGGATCTGAAGAACTTAGTATTGGAATAAAAGCAGGGTTTAACACCAATGCTATAAGTAAGGGAGTTGTTGACAATTTTAAAGTATCCCCTAATTCCAATGATATCACCTTAGGGTTTTATTCCAAAGATCTTAGTCCAAGAGAAACCTTGACAGATCAAACATGGGATCCAAATAAAGCAAATTTTCCTGTAAATACTACCTATTCAATTAGTGGAGGTAAAAGATTTGGGGAGAAACTGGAAATATTTCTTTACGGATCACAGTCTGCCGATTTTGAACACAAAAAAGGGGTTTTTAGGGAGTTTAGGGCAAATTTCATAAATGACTCTATCACCGATGCGGAAACTTTTTCAAAAACCATCAATACAACGGGTCTTGCCACCATTGGATATAAGTTTAATGGTAAAAATGAAGTTAAGGCTACCAGTCTTTTCATCAATAAACTCACCGATGAGGTTTTTGAAGGTGGTCGAAATGGGGAAGCCAGTATTTTTGAGGAAACGGAACCTGCTGAAGGACTGTCCCAGTTCTTCAGGGATCAAAATATCAAACAAACCCGACTTTGGATCAACCAGCTTGCAGGGAATCACAATCTTTCCGATAATAATGAGTTGGATTGGGCTATAGGTTACAACCGAGTTGATGCCGATGAGCCTAACAGAATTAGAAATGAAGTCAATTTTAATGAAGATCTGGTTCAACTTGGAAGAACAGGTGGGTTTCAACAAAGAAAATCGGGCCAGGCTATTAATGATGTAGAGTTTAACGGATTAATATCTGATAAGTTAATTGTAATCGATCAGGACCATCAAAGTTTAGATTTTTCTTTAGGTGGAAACTTTAGAAATAAAGAAAGGAATTTCGTGTCTCAATTTTTAGGTGTGGAAGAAAGAAGCACAAATCTTCTCAATCCATCTTCGATAGACAATTTGTCGGAAATTTTTACGTCTCAAAATTTCAGTAATGGTTCTTTAGTGGTCAATAGGTTAGAACCAGATCGTTATTTGGCTACGTTAGAATCGGTTTCCGGATTTCTTACTGCCAACTATGGCCTTAAGAAACTGAATGTCAATCTTGGAGTGCGTTATCAACAAGACGACTTGAATGTAGTTTACAATGTTGGGAACATCCCGGGACGAATTGGAAGATCTGAAATATCCTACGATATTTTTTATCCCAGTATGAGTTTGCGTTATGCCTTAACAGATCAAACAAATCTGAGATTGGCAGGAAGTAAAACCATCACCCTTCCCGAATTCAAGGAGATTGCTCCCTTCGAATATGTTTCGCAAACAGGACAGGTTACCAGGGGAAACCCAAACCTAAAAGCATCTACAAACTACAATGTAGATCTAAAATGGGAATATTTTCCCACTGCAGGGGAATTGATCTCCCTTACCGGTTTTTATAAAAGACTTGAAGATCCTATCAACAAGGTACAGGATCGAGGCTCTGCCGGGATATACTCTTACTTTAATTCTGGAGAAAAAGCACAAGTCTACGGACTGGAGCTTGAAACCAGAATGGGAATTATTCAATCAAAAATTGACCTTGATTTTAGTTTCAATGCTTCAAAAATGTGGCATAAACAAGATTTGAAAGAAACCCTTGACGCCAATGGCAATTTCATAAGAACTTTCAGATACAAAGGTTTATCAGAAACAGGCCTTGAGGGAGCATCTGACTGGATAATCAATTCATCCCTTAATTTTTCTGATAATGCTGAAAGTGAATTCAATGCCAGTATTACCGCCAATTATGCTTCCGATAAAATATATGCCCTTGGAGCTCCGGAAATTCAAACTCAAAGTGAAACATTCTACAATGATGCCATTATAGAAAAAGGATTTGTGCGTCTGGACGCAAATTTATCCAAAGATTTCGGTAAACACTGGAGATTGACCTTTACCGGAAAAAACTTGCTAAACCCTGAAATTAAAAGGACGCAAAACGTAAAACCGAGTACCACCGGAATTGAAACAAACCAAACTGTTAGATCATATACAAGAGGTGCAACTCTTAGCCTGGGAATTAACTATAATTTATAGAAAATTTTAATCAATTATCAACCATAAATATTTAAACCAAATTTGAAATCATGAAAAAAACAATTAAAAGTATTTCAGTTCTCTTCGCCGTTATTTGCGGACTAACTATTACAAGCTGTAGTACCGATGACAGCAATATCATTGACCCTGGAACAGATCCCGATCCGGTAAACAGCGAATTAAATGGAAGTGTCGATCAGGACTTAACTCTTGATCCAACAGTTGCCTATAAATTAACAGGTCAATTAAATGTGCTTTCTGGAACAAAATTAACCATTCCTGCCGGGACAAAAATCACTGCCGTAGCCGGAGCGGAAATTTATATAGCTATTCAAAAAGGAGCAGAAATAGCTGTTAACGGAACCCGTTCCAATCCGGTTATTATGACTTCTACAAACGGTGCAGCCGGAGATTGGGGAGGGTTGCTTCTTTTAGGTGAGGCTTTAACTACTTCCGGGATTGACGCAATTGCCGAAGTTGGTGGTTTTATTTATGGAGGAACTGATAATACGGACAATTCAGGATCTATTAACTATCTTGTAATTGAAGGAGCCGGAGCTCAGATCAATGCCGAATCTCAGTATAATGGTTTGACATTGTATGCGGTTGGATCCGGAACTTCCATCAATAATATCGCTCTTATCAATGGGGCAGATGATGGGATTGAATTTTTTGGAGGAGCGGTTTCAGTAACCAATCTTTACCTTGAAAACAACGAAGATGATGCTATTGACTGGACAGAAGGTTGGAGCGGAACAGTGACAAACGCTTATTCTTTACATACTATTGAAGGTTTTTCTACCGCGGTGGAAGCTGACGGGGTAAACAACCATCCCAAATTGGTAAACTTCACCGCTGTTTCCACAACCGGTGGAACGGCACTTCAGTTTAAAAAAGAATCTGGCGCTACTATAACAGGACTTTCCCTTACAGGCTATGACACTTCCGTAGATATGAAAGATTCGGGCCCGCTTGTAAATGTGATTTTAGATGGAGCAGAAGCTAATCCGGAACAAACTTATATTGCCGCTCCTTCTGTAGATGTTAGTTCATTTGACTGGATCAATAACAGAAGCAGTGTAGATGCAACAATCCTTCAGGGAGTTATTACGGGAAATGTTACTTTAGATGCTTCCGTAGAGTATCAGTTAAATTCATCTTACATTGTTCAAAATGGAGGCAAACTTAGCATTCCGGCAGGAACCAAGATTACTGCCCGTGATGGCGGAACCGATGTGTATATTGCAATTCTTAAAGGCGGAGAAATTGATATTCAGGGAACTGAAGCCAATCCGGTGGTTATCTCTTCAGTAAATGCCAATCCAGGTGACTGGGGCGGTTTAACCCTTGTTGGAAAAGCCACTTCTACTGAGGGTGTTGATGCAATTGCAGAAGTGGGCGGTTTCATTTATGGGGGCAATGATGATGCAGACAGTTCAGGAAGCATAAAAAACCTTGTGATTATTGGAACCGGGGCGCAAATAAATGCTGAGTCCCAATATAACGGGATCTCGTTTTACTCCGTAGGATCGGGAACTGTTGTTGAAAACGTAGCTATAATAAACGGATCTGATGACGGAGTTGAATTTTTTGGAGGTACGGTTTCTGCAACCAATCTTTATTTGGAAAACAACGAGGATGATGCTGTTGATTGGACTGAAGGATGGAACGGATCTGTAACCAACACCTACGTATTGCATAACATCGAAGGTTTTTCTACCGCTGTTGAAGGTGACGGAGTAAACAATAGTCCTAAACTAGTCAACTTTACCGCTATTTCTTCTACAGGGGGCACAGCGCTTCAGTTTAAAAAAGAATCTGGCGCAGTATTTACTAACCTTTATCTTGAAGGATATACAACCAATGTTGATATGAAGGATAATGGTGCTTTATCCAACGTGAAAATTGACGGAATAGACGCTATTCCCGCTGCCGATCTTTCTTTGGGAACTCAGGTTAATATCTCCGGATGGTCCTGGATAAACGCAAGATTGTAAATTTGCAGTTGGTTTTCTATTTTATAATTTGAGTTTTTAAAAAGCAGGCTGTTTTTGATAGCCTGCTTTTATTTAAAAATAAACATATATTTAACGCAACCACTCTTGTCTTTTGGTATTATTTTTGAATTATTTATTGTAGATTTGTAATAACCAGACCCAAAAAACATGAAGCAACATTATATTATTGGTTTTTTATTGGTTTGTTTTCTGTTGTTATCCAATACATTAACGGCTCAAAACACAACAACTCCTGCGTTTACTCCTGAAAAACCTATAGTGGGACTTTCCATTTACCCTAACCCGGTAACCGGAACAAAGGTGTATATTACCTCCTACAATAACTCTTCGAAAGAGGTGGAAGTCTTCAATGTCTTAGGAAAACAAGTGCTTTCTTCATTTATGACAGGTAAAGAATTGGATGTTTCCGAGTTAACTCCGGGAATTTATATTTTAAAAATCAAAGAAGGAACCAATCAGGCCACGAGAAAATTGATAGTCAGATAGATCTTTTTACAAATAAAACCAACTCCAGCTTCTATTATTAGAAGCTTTTTTTTATTCTTTCTTTTAAACTCTTCGGTTTCAATACATTTCAGATGGATCACAAAAAGATTTTTTCAATTTCTTCGGAAGAAGAATTTAAAGAGGTTTCATTGGAAGTTTTTAATTTTCAATATTCCAATAACCTGGTTTACCGGAGATTTTGTGATTTGTTAAAAATAATTCCGAAGCAGGTAAATGAGATCTCAAAAAT
>Ga0314774_1002142_pt1 | contig 11499 bp, 6 predicted proteins | sample MetaGCBIA2018_FD_204515 | JGI IMG/M metagenome (GOLD analysis project Ga0314774, IMG submission 204515) | Cryopeg brine microbial communities from Beaufort Sea near Barrow, Alaska, United States - CBIA 2018 | ecosystem: Environmental > Aquatic > Marine > Coastal | place: USA: Alaska | collected... | reverse complement strand
CGACGATTGACTTGAACTTTTGGAATCGAACATACATCGTCCGCTTGGCAAGATTGCTGAGGTTTATAAAGTCCCCACCCAACCCAGATGAATAATAGGATTGTGACAAGAATAAAGTAGGGCTTAAAGGGTTCAAAAATCGCAAGACCAGATATCCATGAACCACTGACACCTAACAAAATTAAAACCAAAGGCCCTGCACAGCACAAACTTGCACCAATGGCTGTGGCGACGGCTCCAATCAATGGTAATCTCGAATTTTGAATTGACATGTGACACCTCTTTTAAATGAATTTATTTCTTTCATTTAAAAGCATACCTCCGTACCTAGGTACAGGAGCAAGAGGAACCACAATTAAACTTAGAAATAACTCATTAAGGAAGGTCAGCATGATCAGGTATACGTAAACGTTGAATATAATTAATCTTTGTATAAATCAGCAATTAAGGGGCAAGAGATACTGGTCTCTTCTGAAAGAGTACAGCTTATTGTAAGCGCCTCTAAAAGGCATTCCAAACGAGAAAGTTCGGCTATTTTTGCTCGAACATCGAGTAGTTTACTTTGCGCAATACTCCTCGCTTCAGCACAGTGCGTTCCATCTTCCAAAGCTAATAAACCTGCAACTTCATCCAGACTAAACCCTAACCCTTGAGCAGATTTAATAAACTTAACTCTCTTAACATCTGTTAAGTCATATTTTCGTATACCGCCATAAGGTTTAGCAGGTTCATTCAGTAGCTTTTTTCTTTGATAGAAACGAATTGTCTCTACGGACACACCAGATTGCTTTGCAAACGTGCCGATCGTTAGGTTTTTCAAATGATCATCCATAAGTACATTCCTATCAATAACCATCAAACAACGCAATGACAGCTATTCATCTATATTTTTTACTGTTTGATGACTGAATTTTCACCGAGTCCATTTAGCAAAAAGTAAAGTTTACCGTTCAAATGAAAAGTGCAAACCGATAATCTGGCAAGAAAAGGCGCAGTTACCATAAAAACAACCTACACAGGAATCACCAGCAAGACCGATTCATTCTTCTGCTTTATTTATTTGTGACACCAGTACACAAAACAGAACAGAACAAAAGCCAATACTTGCCGATGTTCAGAGTGTCCCATGAGATATTTACCGTCCCTGAGAATGATTCTCTTTACTACCCATGCGGACATACGCGAGTCGATTACGGACACATCGCCATCATGTCTTGCTTGTTTCAAAAAGCACAACTCTTTTAACTCAGCGATGGTTGTCAAGCTGGTCGACAATTCGCTCGATTGAATACAGAACGGTGGACATTTGCGCAAAATGTTGGCGCGACGTCCGGCATAGGTAATTCAGTCGGCACTTTGGTTAAAGCCAGCAGTTGATGCTTCATCCATGCTAACCCGCCCAACTCACGAAAATGAATGGATGCAGAACAAGTAAAGAGCCGTCGGATATTTTTGAGATTCTTCTTTCGGTATCTACTGCTTTCCCGTCCTGCTTCTCATGGCCATGTTGCTTATTCAGATCGCAAGCCTATTTGGCGATCTTATTTTGCGGATTCACCTCCCAGTTTGTGGTCTGGGAGCACCTCGACTGCAACGGGACTCCGGGATATTGTCAGCAGACGTGCATTAATCGCAACAATCACGGTACTAGCAGCCATCAACGCCGCGCCCAAAGCAGGGGAAAGCAGCACGCCCCAAGAGTAAAGAGCCCCAGCTGCCAGCGGGATAGCGAATGCGTTATAGCCAGTCGCCCAGACGAGATTCTGGATCATTTTGGCATAGGTGGCCTTGGAAAGGTTGAGAAGCGCCACGACATCCAATGGATTGCTGCGTACCAGAATGACGTCAGCCGTTTCGACAGCGACATCCGAACCCGCCCCTATAGCGATGCCCAAATCCGCCTGTGCTAGCGCGGGAGCATCGTTCACCCCATCGCCAGTCATGGCCACCAATTTGCCTCGGGACTGGACTTCCTTGACCTTGGCCGCTTTGTCCTGCGGTAAGACTTCGGCAAAGAATTCGTCCAATCCAACCTGGTCCGACACCCATTGGGCAACTTGTTTGTTGTCCCCGGTTAGCATAAGTTCCTCCACACGTTTGTCATCCATGCCAATATCCTGTTCACGAAGAAAGCCCGGACTGACCACCTTAATCTCTTTGCCCTCAACCCAGGCCTCGGCACCTTTACCTGCAATGCCCCTAAAATTTTCAATGGGCAGTTTATTGTCGGAAGAGGCAGCAATAGCCTTGGCAATGGGGTGTTCGGAATTGGCCTCTACCGAGGCGGCATATTGATGCAGCGTATTTTCATCAATGTCCTGTGAGAACAGCAGTGTATCGGTAACGCCAAAGCGACCCTCGGTGAGGGTACCGGTCTTATCGAAAATAATCGCCTGTACTTTCCGGGCGCGCTCGAACGCGGGACGATTACGAATGAGCAATCCATTGCTCGCGGCCAGTGCCGTGGAGACAGCGATGACCAGCGGCACCGCCAGACCCAGAGCATGCGGACAGGCGATGACCATGACAGTCACGGCGCGTTCGATGGCAAAAGAGAGATCCCGGCCCATAATACCCTGCCAGATAAAGAAGGTAATTGCACCGCCACTTAAGGCAATCAGGGTGAGCCACATCGCAGCCCTATTGGCCAGATCTTGTGTTTTTGATTTGCTTTCCTGGGCCTGTTTGACCAGGTCGATAACTTGGGACAGAAATGAATCCTTGCCGGTTCCTTTGACGGCTATGGTCAGTGACCCTTCGCCATTGATGGCGCCGCCGATGACCTTGTCGTTGGTTTTTTTGGTGACTGGGGTGGATTCTCCTGTGAGCATGGCTTCATTCACTGCGCTTTCGCCATTCACTATGACCCCATCTGCAGGAATCTTTTCGCCGGGTTTTATCAAAACCTGATCGTCTACCGCCAGTTCGCCTAGCGGCACATCCTTCACGCTGCCGTCCGACATGAGTTTATGGGCATCGGAAGGCATTAGTTTCGCCAAGGCTTCCAGGGCTTTGGAAGCGCCCATCACCGATTTCATCTCGATCCAGTGCCCCAGCAACATCACATCGACTAGTGTCGCGAGTTCCCAAAAGAAAACTTTCCCGGTCAAACCGAACACCACGGCACTGCTATAAATATATGCGGTAGTGATCGCGACCGAGACCAGCGTCATCATTCCGGGCTGCTTGGATGCAAGTTCTTGGAAGAGTCCTTTTAGAAAGGGCCAACCACCGTAGAAAAATACTGCTGTAGAAAGGCCAAACAGAACGTATAGGTCGCCGGAGAAACGGATGGTATCGCGTAAACCTACCAATTCTTGGAGCAATGGGGAGAGAATCAGAATAGGAATGGTTAGAACCAGCGCAATCCAGAACCGCTTCCGAAAATCCGCAGCCATGTGGGCATGGTGATTGGTATGGTGCTTCATAACAAGTGTTCTCCTTTTTTTAGTCCAGACCGAGAACGCGGTAAACCGTTTCAACAATCATTAGTACGGCGTCTGTACGAAGCTCTAAACTTGATTGTAAATATAACGACTAAACTAAGTGACTACGCTTTAGCCTGTTGCCAGAAAATGAGCTTTGCACGGGAATGACTGAATTTACGACCTATGCTTGAGGAGCCCAGCTTTCATATTAACTTTAGAACTAGTATACGTAATTTAATGTAAAATAAACATCAGTCATGGCTTCGTTATAGAATAACCAGGCCTGGTTATTCCAAAGGGTAATATTCTTGGTTTTAAGTCTCTAAACGAAACATTAACACTAAGCTAAAACCTTAAAAACCCGCCCCTTTAATATAGCAGTAACAACGAGATCCTCTGCAACTGAAGTAATTGTGATTTTTATATCAATTTTAGTTTCTTTCGGAACGTTATTTCCTGTAGTGCTCAAGCAAAAGTGGCCACCTCTTTAGAAAAATTTAACCTGCTAACGACAGCTTTTAACATTGGTTAAAATGGAGAATGACACTCCAAGTTTTAATGAATTACCGACCTGAAAACACAACCCCTGGCTCCATCTTTAATACAGGTCTCGTACTCACCATAGCCGCTGTTATGCTGACAATTAAAACCCCTACAATACCGAATATAGGTGTAAACCACATCATTCTAAATGGGAAGTCGATTGTGGAAACAAACTCACCAATAATGGCACATAAACCAACCCCCATACCAGCACCCAAAAACGCACTTGCTCCAGCTTGTATAAAAACCATTTTCAATAACATCGAATTTGAAGCCCCCATTGCTTTAAGCACCGCATATTGCTTAAGACTTTCATAGGTAAACATATAGAGCATTATGCCTGTAACACCAAATCCTACCGTCATTGCTAAAATAAGCATTGCCGCCATGTCTCCAACATCTTCGGAATTAATAAGAAACCATCGAACAGTATCTTCTTTAAAATCGGAGGATGTTCTTGCGCGTAACCTTGTTTGCTGTTCAATTCTCTTAGCCAGTACCGTGGCGGATACGCCTGTTTGGGCTGAAACCATGATAAATGTTAATCGTCTATGCTCAGAAGGTAATAAACGCTTAGCATTTGAGTAAGTCGTATAGAGTAATGGCCGAGGTGGAAATCGATGAATAGTCTGTGACACGCCTGCAATGACGATTCGTTTGCCATTGACTAAGAGTTCATCATCAACCTTTAAAGGTCTTGTCGGGGCATCCAAATGTACACCATCAAAAGGCCATTTATCTTTTTGATAAATAGGCGTTTGCAATTTTCCACTTGTACCGCCTGAGTCAACAATAACGCTATCCGGTCGATAGAGTATTTTTGATGACCCCCCTTTGTGCAGAAAAGGTGCACCGGATAATGTGGCATCATCGACCCCGATCATCTGAAAGGTCTGAAAACGTCCATTGGGGAAACGCGCAGTCAGGTCATTCAATGATAGAGGCGCGGCACTGCTTACCCCTTTAACGCCTCGAACCCTTGCCAAGGCGGAAGATGGCATATTGATAGTCATTTCAGTCGAGTTGACCGCGGGATCCATAACCCAAACATCTGCAGAATTATTTTCAGAAATAAGAGCAAAACCCTGTGTCATAAAACCGGCAAAATATGCAAGCGCAAAGGTAACCAAAAAGGCTGTAAAAGTAATACCTAAGAGTAATCCAATATATTTTGCCCGGTCACCCATAAGCATTTGAAGTGCTATACGCAACATTGATCAGTTCTCTTGGGTATTGTCATGTGCCTCTATAAACACATCTAACTGTTGGCCCACATAGACGGGGAAATCAGGCTTTTCAAATGTATAAATCATTTGTAAAACACGCATATCGGTGCGCTCTGTACTCAGGTCTGTGAAAGCGGTTTTAGAACTTATATAGGGCTCGGTATAGTTATAATTAAGCGGGATTTTCAACTCAGGGTGCCCTCTTACAAAGGCGACTGCTTTTGCTTTAGGTTTTATTCGCCAAACATCATTTTCATTAATCTCAACGGGTAGGCGCATGGCATTACTTCCTAATAGAATTAAGGGTGAAGCAACCTGGCCATTATCAATATACTCTCCTATTTGCATTTTACACCGCAAGACTTGACCATCAATTAATGAAGAAATAGTATGCATTTCTAACTCTTTTTTAAATGCCATGACTTCTGTTTTTGCCAACTCTAAATTCGCTGTAGCAAGGTTTAATTCATCAAGCTGAGAAAGATATTGCTTTTTACTCACCACTTGCGGAGCAGCTTCCTTAAGTTCCTTATAAATTTGAAATTGATGCATTACTTTTTTTAAAGCCGCATCAGCCACTTTTACTTTAACTTCAGCCACCGTAATTTTTGCTCGGACATCCCTGTCATCTATTGTAAATAAGGCATCCCCCACTTTAATTTTCTGTCCTACTTTAATATACAGTTTTGTCACAATCCCTTGAATGGCTGTCCCAATGGGTATATTGGTACTTTCTAACTCGATAACACCTGCTCCATACGCATAGGATTCATAGGGTGGTTCTGTCTTTAAGATTGGCTGAGTTTGAAGCGGGTCTGATCGATTGCTAAAATAAATAGAAAAAATACCGATAATTAAGCCGACAAGAGATATCAAAATTACCTTATAAAAGCTTTTCATCAGGCGTCCTTACATTAGTTTCAATTTTTACAATTCTTCCATCGTCCATATAGGCCATACGATCCGCAAAATTAAAAATTCGATTATCATGCGTCACAACAATCAAGGTTTTACCCTCTTTTTTTACAAAACTACGAAGAAGTTCCAAGATCAGCTGTCCAGATTCGTGGTCAAGACTACTTGTTGGTTCGTCACATATTATCAATTTTGGGCTGTGTATCAGCGCGCGAGCAATCGCTACACGCTGCTGCTCGCCACCACTGAGCTCACCTGGCATGGCCTGAGAACGCGAAGTTAATCCCACAAGATCAAGTATTGTTTGCGCTCGTTTCATCGCTACTGCACGATTTACACCTTGAATTAATAATGGGATAGCGATGTTTTCTACGGCCGTTAATGCGGGTAATAAATTAAAAGCTTGAAAAACAAATCCAATAGAATGCCCCCTAAAATAGGTTTTTTCCTGGGAATTTAATGTACTTAAGTCTTCGCCTAAAACACGACAAAACCCTTCATTATCCGCTTCAAGCAATGCACTGATAATAGAAATAAAGGTTGTTTTACCGCAACCTGAAGGACCCACTAGCATGACCAATTCACCTTGGTAAACATCAAGATCAATACCCCGCAAAGCAAACACTTTTGATTCACCGCTACCATATGTTTTTTTGATATGCCGACACTTAACGACTATGTTCTTATCTTCATCCAAAATCATAATGTTTATACAAGGTACTCTCCGAGAGTTTTAATTTTTTGCAAGAACTTTAAAGACTTCATTCATAAAGATGGCATCTATGGTTGATTTACGGTGTTAACATGCGTGAATAAAAGTACATTATGTAACCCTGAAAAGTTCAGCCCATGAGAAGTCCACCAAATCATTCTAGTATCAATAACAATGAAAGTCTTTGTTTTTTCTTACTTCAAAGTACTTAGCGTTTTGTTTGTTGCACTGTAAGTAAAGTCAAGCCTTGTTGTCATCCTTCCATTTTTAAGTAAACGTTAAAATAAAGAGCAACCGTTTTACTCTATTCAACATTCCTCTTGGAATTTTTTTACACAAAAAACCTATATTTCTAGGCGTTTACTTTCTCATCAATACTGGTGAAAAAAGAGGGAAGAAGACAAGAATCTTGCTTTTCTAAAAACTTTGTCGACAGCTTCCATGTATTGTTGAATATTTATTAGAGCGCATTGTTCAACAATCTATTCGCCCTTAAGTCATAAAATTAGGCATGTCGCTTTCATAGAAAAAAATATTAAAATTTGCACAGATCTGCCGTAGATTTATCACCACAAATAAATCCACGAATTTCAAAATAACATTTGACAGCCCCTAACCCCGTCTATACAATACGCACATTCTATTTTGGCCTGATAGCTCAGTCGGTAGAGCAAGGGATTGAAAAGCCTTTACAGCACACCTATATAGAATTATAAAAACCGACCTAAACACACTTAAACCCGCTATACAGCGGGTTTTTTATTACCCATACAAAAGTAAGATTATGTAAGACAAAGAGATTTTAGTGTCATTATTGGAACTTTTACAGTGGTGGTTTATGACAGCAGGACTGTGGTACGATAAGAACTAATTAAGAGGCCTCGGCATGCAGGGGTAAAAGAACCGCATATTTTGGCATCACCATAAACACCAGATAATAATGCGTAGCCTTACACTTATACGAAAGGTATTGGGCAGTACCCGATTTCAATATTGATAGGCCAAAGAGACTACTTTCAGTAGAGTGCCTTGACGCACATCACAAGATGGCGCTAATAATTACAGTGCTTATAAAATATGACTATTCACTACCCCGTCCAACCAAACCCGAATTTAAAATAGAATTAACATCAAATGTCCAAATATGATATTTTTCGAAAAAAGTTGTTTTATCAAGACTATCAGTCTTTAAGGTCGTCAATTGATTCTAGAAACCCTTTTTCATCAGTGCCAATGCTTACAAAAGATGAAGCTCAGTTTTTGTATGATTTTCTAAAACCTCCAACAAGAGAAACCTATCTACAGGACCAGAGAAAAAGAAATTCTAATGGTAGAAGGAAGCAAAAAAAATACTCTCCGCACGCCCTGATTTTTATTGTCGATGCACTTACCAAGCTCAAGCATATCTATATTTATTTACAAGCATACACCCAACTCAAAGAACACTACGCCATAAACCCTGAGCTCTTACAGCTGAACTCAATCGCCAATAAAGCCATTCCATTCTTTACTGAACTTGCAAAAAAACATCCAACACTCTCTTTTGAAAATTATCTATCATCACTACGCAGTGTTTTTCCAAACTTGGAGTACGGTGTTTCTGACCAACAGGTAAAAAGAGCAATCACTGGAATTCACACAACACACCCACTCTACTCCTGCTTCATTCAGCCGCTGATTGAAAACCCATCACAAAAGAAGCAAGAGGTACTCACTAGGCATCAATTGATCAACGGTATTATTTGGAATACCTACCTATTTAACCGCTACCTACTTTCGCCTCATCAGACCATTGAACTGGCCCTGAGATCGATTAATGAGAATGATCTAAAGGATTTGAAAGGATTCAGTGAATTAAAATTCCATGTTGATCTTGCCTTATTACTCAAAAGAGCTCTGAACCCGAAGTTTAAAGAAATTATCAGCTTCCTGAATCGATTAGATAAAACCAATAGAACCAGGGCTACAGATAAAAAACCCAATAAACAAATTAGAAAACACTCACCTCATCAACATAATTATTGGATTGAAACAGATGACCATACTGAAATCATTAACATTGGTGAGGAGGAAGACGGGTTGCTCATTATTCGTAAGCTTCCAGTTTTGGAAGCAGAGATTACGGAAGATTTAGCTGAGGACGAGTTTATTGAAGAGGAATATATCCAGGAAATCCCTGGAGAGGAAACTTCGACACCGGAAGCAAAAGTTGTAAGCCTTGCTCACAAGTTAAAGCACCTAGCGAACTTCAATCAATTCCTGAAAGACGAATTAACACCTTCTGAGATAACAAGCATTCTGCAATACGCTGAAAAAAAGAGTCAGCTTAAATCGACGTCTGAATCAGATTTAAGATCGTTGATGCTCATACTTATCAGCTTAACAACCGGCTACAACCTCCACCAAAGCCATTATTTACGGTGGTTAAAAATCAACCCTGAACATAACTCAGAAAGACCGTGCATTTCAGAAAATTGCGATACCTTATACTTGCCGATACCAAGGTACGAATACCATAAACCTCTAGAAAATAACACCAAGTCGCTCTACTACAGTGCCGATAAGTTTATCGTTCTACCACTTCCTCCGATGATTCAAAGAACCTTACTCAGCTCCTTAAACAACTATTACAAAAAAAGCATTAATTCAAACGACCCAATATCAGAAACAAGTCGACAAAACTCAATAAAGTCATCACTTAGTAAAGTACTTACCGATATAGGTTTAGATAACAGAATCACCATTACGATGATTCAAAACAACATGCCCTTTAAGGCGTTGAAATATGCGAATGGTGACCTATGGACAATCTCTTTATTTTCAGGCCGAGAAGACATTATGTCAGCCACTCACAAGCACTATACAACAGTAGATGTACTTCACGCATACCGCATTTATCAAAAAGCCGTAGAAGAAGTCTTTGAATTTTGTCTTTTCATTCCAGAAGCGATTAACCATAAATCATTCAAAGGCATCGGCAACCCTTTCCGTCCTCAAAAACATAAAGTTGTATCATGGCTTAATCAAGTGGCGGATACATTGTCTAAGACAGTAAATATAGAACCCAAATTGATTTCGACTGAAACCTTAATCCACAACATGAACTTACTAACTGGCTATTTTGAAACCTTTGCCTCTTTTTTTATTGCGACTCGCAACACGACTAACCCATACATTTACTCAAACCAAATTCTTCCAAATGGTTTTTTAACACTGAATGATAAAAACATTAACGATGGCTACAACACCCATTTAGTCTATGTACCATTTCAAATCAGAAAACTCCAGTCTCAATATGAATTTTGGATGTGGAAAGCCGTAAGAGTATTAAAATCCAGAAAATTTTTAAACATTGAAGGTTTATTTAGCGAAAAACTTAAAACGGTCCATAAGTGGAAATCCACAAACAAAGCTAGCTATCGTTTTCCTGGCTTCTTTTTAATTGGCTACAAACACGTCCCAACGCCAAAAGACAAAAAGCTTAAAGTGATTGTAACCATCAAGCCTTATACTAGAGGAAACCTCCATGCGATACTTGAGCAGCAAACGCCAAGCTTGGCGCCACCAATATCGCTTTACGAAAAAAACATCAATCGTCATTTTTTACGCTCTAGCCTATTGGAAAGAGCTGTTAATCCAGAATATATAGATGAATATATGGGGCATAGGCACTGGGGAACAGAGTCGTGGAATCGCTTTGGCCTCTTCAATCCAGTCGACTATCAAGATGAGATGAAACAAGCGATTGAAATCATTATGAAGGATTTTAAAGTTCGCTCCCCTTTTAAGGAGGAAAGATGACTCCCCCTTTATTGCTACCTTTTTACTATAAAGAAACGATTGGAAAGTTTTGGACTGGTGAATTAATAGACGCCTTAACTGAAGAAGTGGATATCAACACGATTACACCTACCTTTAAAAAGCTAAAAGAAGAAATACGTGGCAAAAACCAATACACACTCATTGCTTTTTTACTCGGCTTAGATGCGCTATCCAGCTATTCACCTCAACATGCACAAACACTTGAGGCGGTCCAAAGCAAACTCCCCAAGTTGCTTGGTAAATTAAAATTCAGCATAGAAACATTGATTGAAGTTATACAGCTCCTCAATGCACTGATTGACTATGGTAATGTAAGGGGGTTTTGGAACTTAAACCTCATACTAAAAGTAGAGAAAATTCCACGCATTAAGAACCCAATGGGGTCGGATGAAGATTGGCAAAAGGTAATCTACTGCTCGGAACTTGTGGCACATCTTGGTCACTCTGGATACCAGGATATAGCGACGATGAGCCCGCCGGAAAAGTTTGCTTTAATCACTTTAAGCTTAATATTCGATAGCCAAATCATTCGATTCCGCAGCCTGATAGCAATACTTAAAAAAATAAACGATACAAACAACTTCAATTACCTCAATGGAAACCTATTTTTCTTGGTTTCACCTGATGACTTTAACGCACCTAAAAAAATCTTTATTTCTAAAAAAACAGAAGTCTTACTTTATCAAGCGGGCATTAACTCGAACATCCTTGAAAACATAGACCAAAAGGATTTTTTAAACTTTATAAAAGATGCCATCAAGGCTTATCTAAAACGTTCAAAGTTCACCTTTAGCATTATGCCAAAAACGCTTTTTCAGTGGTGCCAATGGGCTTATATCTTTCACCATCAAAA
>Ga0314774_1002140_pt1 | contig 11509 bp, 11 predicted proteins | sample MetaGCBIA2018_FD_204515 | JGI IMG/M metagenome (GOLD analysis project Ga0314774, IMG submission 204515) | Cryopeg brine microbial communities from Beaufort Sea near Barrow, Alaska, United States - CBIA 2018 | ecosystem: Environmental > Aquatic > Marine > Coastal | place: USA: Alaska | collected... | reverse complement strand
CCGGAAAAAGAAAAATCCGACCAATGACCGTAGAACAATTCAATAAACGAATTGATAAATCTATGGAAGATTCAAAAAGTGGAAAATTAACGGAGGATAGTGATTTAATGGCAGAAATTGAAAAATGGAGCTAAAAATATATTGGACTGACTTCGCAAAAAGTGAGCTTAGAAAAATTAATAAATATTTTAGGGAAAATACCAGTTTAAGGGTTGCAAAAAACGAAACACAGAAAATCAGGATATCTACACACCGACTCAAAAAACAACCCGAAATTGGACAAGTAGAACAATTATTATCCGGTAGAAAATTAGAATTTCGGTATTTAGTCCACCAAAAACTTACAAAATAATTTATTGGATAAATTTAGATCAAAATCAAATAGAAATAATTGACGTTTTTGATACGCATCAACATCCGGTAAAAATTGAACGTTCATAATACCAGCTGCCAACAGCGCATATTTGCAATTGTGGCCATTTCAAATAAAATAGTATTCTTAAAATCTAATAAAGTTAAATTGAAACGGACTAATCCGTTTACTAACTAACAGAACTGACGAATATACGAGACCCTTACCACACATTTGAAAAATGACGTACATTGACCAAAAAGACAATGAACCATTGGATTTTAAAGTTTCACAAAGTCTTTTCATTCTTAGAGAACGTTATTTTCGATAACACCCGTTAACATTAAATGCCTCTCAAATGGAGTCATTAAAAAATTTCGAACCAACCCAGGTATTTCAAACCAAAATTTCAGTGCAACCTTAAACATTTATGTTTCTTTGGTGAGTAAAATTTTAATTAATCTTACTTTTGAAAACTAAAACCAAATCTTGTTGAAACGTCTACTATTTCTCTTTTTTTCTGTCTTGTTCATCCTTGCCTGTAAAACCGACAGGAAAAACCCTTCCGGTTTAAATCAATCGGGAGATACACTGGCTGTCAATTACGCCAAAGGCTTTACGATCGTTCAATATGAGGGATATAAAATTTTAAATGTAAAAAACCCCTGGCCCGATGCTGATAAAACCTTTAGTTATCTGTTGGTAGAAAATGAGTCGAAGGTTCCTTCAGAGATTAAATTCGATCACAGGATCAATGTTCCTGTAACAAAAATGGTAGTGACTTCCACCACTCATATTCCCTCCCTTGAAGCTTTAAACCGGGAAAACAGCCTGGTGGGTTTCCCCAGCCTGGATTATATTTCATCAAAAAAAACCAGGCAACTCATCAAAGAGAATAAAATCACCGAATTGGGTAAAAATGAAGCAATTAATACCGAAGTCCTGATTACCTTAGAACCTGATGTGGTTATTGGCTTTGCGGTAAACGGAAATAACAAATCTTTAAATACCATCGAAAAAAGCGGAATCCCGGTGGTTTTTAATGGCGATTGGATAGAAGAATCCCCTCTGGGAAAGGCTGAATGGATCAAATTTTTTGGCGCTTTTTTCAATCTTTCACAGGAAGCTGAACAGCTATTTAAAGAAGTGGAAACAGCTTATAATGATGCCAAAGAAATGGCAAAATCGTCTACAGTAAGACCCAGTGTTTTAAGCGGTTCCATGTATAAGGATCAGTGGTATGTTCCGTATGGAAATGCCTGGCAGGCACAGTTTATAAAAGATGCAAATGCTGAATATATCTATGCTGGCACAAAGGGAAGCGGCAGCATGGCACTTTCCTTTGAAACCGTTTTAAGCGAAGCTCAAAATACAGAATTTTGGGTTGCCCCGGGACAATTTAAATCAATTGAACATTTGATGGAGACATCTTCCCATTATAACCAGTTTGATGCGGTAAAAAACCGGAAAGTTTTCACTTACAGCAATACGACGGGGGAAACCGGCGGGGTTTTGTATTATGAGCTGGCGCCTAACCGGCCAGATTTGGTATTAAAAGATCTAATATCAATATTTCACCCGGAGTTACTCCCGGATTATGAAACAACATTTTTTAAACCCCTTAAATAAATGCCCGCTTCAAAAAACTACAATGGTCTTTTATTGATATTATTGTTTACTGTGGTCATAATGGCTTTTGTAAATATCAGTTTTGGATCGGTCAGCATTCCCTTTAAAGACATTCTGGGGACCTTATTTCAGGGGGAAGTGAGCAGGGAGAGTTTTCGGTATATTATCCTGGAATATCGCTTACCAAAAGCTATCACTGCAATTTTAACAGGTTCCGGCCTCGCGATAAGCGGTTTATTGATGCAAACCCTGTTTCGTAACCCACTTGCAGGCCCATACGTGCTGGGATTGAGCAGCGGAGCCAGTTTGGGAATTGCTTTGGTTATCATGGGCTCTTCCCTGTTTGGCGGGATAGCCGCGACTTTACTGTTATCAAAATGGAGTTTGGTGTTCGCGTCAAGTATTGGGAGTTTAGTAGTATTATTAGCGGTTTTACTGGCTTCGGCAAGGTTAAGGGATACTATGGCCATTCTTATTATTGGGTTGATGTTTGCCAGCTTAACCGCCGCGATTGTTAGTGTACTTGCATTCTTTAGTCCGGCAGCCCAACTTCAGCAATATATATTCTGGTCCTTTGGGAGTTTAGGAAACCTGGCTTGGGAAGAAGTTTTTATATTGACAAGCTTCTGGTTTATAGGTATATTACTATCTATTACCTGTATAAAAAATTTAAATACGCTTCTCCTGGGAGAGCAATACGCAAAAAGCCTTGGGGTTAGTATTAGAAAGAACAGGATAACTATTATAATTGCCACCAGTTTATTGGCGGGGAGCATTACGGCTTTTGCGGGGCCTATCGCATTTATAGGTTTGGCGGTTCCGCATTTGATCCGACAGATAATCCCGGTAAACGATCACCGTATTTTATTGCCGGCCGTGATACTGGGAGGCGCTATTTTAATGTTGATTTGCGATATTGTCGCGCAATTGCCCGGAAGTGAATACACCTTGCCAATAAACGCCATCACCTCTTTAATTGGAGCGCCAGTGGTGATCTGGTTATTGGTTAGAAAACGAAAATTTTTATTTTAGCTATCAAAACAATTAACTCAAATATCGTCCTCAGTTCAAAGAACCTGAATATCGGGTATCGAAATAAAAAGGCAGAAACGCTAATTGCTTCCAATATCAATATTGAAATTGGTGAAGGAGAATTAGTTGCTGTAGTTGGGGTAAATGGAGTGGGTAAATCCACCTTATTACGCAGCCTTAGCGGGGTTCAGGAAATTTTAAACGGAGAGGTTTTCGTAAATGGATCTCCGTTAAAAAAACTCTCTTCCCAACAGCTAGCCGAACAGATAAGCGTGGTACTTACAGAACAGCCCATATCAAAAAATTTAAGCGTTTTTGAATTGATAGCTCTGGGAAGGCAACCTTATACCAACTGGATAGGAACACTTTCCTCCAATGACATCGGCCATATAAAACGAGCCATTAAATTGGTGGATATTGAAAGCATCCAATATAAAAAATGTTATGAGTTAAGCGATGGGCAACTTCAAAAAGCACTGATAGCAAGGGCGCTTGCACAAGACACGCCTTTGGTGATTTTAGACGAACCTACCACACATCTAGACATATATCACCAGGCTTATGTGCTTAAATTACTGAAATCACTAAGCTTTCAAACCAAAAAAAGCATCTTGTTCTCAACCCATGAAATCAATTTAGCCTTACAACTTTGCGACAGGATCATCCTTATGGAAAAAAATAATGTAACAATTGGAAGTCCTTCTGAATTAATTGAAAATGATGTTTTTTCAAACTTATTCCCTTCAGACCTGATAGTTTTTGACAAAACCTCCAATTCATTTAAGATAAAAACTTAAATTTCCAATTTTTCAGAATTAAACACAAAATATCAAAATAAAAATTCAATTAAGTATATTTGAAAAACGATTCGCTTTTTTATGAATGAAACTATTTTGATCTCTCTCATTATTATCGGTGCTCTAGCAATTGGAGCATACATTGGCAGGTTGCTTGCCAACCTAAAAAACAAAGGGGAAACGGGAATAATCCGGGAACAAAACAATCAATTAAAACTTCAAATTGAAGAACGCAATTATTTGTATTCCAATAATTTGGATTCATTAAAGAAAGATGCATCTGAAGCGAAATTTCAGATTGAAAGGCAACTTCAAAAAACAGAAGAAGATCGGGAATCCATCAGAAATGAAAAAGAGTTTTTAAGCAACGAACTCACCCGGCGGAACTCGGAATTTAAAAATCTTCAGCAAAGAAATCTGGAACAAAAAGAAGAAGTAGAGAAACTTCAGGAAAAATTCAGGAAAGAATTTGAAAACCTTGCCAACAAAATATTGGATCAAAAATCGGAAAAATTCACACTCCTCAACAAGGAAAATATTCAGAATATATTAAATCCATTAAATGAAAAAATAAAAAATTTCACGGAAAAAGTCGAAAAAAACAGCAACGATTTTATCGACAGGCACGCTCAACTTGGTGAACATCTTAAAAGCCTTAATGAGCAAAGCATCAAGATTAGCGAAGAAGCCAACAACCTAACCAAAGCCCTTAAAGGAGAAAATAAAACCCAGGGCAATTGGGGAGAATTAATTTTGGAACGTGTTTTGGAAAAATCGGGTTTGGTAAAAGACCGGGAGTATTTTGTACAAAAAGCCTATGCTGATGATGAAGGAAATAAGGTTTTGCCTGATGTTATTATTCATTTGCCCAATGACAAAAGAATGGTAATAGATTCTAAAGTCTCATTGACAGCTTATGAAAAATATGCCAATGAGAATGATGAAAAGTTGAAAAACAGCCATTTGAAAGATCATTTAAAATCATTGATCACGCACATAAACCAGTTGAGTTCCAAGAAATATGAAGATTTGTATAAAGTTGAATCCCCGGATTTTGTTTTAATGTTCATACCTATAGAACCCGCCTTATATCTAGCTCAAAATGCCGACAATTCATTTTTTTACACGGCCTTTCAAAAAAACATCCTTTTGGTAAGTCCCACCACTTTATTATCTACTTTAAGAACCATAGATACGATCTGGAGCAACGAAAAGCAGCAGCAAAATGCCATTGAAATAGCAAATCACGCTTCATCCCTTTATCACAAATTTAAATTATTGCTGGATGACCTTGAAATCGTGGGAAATAGGTTAAAATCAACTACCACGGCTTATGAGACTTCGATGAAAAAGCTTACCGGGAACCAAAATTTAATTAAAGACATAGATAAACTGGAGGAACTTGGCATTTCCCCAAAACAGAAAATTAGTCAAAGCTGGCTAAACAAGTCTAACTCTGACCACGATTTAATAAATAACGAACATTAATTTAAGATGAAAAAAACACTATTCTATATCCTTGGAGCAATTTTCCTTTTATTTGTTTCTTATTTTGCCTTTGTTTATTTAGTTCCTTATAGTGAAGGAACCCGTTCCGGGGAACTTATAAAATTCAGCAGTAAGGGTGTGATATTTAAAACCTGGGAAGGTGAGATAAGCCAAGGAATAAGCGGGGCGCAAATCTTTCAATTCTCTGTTCTGGATAAGGATAAAGATGTGATAAAATCACTTCAGGAGAACGAAGGTAAATATGTAAAACTCACCTACGTGGAGAGGTATGCAACTTTTATATTTTGGGGAGACACCAAATATTTTATACAATACGTAGAAGAGACAAATTCACCACATTTTAGAGATCGATAATGAAAAGAGAATTTAAAATAATAGCCGATTCACAGATATCACTTTCCCAGTTAATGCTTCCCTCCCATTCCAATTTCAACGGAAAGATACACGGGGGATTTATTTTATCCTTGCTGGATCAGATCGCTTTTGCCTGTGCTTCCAAACACTCACGGGCCTATTGTGTGACTGCCAGCGTAGATACGGTAGATTTTCTGAGCCCCATTGAGATAGGGGAATTGGTAACTTTGAAAGCCTCGGTTAATTATGTTGGAAATAGTTCCATGATCATAGGTATTCGCGTGGAAGCCGAAAACATACAGACGGGAGTTATCAAACATTGTAATTCTTCTTATTTTACCATGATCGCCAAAGATGAAGCTGGAAATTCGATTCCAGTACCGGGATTAATTCTAAAAGATGACAATGATATCCGCAGATTTATAAAGGGTATAAAAAGAAATAAAATAAAGTTGAAACGAAAAAAGGAATTTCTGGAAACCAGCTTTTCTTCAGAAGAATATCTGCATTTACTGGAAGATTTCCATGTGAAAATTGAACGTAATTGAAGGCGCATGGGTTTATAATTGCCTTATTTGCCGCTATTTTATTATCGTACCTATTTCCAACTGCCCTAAGCGATCTGCCTTTAAAGGAAATTACCAATATTGGAATTGGGTTAATTTTCTTTTTCTATGGGCTTAAGCTTGCGCCTTCAGAGTTGAAATTAGGCTTTTTAAACTATCGTTCACATATTTTAATACAACTCGCCACCTTTGTGGCGTTTCCACTTCTCACACTGTTGTTTATCCCGTTTTTTGATGGTGGGATGCAATCCAGACTTTGGCTGGCAATCCTTTTCCTGGGAGCCTTGCCCTCTACTGTTTCATCATCAGTTATAATGGTCGCAATAGCAAGGGGAAACCTTCCAACTGCTATTTTTAATGCAAGCCTCTCCGGATTGATCGGTATTGTGGCTACTCCGCTTTGGTTAAGTATTTTTATGATGAAATCCGGGGAATTTCAAATTTTGGATATTTTATTAAAACTTTTCCTTCAAGTTTTGTTGCCAATGATAATTGGGCTGCTATTACAGCCATATTTAGGGAAAATGGCACGGTTCCATAGTTCTAAATTAAGCTTGTTTGATAAATCGATAATTATTCTGATCGTCTTTAACAGTTTTAGCAATTCCTTTACATCAAATTTATTTGACACTATAGAAGCAGTTGATTTATTTAAATTATTCGGAATTGTTCTTGTCCTGTTTCTCCTGGTTTACGGGCTGTTAGGCTATGTTTGCAAGCTCATGGACCTGAGTTTGGAAGATACCATTACCGCCAAATTTTGCGGAAGTCAAAAATCATTAATTCACGGCACAGTGATGATCAAAATTATTTTTGGGAACTCTGCGGGCCTGGGTCTTTTCCTTCTTCCAGTTATGTTTTACCATATTTTACAATTGTTTTTGGTCTCAATTTTTGCCGAAAACTACCGAAAGCGATCGCTGAAGGAAGGCAGTAAATAATGGTTCTGTTTTAGAAAATTGTAGAAAAAAAATTAACCGCAAAGGGCGCAAAGGTTTACGCAAAGGACGCAAAGAATTGCAATCTGACTATATGATTACTATTTTTTATGTAGATAGGTAGATTTGCCTATTCACTCTAATAGTTAAACTGATAGTTTTATTTTCAATTACATTTTCAGTGCCTGTTTTTTCCCTACGACCTTTGCGATTTTTTTTCTTGGCGACCTTTGCGGTTAAAAAGGAACATGCAAAATTAAAATTCGCAATAGGGACCAATTAATAATCCACATTGTTCTAAAACATAGCCTAAATAATCAATATACAGATCTTGCTTTTACCTTAGGCCTTTTTAAAGAAACTCAGCATACCTCGCGGCATTGATGGCAAATAAGATCCATCCTATTACCAATAGCAAACCTCCAAGTGGAGTTACCGGACCTAAAAAACGGAGTTTTTTCCCGCTCGCGGAACTTAAAGTAAGTCCGTAAATACTGAAAGAGAATAAAAAAACACCAATTATAAGACTCCAACCCATAATTTGCTGAGAGGTTTCCAGAAAAGGAAAAGCAATTCCGGTCATTATAAGCAAAAGGGCATGGTACATTTGATATTTAACCCCGGTTTCAAAACTTTTTAGCTGATCTTCATTAAATTTCGATTTTAACGCATGTGCACCGAATGCTCCAAAAATTACCGCAAGACCACCGTAAACACCACCAAAAATTAATATGATTTCCTTCATTTTAATAAATTTTATTCCGTTTTCGCATTATCTGGTTCCTTATTAATTCCCAGATACAAGCTTCTAAAAGCTAAAATTAAGGTAAATAAAAACCTGATCTACTGAAAAAATACAATTTATAGTACCTTTAGAAAAAATTGATGAAATATGAGAAAATCCCTTATTATGGCAGCGGTTTGCGTGCTGTTTTTTACTAGTTGCAGCCAAAATATCGTAGGCGTCTGGAATATAGACCAGTATAAAATTAACGACCAAAAAGGCCAAAAAGTTAGCTTAAAAAATGCCGGAGAGATCACATTGAACAAAAATGGAACCGGAGAGAAAAATGTAAAGTATAGCATCTTCAGTAATGATTACAGTGATATTCAACCCTTCAAGTGGAATTTAGAGGAAACAAATTTGACTATTATTGGGTCAAATCCTAAAGAAGATTCCGATTTTAATAAAACCTGGATCCTCATTACCAACAAGAACAAAAAACAGGTCTGGAAATCTACAGATGGCAGCACTACTGTGCAAGTGTTAGAGCTTAGCAAGAAGTAAGCAATTGCAACATAACAATAAAAAAGGCGGCCTAAATTAATTTTTAGGCCGCCTTTTGTATATGTAGGTTTTATTTACTTGCTCAAATACATTCTCCTTCTGGCGTATAGATCATAAAACGCGTCATCCTTAAGACTGTCTATAAAAAGGATGCTTTCCCCTGTACTCTTCATTTCGGGTCCCAATTGCTTATTTACATTAGGGAATTTATTAAAAGAAAACACCGGTTGTTTGATCGCATATCCCTTCAGTTCAGGTTTAAAATTAAAATCCGTTACTTTATTGTGTCCCAACATCACCTTGGTCGCATAATTCACATAAGGTTCTCCATAGGCTTTTGAGATAAAAGGAACGGTTCTCGAAGCACGTGGATTGGCTTCAATGATGTAAACCTTTTCATCTTTTATCGCAAACTGAATGTTTATGAGTCCCACAGTATGTAAAGCCAGCGCAATTTTATTTGTGTGGTCAATGATCTGTTGCATTACCAGATCGCCAAGATTAAAAGGAGGAAGCAAGGCATTGGAATCACCGGAATGTATTCCGCAAGGCTCGATATGCTCCATTATTCCAATAATATAGACATTTTCTCCATCGCAAATTGCATCGGCTTCCGCTTCAATTGCTCCATCCAGATAGTGATCCAGCAATAATTTGTTGTTCGGGATTTTGCGGAGCAGTTCAACTACATGGGTTTCCAGTTCGTCCCTATTTATAACGATTTTCATTCCCTGTCCACCAAGTACATACGATGGCCTGACCAAAATTGGGAATTTCAGTTCATCCGTCAATGCGAGGGCTTCATCGGCAGTTTCCGCAATTCCAAATTCGGGATATGGAATATCATTATCCTGAAGCAGTTTTGAGAAGCTTCCCCTGTCCTCGGCTAAATCAAGGGATTGGTAGGTTGTTCCAATGATCTTGATTCCATATCTATCTAATTTTTCAGCCAGTTTCAGGGCAGTTTGACCTCCCAACTGAACGATTACCCCTTCGGGCTTTTCATGGCGGATAATGTCGTAGATATGTTCCCAATAGACCGGCTCAAAATAAAGCTTGTCGGCAACATCAAAATCGGTTGAAACGGTTTCAGGATTACAATTGATCATAATGGTTTCATAACCACATTCAGCGGCAGCCAAAACCCCGTGAACGCAACTGTAATCAAATTCTATTCCCTGGCCGATCCTGTTTGGTCCCGAACCCAGGACCACTATTTTTTTCTTTCCGGTTACCACGCTTTCATTGTCAACATAGCGTTTCCCATCCGGGGTTTCTATTTCAGCTTCAAAAGTGGAATAGTAGTATGGAGTTTGCGCTTTAAATTCAGCGGCACAGGTATCTACCAATTTAAAGATCCTGCTTATCCCAAAGGCATCCCTTTTATTGTAAACCTCGCTTTCAAAACAATCCAACATATGCGCTATTTGCCTGTCTGCAAAACCTTTTTGTTTGGCTTCCAGCAGCAAATCTTTCTGTAAACTGTCAATATTATACTTTGAAACTTCAACTTCAAGGGCATAAAGTTCCTCATATTGTTTAAGGAACCACATATCTATTTTGGTAATTTCGTGGATGCGGCTCAACGGAATTCCGATTTGAATTGCATCATATATCACAAAAACCCTATCCCAGCTTGCAAAAGTGAGTTTTTCAATAATTTCTTCGTATTTGGTATAGCCCTTTCCATCGGCACCAAGGCCGTTTCGGCTAATTTCAAGAGATTGGGTGGCTTTGTGAAGCGCTTCCTGAAAAGATCTTCCTATTCCCATTACTTCCCCTACAGATTTCATTTGAAGGCCAAGCGTGCGATCACTTCCTTCGAATTTATCGAAATTCCATCGCGGGATTTTTACAATTACATAATCCAGACTTGGTTCAAATAAAGCTGAAGTAGATTTGGTAATTTGATTCTCCAGTTCATCCAAATGATAGCCAATAGCCAGTTTTGTGGCAATTTTCGCAATTGGATAACCTGTAGCTTTTGATGCAAGGGCAGAAGATCTGGAAACCCGGGGATTAATTTCAATAGCAATAATATCTTCATTTTCGTCCGGGCTCACTGCAAATTGAACATTACATCCACCTGCAAAATCCCCTATACTACGCATCATTTTAATGGCCATATCACGCATTCTCTGAAATGCGGTATCACTAAGAGTCATTGCCGGGGCAACTGTTATGGAATCTCCGGTATGAATTCCCATAGGATCCATATTCTCAATGGAACAAATAATAACAACGTTGTCATTTCTATCCCTTAAAAGTTCCAATTCAAATTCTTTCCAACCTACTAAGGCTTTATCTATAAGCACCTCGTGAATTGGCGATGCTTCAAGACCTATGGTAAGCAATTCGTCAAAGTCTTCAGCCTTATGCACAAATGCAGCCCCGCTTCCACCCAGGGTAAAAGAGGCACGGATCACCAATGGAAAGCCAAATTCCTGAGCCGCTTCTTTTCCTTCCAAATAAGAAGTGACAATTCTTGCTGGTGCCACCGGGATCCCGATCTTATCCATAAGACCCTTAAATAACTCACGGTTTTCGGTAATATTAATGGCATCAATATCAACCCCTATAAGTTTTATTCCAAAATCCTTCCAGATACCCTTTTCATCTGCTTCAATACATAGGTTTAAAGCGGTTTGCCCACCCATGGTTGGCAAAACGGCATCCAGGTTGGGATGTTCCTTAAGGATCTCTAAGATAGATTTTGTAGTGAGAGGTTTCAAATAAACATAATCGGCCATGGATGGGTCGGTCATGATGGTCGCGGGGTTGGAATTTATCAGAATAGTCTCTATTCCTTCTTCTCTCAAGGATTTTAAAGATTGGGCACCCGCGTAATCAAATTCGCAGGCCTGGCCAATTACAATAGGCCCGGAACCAATTATTAAAACACTTTTAATCTGATTGTTTTTTGGCATTTTAAAGAGGGTATTATTTTTTTATAAAAATAGGAATCGTTTGAATATAAAAAAAGGCGTTACTTAAAAAAGTAACACCTTAATATTTGGATACTAATTTTCACTAGTGTTTGTGTC
>Ga0314774_1002136_pt1 | contig 11531 bp, 10 predicted proteins | sample MetaGCBIA2018_FD_204515 | JGI IMG/M metagenome (GOLD analysis project Ga0314774, IMG submission 204515) | Cryopeg brine microbial communities from Beaufort Sea near Barrow, Alaska, United States - CBIA 2018 | ecosystem: Environmental > Aquatic > Marine > Coastal | place: USA: Alaska | collected... | reverse complement strand
AAACGGCTCACGTTTACTTCTGTGGCCCTATGCCCTTTATGGCGTCCCTCAAGGGCATACTTAACAGCATAGGATTCACCGACGACCAGTTGCACTACGAAGTATTTGGGCCAACAACCGAATTGCCGGCAGCCCACTGGCGTTATAAAGCCATTGCCGGCACGGCTCAGACTTCAATAGTTCTGTCTGCAACAAACAGTGATGGCTCATATTCTTTCGGATAGGCACCCGGGTTGGCAAATACTCGGGTGCCATCAACCTGCAGATCCACCGGCTCGTGAACGTGGCCGTGAACCCACAGATTCATTTTCCCCATCAGTGCCCGCAAATCCGAAGCAAAAGCCGGCGACAACGAGTCACCCTGATATTTTGGCGGAATACACTCCGGTAATGGCGCATGGTGGCTAATCACCACTCGCGGGCCCGGGCAAGGTTCGCTTAACGCCGCCTTAAGCCAGGCCATGGCTTCTGCATGCAACCTCTGACTTTCTACAATGGAGAACACCTCGCCCACCGGTTGCTCGATAATGCGGAAATCAGGCATAAACGCGAGCGCACGTTGTTCAGTCTGCAACGGATCATAGTCAGGTTGGCCGGTATACAGACCAAAATCTGTCCATAGTGTGCTGCCATGAAAGCGGACGCCGTCAATGTTCACCGTGTCATTATCAAGCAGGTGAATTCCCAGGCGCTTGGCGTCGGCCCGCAATGCTCTGCGCACGTCGGGCATGCTTGTTCCATAAAACTCGTGATTGCCCGGAACGTAGATGATGTTCTGCCCGGTAAATCGTTCCGCCGCCCATACGAGGCCTTCCGTTATACGATGAATGTCACCAGCAAGGATAACCACATCTGCGGCCACATCAGGCAGGTCGCGACCTGCCTGAAAACATTCAATGTGCAAATCCGACAGTATTCGCAAGCGCACAATCTTATCTCCCTGGAAAACCTGAGTGGATTTTTTCTCAGGAGTTAGCCTACTCGGTTTGACGCGTCTGGGGCTATAATCCTCGGGGTCAGATCTTGCGTTTTGCCTCCCGAATAATTCGGATTACGCGAGAATAAGGCAGAATGAGACGATTACAGGGAAAGGGAGCGACAATCTCAACCCCCAGCGCTTGGAATTTGAAACCGCGTTGCTTATTTCCAGCAAGTGTTGCGCAGGGCTGCGTCGCCGACTAAAACGCCGCGCACGCCGGTTGAGGTCAGGGTAAAGGTTCCACAAGAATCCGCACCCATCGATCCGCCGGTAACGGGAGTCATTCTGAGTTCATAACCGACAGCAGTCGCCGTTGGAATTGAAAGCGTATAGATTGCGCTACCGTCTGCAGGCGACTGCTTTAGGGTGGCTGGGATTTGATCGATCACATCGTTGCCGGCGCGATCTTTTTTAAAACTGTCATTGGCAGCATAAAAACGCTGCATAAACTGGGCAACCTGCAACAACTGGGTTCGGGCGTCCGCCCGCTTTGCGCGCGCTATATACTGGGTATAAGACGGCAGCGCTATGCTGGCTAAAATTGCGACAATTACCACCGCGATCATGAGCTCGATCAAGGTAAACCCGGAACTAAACCGCCACGGTGAGGGTTTGAGCGAGTGGAAATTAAATCGCATAAAACATACTCCTGATTGAATGTGGGGGGGGGGGGTATTTTGCCTGCTAACGCATGAACGTTTGACGCCATTGGCGCTTCATGATGGTTTGCGAGACATCGCCGAGACAGCTAGTAGCGGCGGCATCCACCAGGCCATAACCATTTACCTCGTAGGTAGGACCACCGACTGTTGGAAACGTTACTTGTCCACCCACCGTTGAATCATCAGTCATTGTGAAGGTTGTTCCTGCCTTCACAGTACCACCAACTGACGCGCCCTGAGCCAGTGTTACTGTCGTATCTGCCTCTACATTTCCACCGACACCCGCGCCCGCAGCCAGTGTCACGGTTGTGCCGTTTGCGTCGCCCTCGACGCACCCGCCCGCAGCAATATCTATTGTCGTCGCATCTGCGGCCGCTTCAACTGTTGCGCCCGCAGCCAGCGATAATGTCCCAGTCGCAGTTATGGGTCCTTTAACTGTTGCGTTCGCAGCCAGCGATACTGTCGTTCCCGTCACGGCTCCGCCAATTGTTCCGTTCGCAGCCAGCGATACTGTCGTTGCCGTCACGTCTCCTCCAATTATTCCATTCGCAGCCATCTTCACCGTTGTGCCAGTTACATTTCCGACAACATGGCTGCTTGCAGCCATCGTCACGGTTTCCAGCGCCGTCACTTTGCCACCCACGTATGCATGGTCAGCCGATGTTACCGTGGTTCCCGCATACAAGTCCTTAGTAACTCTCGCATACGAATCCAATGTCACCGTGCCATCATCGGACGTCAGGTTACCGTCAATTTCCGCCTCCACACCCATCGTTACCGCCCCAGTCACGGTCAGGTCTCCTGTTAACGAGGCATTTCCCAGCAGTCTGGCCGACGCACCTTGGTTGAGATTGCCGACAACGGAATAACCATCGGCGATGGTAATGATGTCAGCGGCGGCGGACGTGTAGCTCGAACTCGGGCAGTTGTAGGTCTTGTCCGACGAGGTGAAGGTGCATCCCGTTATGGTGCTGCCATCAAACTCGACGGCTGCGGCATGCCCGGTTGCGGTCAGCAGCAGCATGCAAGCAATTACCCATCGTTTCCATTGTGATTGTGATTGTGATTGCTTCATGTGTTTTTCACCTTATGCTTACTCATCATTGAGTCTATAACTAGCGTACCCAATTGTTGGTTAATTAATTAATTTGAAAGCTGGCATAGCTGTCTCGAAGGTGCTTGTTCATGGGAACTCCTGTCTACCCTCTAATACGAATGACGGTGCAGTATTCGCCGACAACCCGGTGATGACATCTAAAGCGCAGCGATTTCAATATGCGATTGCAGCCAGACTTCACTGCCAACGGGACGGCCGGTACCTTTTGCCACTTCAGGACCAAACCCACGGGCAGTGATCAGGAACTTGGAGTCAGTATCTTGAACAGCCTTGTACGTTAGCGGGTCAGCGTCTGGATCTTCAAGCTCTACAGTCGTTACAATCAGGCGCTCGACCATGCACTCGGGTGGTCGCTTGTAGGTGGCGCCCATGCCCGTCTGGTTGACCATGGTCAGGGGAATCTGGAAAACCTTAGCGGATGAACTTGCATCCCACTCGTCCATATCTCCCCAACTTGAAGTCGCAGTCGACGTGGGTAATGTAACCCCCCCGCGGTCATACGAGTCGGTCGTGCCACTGTCCTCTCTCACTATACTCAAAACAGCAAGCTCGCAATGCTGTAAAGCAATCTCCGCGGCTTGGGTAGCCAGTTCAGTGGTGCGTACATTGCCAGACACACCAACTGTGGTGCTGGCATTGCGAATACTGGTGGCGGCAAGCAGCGAGATTACGACTAATACAATCAGCGCAATGAACAGTGCCACGCCACGCTGGGATTGCGCCAATCGAGAGTGCGGCCATCGAGAGTGCGGCGAGATTTTTCTCGGCGTTGGGCTGGGTGCAGATTGGATGGATATTTTCATGGCAAGATGTTTATCCATAATTGTTAATACTGCCGATTTCGCAATATCACTGTGGTGGAGTAAGTGTGCCGTAGCCGAAGGTCATTTGGGGGGGACGTTTCCAGAGTGCCATCACACTTGAAGTAACGCGCTGAGGCTAGGTCTGATACCACGGGATCCACGCTGCGCACCAGTAGGCAAATGCGCACCGTGATGACTTTTCCCCAGCGGCCCTGTTGGCTAAACAACGTCAAATTGGAATCAGCGGTGGCATTACCGGCGACACCATTGAGTTTTTCGGCGCTCAAATAGCCGGCCACAGCTTGGTCGGCCCACGTTTGCGGTTCGGCGTCGTGCTTTACCACCCCATAGGTGATCTGCATATCCTCAATGTTCTCAACTAAGGGTTGAGCTGTAGCACCTATGCCATTACCTTTGCAATACAGGCTGGGTGTAGCAGAGGATGTAGCAATATAAAACCGATTGTCTGCCACGTAGTAGTCCGCAGTGTCATACTCAGAGGAGTGTGCGACCCCGATCTCGATCTCACGCTGCTCGCTTTCATCTATGCTAGCTGCAGCTGGAACTTCGGGGAATGTGGCAGTAATCGTATTCAACTCATACCCAAGACAGTCGGTCGGGAGCGTTGGGCTGGCGGTGTTGGGCACAGTATTGAACCTATCTGCTTCGTAACTCAGCGCAATGGAGTCTGGTTTGGCGTTATCCGTTGTGCAGGTGAGGGCATCGAGACTGGTTGCCGCAGTAATGTTGCTGAACGTTCCGTCGCAGCCGCGAAAGCTGTAATCGGAGAGTGGGAACAGTGAACCGCCAGAAGACTCAGGCGGTTTATTAGGCGGCGGCAGAGTGGCGTACAGCACCTTCGGGGAAGTGTCATTGGGATGGTTTGAGAAAGCAGTGTTTACGGTTAAGCTTGTGTCGCTTGCAATAGCTGTCACTCTCCGAGTTTCGTCAGATACTATAATTCTATCTCCTACTTTTAGCTCGGTAAGGAAGAAAGTACCTACTCCGGTAACGGTGGCAGAAGCTGCAGGGTCTATGGTACCAGTCAATGTAGCTCGGCTTGTGTAGATAGGATTTTTGATACTAATGTCGAAGCGATCAGGCTGATTATGGTTGCTGCCCGCCATCCGTAACTGCTGGGTCAGAATCGTCAGTGCTGCCTGGCCATCTTCGTACATGCGCCCCTGGGCTTCAGCCATTTTTGCGGCTGCTGCTGCGCCCGTGTACGCCGACAAAACCGCAACTAAAATAATTAATCCAAGAGCGAGGGAAATCATCAGTTCGATCAACGAGAAACCCTGAAGGTAGCGCGATTGCGGTGAGCGGAGTTGGCGTGTCATAGCTTAAACCTCACATACAGGCATCGCGGCGCGGGGTTGGTGTAGGTGTCCGTCACTACAGCGGGGCAATTGTCGGAGGATGATGGAATGAGTGCGGCAAACGTGTCGGGCTCCTGCCATATAACCCAAAGGTTGCCGATGCCATTGCTGCAACCGCCGGCGTCGCACGATACGAAAACACCGCCAGCAGGCAGTTCACGACGTGCTGCGGTTTGCATTTCATAGACGTCCCGAGTGACCAAGGAGGCGGTGTTGCAAGCGGGGTAGTCGCAGAGAGTCCCCGGGACACCTATGGCATCTTGTGTACCGTCGTAACTACTGTCTTCCTCGCCGTAAGGGAAGAGCTGGGCCAATCCGGCCGGATCGGCCGGATTGGCCGGATTGGCCCGCATGCGGTCGATATAGTTGGAAGCCAGGTTTACGGCGGTTGCACGGTAGCCCGCTAATTTTGGCATCTGTACGGAGAAAGTCATCATCGCAACAAGAGGCAGTACTCCAAGCGATAGAATCAGCGTCGCGACCAAGACTTCGATCAAAAAGGCGCCGGTTTGAGAATGATGATTCATAGTTGGCATCTTCTTCACAGTTATTGGGGCTAGCCGCATGAGCTGATGCTCCCGTCGCCTGCAATTCGGGCGCGACCGCTAAGGCTGACACACACCACGCGCTGCGCTGTTTCGGCAAACATGGGATCGTCGCCAAATTGCAATTTTGCCGCCCCAGTTAAGCTGCGCAGGCGTCCGGTCGCCGTAAAGCTAAATATGGTGGTGATGGATGTGCCGTCGGGCAAGGTGCCCTTAATGGAATTTATCGCGATGATGGGTGCCTGCACGCGCAGCAGTGGTTCGTCTGCGATTCTGATCCCGTCATTGTTCAAATCGTGAAAAATAATCCAGCCACTGACCCAGCCATTTCCACCAAGGCCCATGCCGTTGTTACAATCGGGATCCGCCGCTTCCGGGGCGTTGCTACGACACAGCACAACACCTCCGCCGCGCCGAATGCCTTCACTGCGCGCATAGCGCATGTCGGACAGAAATGTATTCACGTTGCTGGATATCGTGACTTTCTGGATCATCCACTGGAACGATGGCACTGCAAACGCGATGAGGATGGCGACAATGGCGATCACCAACATCAATTCGAGTAGGGTAAATCCGCTAGATTTATACATTGCACTCGGAATACATACAGTGAACCCCTCCGTTAAGACTGCCTTGTCCTGTTAGAAGAGGCTGTGACGTTGCCTCTTGCTCCAAGCAGATTGACTGTAAAAAAATGGGTGTTTCCTAGGCCCTAATGTAGACTCTTTCTCGCCCGGGGAACCGGGCTTCTACAAACTGCTCTCGTGGGTTTTAATACTTACTTCTACTACGCTCAGTCACAGAAATTGAATGCTTATACTCTAGATTGTCGTCAATCCCGGTACTAAGGGATTCATCGGCTGTTATCCCTATTAGTCGGTGCGTCCCTGGCGTGTAGTTATCTACGATAGGTTATTTCAACGCTTTTTGTGTGTTTTCATTACAAAAACATACAAATTTTGTGCCACAAAAAAAGCTGTGCAGTCATCCCGCACAACTTTCGGTTCCACCTCAACTTTTAAGCCAAGGCGCTTACGTGGCAGCCAGCAAGGCGCTGACTGAGGCAATCACACCACCCAGTATACGACCAGCGCGCTTGTCAGTTTTCTGCATCAAAGCCTCATGGGCAAAGCCATAAAACACCATAAACGGCGCAATCCGTGAGCCACCCACGACCGTGGGCAGCCTGGCCAGTATGGCAATCAGAATGCCAACCAGTATTACCGACAAGCTAATGCCGGTTCCCGTGCACGTATTCAGCGATGTCGATTTTGTCGACAATCAACAGGTGGGATTTGGTGATGCCGGGGCCGCCTTTGCGGGGATTTCGTCGCCGGCAGGTTCATAGAGGAGCCAGCAGACACAGGCACTCTACCCGTCACTTCACGCTGCGTAAGACGCGCATTCATGTGCGGCAAAAATCGTGCTACCGGGAGCTGTTAACAGCACCGGCTGGATTTCCTCATCAGAGGTTTTGAATGGTCGACATTCCACCGTCTACGCCCAATATCTGTCCCGTAATCCAGGATGCCTTTTCACTAAGCAAAAATGCAGCGGCCTCGGAGGTGTCCTCAGGCTTTCCATATCTTTTGAGCGGATGGCGTTGTCTTCCGGCTTCTTTTTTCGAATCATTGCTGAGCAAGCGCTCCGCCATTGGCGTATCAGTCAACGAGAGCGCAATTCCGTTTACGCGAATATTGGGTGCAAACTCGGCACTCAACGCCCTTACCAGACCCTCTACTCCGCCTTTGGCTGCGGACACCGATGCGTGAAAGGTGAGCCCTCTCTGTACCGCGACGGTACTCAAAAGAACAACCGCTGCATTCCCGGCTTTTTTCATTCCCGGCAGGCAAGCCTGAATGGTATTTACGGCGCCCAACAGGTTGACGGTAAAGTCCTCAAGAAAATCTTTGTTGCTCAGTCGGTGAAAGGGTTTCAGATTAATGCTTCCGCCCAAATACGCCACTCTGGGAAGCTATCCCCGCCTTGGTGAACAATCACCTCTACGAGATTAAGTCACCCCTGATCCTTCAACCCGGGCCAGCTGCGCTGACGGATAGGCAAGACGCGTTGTGTGAGATCATTGACCGGGTGTGAGGACCTGGCCATTCCCTGGCCCCCGAGCAACTGCGCGCTCTTCGAACCGACGCTGAGCTACAACCTGCGGATATCAGAAGCGTTGCGGTGGTCGCCATTGGTAAAGAGTTTGATGTTGAAATCTGCGTGCGGCGATTCGGGTTTTTCCTCTAAAATCGGGACTAATTCAACTTGGAGGATCCTCAGAAAATAAATCTGTCCCGGTTTCTCGTGGGTTGCCTGGCGCCAAACCCACCCGAGATGTCATTTCAAAAAACATCTTCTTTACGCAATGAAACATATTTGCACTATCTAACCATGAATTCCCTGTAATAAAATAAACTCTTTAACGTAATGATGAACAAGCAAATTTTCGTCGTATCCCCAGACTGCCCCCTCACATAAAATAGGTTTTCGATGTTAGAAAGCAGTTACAACGAAGTGTTAGTTGCCTGTTCCATAATAGTTGCCATTCTCGCATCCTATACGGCCCTAAACATGGCCAGCCGCGTAACCAGCGCCTCAGGAAGAACGGCTGTACTGTGGCTTGTTGGCGGTTCCTTCGCCATGGGATTTGGCATCTGGTCGATGCATTTTGTCGGCATGCTAGCCTTTAGCCTTCCCATTGATCTGGGCTACAACGTTCCCCTGACTCTGCTTTCGTTGCTCATTGCCATCGCTTCCTCTGCGCTCGCACTTTATCTGGTCTGTCATGACAAGTTGCCTTGGAGTCGCCTGCTGTCCGGCGGTACTCTGATGGGTCTGGGCATGGCTTCTATGCATTATATCGGCATGGAAGCCATGCTCATGAATCCTTACATTTTTTATGTGCCTTGGCTGGTGGGGCTATTCATCATTATCGCCATTATTGCCTCCGTGGGAGCCCTTTGGCTGGCTTTTCGCCTGCGCGAGGAAGCAAAGTGGGCCACTTTTAGCCGCATGGGTGCGGCTCTGGTTATGGGCTGCGCCATCATCGGAATGCACTACACGGGAATGGCCGCCTCCAGGTTTCCCCTCAATAGTTTCTGTGGTGCAGCTAACAGCGGTATCGATACAAAATGGTTGGCCGTGCTGGTCATCATTGTAAGCCTCGCGGTTTTCGCGATTGCTCTTATTGTGTCAATGCTCGATGTACGCACGAACCGCCTGTCCAATTCGCTCGATGACGCCAACAACGAACTGATCAAGCTGGCCCTGCATGACAACCTGACCGGCTTACCAAATCGTGTCCTGCTGGGCGATCGGCTGGAACAGGCGATACATCGAGCCGAGCGAAACGAAAGTGAGTTTGCCGTGCTATTTCTGGACCTGGACGGCTTTAAGGCTATCAACGACATGCACGGGCACCATGTGGGCGACCTTTTGCTAAAAGAAGTCGCGCACCGCCTTCTGGTGAACAAACGTGAAGGGGACACGGCTGCAAGGCTTGGCGGAGACGAATTCGTTCTGTTGCTGGAGCCCTGCACACCGGGAATTTCCGCCGCTTTTGCACAGCGATTGATTGATGCAATAGAACAGCCATATGAGGCCTCGAATAATCTCCTTCAAATATCAACCAGTATCGGTATCGCCATTTACCCCCAGGACGGTCAGACCGAACATGAAGTGATGGTCAACGCCGACGGCGCCATGTACCACGCAAAAAAACAGGGTCGCAACGGCTACTGTTTTTTTGAGCACGGCATGAACGCCGATGTGCACCTGCAAATGCAGATGCAACAGAACCTGCGACAGGCAGTCGATCGCAACGAGCTGGTTTTGCACTACCAACCCAAAGTGATCGCACCGAACGGCCCTATGGCCGGACTGGAAGCATTACTGCGGTGGCAAAGCCCTGATTACGGTTTTCTGTCGCCAGACCGCTTTTTGCCGTTGGCCGAGAGCTCAGGGCTGATCGTTTCCATTGGCAATTGGGTCATCAACGAGGCCTGCCAACAAATGAAAATCTGGTACGATCAGGGTCATCGGGACTGGAGTATCGCGGTAAATCTCTCCGCTGTTCAGCTGGAACACGACAGCTTGCTGGACGTCGTTCGTTTGGCGTTAACACAACACTCCTTGGCACCCTCACACCTGGTGCTTGAAGTCACCGAGTCGACTGCCATGCGCGATGCCGAGACCAGCCTCAAAGTGTTAAACGAACTGTCTGCTCTTGGTGTGTCTATTTCCATCGATGATTTTGGCACGGGTTACTCAAGCTTGCTCTATCTGAAACGCCTGCCAGCCAATGAGCTGAAAATCGACCGCGGCTTTATTACCGAGTTGGCCCAGGGCAACGATGATGAAGCGATCATAAAGGCAATCATTGCTCTGGGTAAGACGCTGGGAATGACGATTGTCGCAGAAGGTGTTGAAACATCAGACCAGCAGGAGCTGCTGACGCGGCTGGGCTGCGATACCTTGCAAGGCTACCTGTTAGCCAGGCCCGTCGCACCCGATAAATTACTCGAAACAATTACTCACCTGTCCAAACGCGCCGAGCCAACTCCCGTTACTACTTAACCCCGGTTGGCGGATTAACAACCCATTCCGGATCTTCAAACTCACCAAAGGGCCGGATTTCACAGAAAGGCGCCGCACTGCGGATAATCTCAGCCACGTCGGAATTGTCTTGTGATTCCATCGCATCTCGGCTGGCTTTACTATCCCAGTGCGCAATGGCTATAAGTGTATCCCGATCACCAATTTTGCGGTGCAACTCCGTTCCCCGTGCGCCCGGGGCACGCTGAATCAACTCACTTGCGCGCACCCAGGCATCCGCATAATCCTCGGCGGTATAGCCCTCCCTGATCTGCACTTCGAAGATGTACTTCATGCATGCCTCCTCTATCGGTAGGGGTAATCCACAAACGAAAGCCATTTCAAAGACCTCGAGGCTGACGCTACTCCACGGTTTGACCTTTATCAAGCAACCCACCTTGACTAGGGCTCTCATCACCTTATAACATTTAACATTTATTTTAAATACTCGTTAAAAGGCGACCTCATGCTCTCGGAACATACCATTGCTATCGTTAAGTCGACGGTGCCTCTACTGGCCGAAAATGGCCAAGCCATTTCCCAGGATTTTTATAAAAGGCTGTTCGCCAATAACCCCGACCTGCAGCACATATTCAATATGGCCAATCAACGCAACGGCAGCGGTGGCCAATCATCCGCTTTGGCAGATGCCGTTTTTGCCTATGCCAACAACATTGACCAGATTGACGTGCTGGTACCCGCCGTAAAGCGGATCGCCAGCAAGCATGCCAGCATTGGCATTGAGCCCAAGCACTACCCGATTGTAGGGGAAAACCTGATCGCGGCTATTCAGGATGTGTTGCAGTTGCCAGACAATCACGAAGCACTCATCGCATGGGAAGAGGCTTACGGCGCGCTCGCACAGATTTTTACCGACACTGAAGAAAGCATGTATAGCGAAAAGGCCACTCAACCGGGTGGCTGGCGCGGATTTCGTCCCTTCACCATTGAGCGAATTGTTGCAGAAACACCAGACGTTAAATCGTTTTACTTCAAACCAACCGATGGCGGCGCTATTTGCTCGTATTCCGGCGGTCAGTATCTTGGCATCAAGCTGGCCGGAACCGGTGACAGCTATGACGAAATCCGCCAGTACTCACTGTCGTCGTGGGGTGCAGGGGATTACTACCGCATTTCGGTCAAAGCCGAAACTCACGGGGCGGCATCGCAACAACTCCACCAATGTGTTGTCGGTGATACGGTTGAACTGAGCGCGCCCAATGGGCAGTTCCTGCTGAACAATAACGCTCCGAAGCACGTCTTTATTTCCGGCGGCGTTGGCATCACGCCACTGTATAGCATGTTGAAAGAAGCGCTGGCATCCGGTATTCCGGCTGAAAACGTCCAGTTTGTTGAATGCTGCCGCAGTGCCGAGCACCAAATCTTCCACGAAGAGCTAACAGAGCTGGAAAAGACAGCCGGGCTGAATCTCAAGCGCGCATTTGAGTTT
>Ga0314774_1002135_pt1 | contig 11538 bp, 11 predicted proteins | sample MetaGCBIA2018_FD_204515 | JGI IMG/M metagenome (GOLD analysis project Ga0314774, IMG submission 204515) | Cryopeg brine microbial communities from Beaufort Sea near Barrow, Alaska, United States - CBIA 2018 | ecosystem: Environmental > Aquatic > Marine > Coastal | place: USA: Alaska | collected... | reverse complement strand
GAGACGATCCAGCTCTTTGTGACTCATTGAATATAGTTCCTCTGCCATTTGGTCCCCTTCCATAATTTAATAAGGGGACATTTGTACCTTGGACAAAGGGGACATTACTATCTTGGGCTAACATTAACAAATTGACCCTGGAGTGATACATTCGCCCATATTTATTTTCGGAGTTTTTTTGGAGCGACTTTTTTGTATGGACTCAATGAGCATCAACGATCTGATTTTCGAACTGATTCGGGCGGCGGTTCTGCTCGCCCTGCTCGCCACCCTGTTCCTGCGTGGCAGTTACACTTCGCTGGCAAAGCACCCGGGATGGAAATCGATCCTGGTCGGTTTCTGCCTGATCACCGTCGCAACCCTGATCGACATTACCGATGAGATCCCTGGACTGGAGCGGTACGTCATCATCGGCGACACCATCTATGAGGCTTTTCTGGAAAAAGTCCCCGGCTACCTGTTCGGCTTTGTCTTGTTGTTGATCGGTTTCTATAAAATGATCCCCTCACTGTTACGTGCCGAGGCGAACGAAAATGCATTACAGGAGAGCGAAGAGCGCTTCAGGCAGATTTTTGTCGCCAACCCGGATCCGGTCATCCTCGCCCGATTCTCAGATGGTACTATTATCGACGTCAGTCCCGCTTTTGAGCAGCAGACCGGCTTTCTCAAACATGAAATTATCGGAAAAAACTCTGGGGATCTTGAGTTTTGGGACGCCCCGCAAAAGTGTCAGGCGTTTCGCGATCGCTTGACCACATTCAGTGCAATAGACGACCTCGAAGTCGACTTCCTGCTCAAAGATCGACCCAACTGTCCGGGAATTCTCTCCGCACGAATAGTCAACCTTTCGGGTGTGCCCTCTATCATGATTGTACTCCGCAACATTACCGCCATCAAAGAAGCGGAGAAAGCCCTTTTAGAGGTGGACCAGATTCGTACCGACTTCATCTCCACCGCCGCCCATGAATTGCGCACCCCCTTAAGTGTTTTGATCGGCTACGCAGAACTCCTGACAACGCCTGAGCACAACACCAATTTCACAGCAGAGAAGAAGCTTGAATTTCTCGAAGAGATCAAACAAAAGGGGTTGGTTTTAAGCCAGATTGTCGATGATCTGCTCGACATCAGCAAAATGTATGCGGGGAACAAATTCGATTTAGCATTTGAACAACTCGATCCAAATCTGCTCATGACCAAAGCCTTCGAGCAGTGCCATCTGCAAACAGCCGACCACAAATTTCGGATTGAACTCTCCCAAGGGCACGGAGAGCAGATTGAATCTGACGGTCATCGCCTGTTGCAGATACTGGAAAATCTGTTGAGCAATTCCATCAAATACTCGAAGAATGGGAGCCTGATCACACTGACCAGCAAGGAAATCACTGACCGCTTTACGTTCACGGTGACAGACGAAGGGATCGGGATGAACGACGCGCAGATCGCCAAAATTTATAATAAATTTTACCGGGTCGATGCCTCGAACACAGCCGTCGGCGGACTCGGTCTCGGCATGAGTATCGTCAAACAGATTGTCGATGCCATGAACGGAACCATCACGATTGAGAGCTCACTCGGAACAGGGACCTCTGTCTCGGTTTCACTCCCGAAAAGACAGACAGCTTAGCCTTAAGCCCCTTTTTTGAATCGTGCGGCAAAGAAAGCATCCATACCGTCATGCCGGTGTGGGTAGCTCCGCAGCGTCCCCCGCTTTGTTAACAGTTCCTGCCACAGTTCCGGCACCGATTCTTGTAGATTTTCAAGCACAAACCCCGGGTGCGTCGATAAAAAATTATCAACCACCTCATCGGTCTCCCTTGAGGTAAAGGTGCAGACCGAATAGAGGAGATGCCCCCCCGGCTTGAGCAGCAGCGCGACCCGCGCCAAAAGAATTTTCTGCAGTTCGGCAAGCTCAGCAATATCGGCCGACGTCCGGTTCCAGCGACTCTCCGGATTGCGGCGTAACACCCCGAGTCCACTGCACGGCGCATCGAGCAGAATCCGGTCAAGGCTCTCAGGTTCGACAAAATCGGGCGTTTCAGTCAGATCCCAGAGGCAAGGTTCGATTCGCGTGCAGCCGAGACGGCTTGCGCCATTACGAATCAATTCAACCCGATGCTGATGCTTATCGAGGGCGACGATCCGGCTTTGGTTGTCGGTCAGCGCCGCCAGGTGCGTCGACTTGCCGCCGGGTGCCGCACAACCGTCGAGCAGGGCCTCCCCCGCTTTTGCTCCGAGCAGATGAGCCATCAGCATGCTCGCTTCATCCTGCACCTGGTAGAGCCCCTCTTCATCGCCGGGCAAACGTCCCTCACCCCGCTGCTCGATGATCACCCCTTCCGGAGCGTAGAGAGTTGGGCGCGCCGTGTGCCCCGCCTGCTCAAGCATCGCCAGATAGCTATCACGATCGGTTTTCAAGCTGTTGACCCGCAAGGTATAAGGGGCGGCAGTCGCCAGCGCCGCACCGAAAGCAAGCGCCTCAACGTTCGACAGCTGCCGCATCAACTCCTTGGCGAGCCAGACAGGCAAAGAACAGACATGTTGCAGGTAAGGGCGTGGGGTCTCAGGGGTCGGCCAGTTTATAGTTTCCCGCTCCCGCTCGAGTGAACGCAAGACGCCATTGATCAGACCGGAGACCCGATCGAGCCCGACCCGGCGAGCCAGATCGACGGTCGCATGCACGGCAGCATGGGGGGGGATCCGGTCGAGCTGCAGCAGCTGATAAGCGCCGAGACGCAGCAGACGCAGCGCCCCCGGCTCGAGCCTGGTCAGATGCTGTTTGCACAACGGGGCGAGGGCGAAATCGAGTCGGCCACGCAGACGCAACACCCCATAAACCAGTTCGGTCAAAAGGCCGCGCTCACGCGAATCGAAACCGGGGTGTCGATTCAACCAACTGTCGAGGAGCAGGTCTGCGTAGCCCCCTTCTTCAACCCGTTGCAATATTTCGTACGCCCCGGAGCGGGCATCAACCTTCGTGCCGAGTCTTTGTTTTTGAGTCATAATCCCTTTGTTGTATTCCAGCTATGGCGGTTCGCAAAATAAAATGATTCTAAAAAATCAGATCTAAGGCGACCTTCAAAACGATAACTTATTTTATCTGGTTATCCATTTAACTTAACCTGGGCTCTGATTGCAAAACTAGAAATCGTTTCAACTCAGGAGAAGTTAATCAATTTACGAACAATAACAAAATCTTGTCCCACGCACCAGAAGTAGGCGCCTCCAGGCGAAGCCAGACGCCAAGGTTGACCCTACAACCCAAGATTTTCTTCGCGCCTTTGCGGCTTGAGTGAGCAACGCGAACGGGCGTGAGATTGACTATGATCTCGCCTAATAGCTCTTTGGTGGAGAGAATTAGATAAGCAGATTATTTTATTGATTTTCCTCTTGACATATCTGACCAGAATGGTAAGGTATTGACAACAGAACATACTTCTTCATGTTCTCCTCCTAGCACGACCCTTTGCCCCATAGTCGCCCTCCTGGCTGTGGGGCTTTTTTTTGTAAAAATTTTTGGTTTCAGACCAAACGCGCTAGATGAGAAGCAGAGCATTATCAGGAGGCAGGATGTGCGAGGCTGTTTTCTAATTTGTCGACTTGACCGCAGAATGTCATGCAGACCGGTCTTCTCCTCCGCTGTGAAATGCATCCTCACCACCCACCCGCTTGACCTTTGTCTGTCCGTCTATCCCTGCCGCTGCATTACACCGACAATCACGGTCGGCGTCAGAAGGGGGGCGTCAGCCGCGCACCCCTTTGCGGTTGAGGAGGAGACCGGCGGCGAGGCCAGCAAAGGCGAGGAGGAACAAGACGAGCGAGATGAAATAAGTTTTCATGGTTTGACCTCTGACACAAATTTCTGAAAAGCTGGACTGGCATAAACCTCAATCGACTCATTTTCATGAATGAGAAAATATGCCGCAATACGATTTTTTTCGCAGATCTCCCGCCCCTTCTCCTCCCCCAGAACCATCAGCGCCGTCGCCAGCGCATCGGCCCGCGCGCAGGTCGGGTCGAGCACGGTTGCGGATGCCAGCTTGTGGCGAATCGGTTTGCCGCTGACAGGGTCGAGGGTATGGACGTAGCGTTGCCCGTTTTCCAGATAAAAGTTCCGGTAATTCCCGGAAGTGGCGAGGGCGGTGTCGGTGAGGGGGAAAACCGTGGCGACTTCACGCACCTCCTCCAGCGGCTTTTCGATCGCTATCTGCCATGCCCCCCCATCATTACGGCGGCCGGAAATCTGCAGTTCACCCCCGATCTCCACCAGATAGTTTTGGATCCCCTGTCGATCGAGCAGCTCGGCCAGCGCATCGACGGCGTACCCTTTGGCGATGGCAGAGAGATCGATGCGCAGCTGTGGGATCAGCTTTTTAACGGCGGCAGGCTCTCTGCGCAGTTTAATATTTTCATAACCGACCCTGGCGAGGCTCTCGCTGATCTCCTCTTCAGTCGGGAGGGCCTCCCCTCGCTTCCTGGCACCAAACCCCCAGAGCTCCACCAGCGGACCGACGCTGACATCAAGGGCACCGCCGGTGAGGCGACTGATCTCCAGCGAGAGGGCGATCACCTCTGCGGTCTCTGCCGAGATAGCAAACCAGTCGGTGCTCGTCTGGTTGTTGAAGCGGGAGAGCTCTGATTCCGGATCATAGGTCGACATCAAGCTATTGATCTGCTCAAGCCGCTGCTGCAGTTGCTGTTTTAACTCCACGACATCGGTCCCGCCGGGAGGGGGGAGGAGAGCGACCGACCAGGTCGTCCCCATGGTCAGCCCCGAGATGTGAACAGTTTTATCCTCTTTTCCGGGCTGACAACCAGAAGCGAGCAGCAACAGGAAAAGCACGATAATCAGCAGGTCAATGCGTCGTTCCATACTAAAGATCCGCCAACCCCTGCGCATGGCGAATCATCCGCTTCATCGCTTTTTCTTCCTGGGTTTTCAAGGTGTGAAACAAGAGGACGGTCTCCTTCTCGCTGCAGTGGTCGAGGAGGTAGGCGAAGTACCCGATCAGCCTGTTTTTATAGCTCACCGCCGCCTTGATCAGCTGATCGAGATCGGTCCGTGCGGCATCGGTAAGGATGTGCGGATCAGGTTCCGGCAAATTGATCTCCACCCCCTTAAACCAGTGATCGAGAAGGTGGGGGGATGCATCGTGACAGAACTCCCCCAGCGCCAGCGCGCGGTGCAGCTCATGATCGATCAGGTAGTCGAGCATCAACCGGACCCGCGGGGAGACGTCGCCCTCCGCCATCGACTGGTAGTAACCGCTCACCGTTCGGTGATAGCCCGGGGCGAGTCGCTGTAAAATTGTTCGTGTCTGTTCAAAGCGCATACTCTTCTCCCGCCAGCGGTTTAAATACCGAAATCATCGAACAGAATATTTTCCTGCTCCACGCCGAGACTGATCAGCATCGTCGTCGCCGAGCTGTTCATCATCGGCGGACCGCACAGATAATATTCACAATCTTCTGGCGCCGGATGGTCGACCAGGTAGTTGTCATAGAGGTACTGATGCACAAACCCTGTGGCACCGCTCCAGTTATCCTCCGGTTGCGTGTCGGACAACACCAGGTGCCATTCAAAGTTGGGGAATTTTTCCGCCAGTTCATCAAACTCCTCCACGTAGAACGCTTCACTCAGGCTGCGGGCGCCGTACCAGAAAGAGATTTTTCGAGTCGAATTGAGCCGTTTGAGCTGATCGAAAATATGCGAGCGCATCGGGGCCATCCCGGCGCCGCCGCCGATATAGACCATTTCGGCCTCGGTCTGTTTGGCAAAAAAATCCCCGTACGGACCTGAGATCGTCACCTTCTCCCCCGGCTTCAGATTGTAAATATACGAAGACATCTGCCCGGGGGGGGCATCGTCGACCTGGGGAGGAGGGGGACAGACCCGGACATTGAGCATGACGATCCCTTTCTCCTCCGGATAGTTGGCCATGGAGTAGGCACGCATGATCGGCTCATTCACTTCGGAGCGGTACTGCCAGAGGTTGAACTTGTCCCAGTCGCCACGGAACCGTTCGGCGATCTCCATGTTTTTGTATTCGACCACATGCGGCGGTGCATCGATCTGAATATAACCCCCGGCACGAAAATCGAGATCGACCCCTTCCGGCAGCTCCAGCACCAGCTCCTTGATAAAGGTTGCGCGGCTCTCGTTGGAGAGGACGACGCACTCCCATTTGCCGATGGAGAAGATTTCGGCCGGAAGCTCCAGCTCCATATCCTGCTTGACGTTGACCTGACAGGAGAGCCGATACCCCTCCTTCGCTTCGCGCTTGTTGATATGGGCGGTTTCGGTCGGGAGAATCTCGCCGCCGCCGGACTTGATCTTGACCCGGCATTGGCCGCAGGTCCCGCCGCCGCCGCAGGCCGAGGGGATAAAGATGTCGTGATCGCCGAGCAGACCGAGCAGTTTGCTCCCCGGCTCGGCCGACAAGCTCTTGTCCGGATCGTCATTGATCTTGAGCGCCACCGCACCGGACGGAATCAGCCACGACCGGGCGACCAGAATCAGAGCGACCAGAATCATCACGATACCGGTAAAGAAGAGAACACCTAATCCTATTTCAATCATAATAGCTACCGTTTATCGCATCAGAGCTGAATACCGGAAAAGGCCATAAAAGCCATCGCCATCAGGCCGGCAATCATAAAGGTGATCCCGAGCCCACGCAGCCCTGAAGGGATATCAGAATATTTCATCTTCTCACGGATGCCGGCCAGGGCAATCAGCGCCAACGCCCAGCCGGTCCCGCTCCCGAAGCCGAAGACGATGCTCTCGGCAAAGTTGTAATCGCGTTCCACCATGAAGAGGGAGCCCCCGAGAATGGCGCAGTTCACCGTGATCAGCGGCAAGAAGACCCCGAGGGCATTATAGAGGGCGGGGAAAAAGCGGTCGAGCACCATTTCGAGAATCTGCACGATCGCGGCGATCACGCCGATGTAGCAGATCAGGCCGATAAAGGTGAGATTCGTATCGTCCAGACCGAGCCAGGAGAGAGCCCCCTCCTTGAGCAGATACTGGTAAATCAGGTTGTTGGCCGGCACGGTAATGGTCTGCACCACGATCACGGCGATGCCGAGACCGATGGCGGTATCGACCTTTCTCGAGACCGCGAGAAGGGTGCACATCCCCAGGAAAAAGGCGAGCGCCATATTTTCGATAAAGATCGATCGGATCAAAAGACTGAGATAATGTTCGACCATCTAATTATCCTTTTCGACCTGGTCGGTCTTCCAGCTTCGCAACACCCAGATCAGCAGACCGATAATAAAAAAGGCGCTCGGTGGGAGGAGCATCAGGCCGTTGGGCATATACCAGCCGCCGTCGCTGATGGTCGGCAACAAGGTCACACCGAAGAGCTTGCCGGCACCGAGCAGCTCACGGAAGAAAGCGACGAGGACCAGCACGATGCTGTAGCCGAGACCGTTGCCGATCCCGTCGAGAAAACTTAAACCGGGGGAGTTTTTCATGGCGAACGCTTCGGCCCGACCGAGGACGATACAGTTGGTGATGATCAGCCCGACGAAAACCGAAAGCTGCTTGCTGACGCTGAAGGCATAGGCCTTGAGAAACTGATCGACGATAATGACCAGGGTGGCGATGATCGTCATCTCGACGATGATCCGGATGCTCCCGGGGATATGCTGCCGGATCAGGCTGACCGACAGATTCGAGAAGGCGACGACAAAAATGACGGCGAGAGACATGACCACCACGGTCTCCATCTTGGAGGTGACCGCCAGCGCCGAACAGATCCCGAGGATCTGCAACCCGATCGGGTTCTTATTGAATATAGGATCGAGTAAAACCTCTTTCGGACTGTTCATGGTGTCACCTCTCCCTTTTTCAGCCTTTCAAGAAAAGGTTTGTAACCGTCCTCCCCCATCCAGTAGGTAAGGAGATGGCTCACCCCTCGTGACGTCAAGGTCGCCCCGGCGAGGCCGTCGACCTGATAGCGGGCGTTCGCCCCCCCCTGATCGACGCTCCCCTTGAGCACTTCGATCCGGACCTTGCCGGTCTCGTCGTAAATTTTTTTGCCGGGCCACTGCTGTTTCCAGGACGGATTGTCGACCTCCCCCCCGAGCCCCGGGGTTTCGCCATGCTCGTAGAAGCCGAAGCCGTTGACCGTGTTCAGGTCCGCAGCGAGGGAGAGAAAGCCGTACATGGTCGACCACAAGCCCTTGCCATGCACCGGCAGGATCAGCTGCTGCAGTGCGTCCCCTTCCATCAGCAGATAGACATCCTTGTAACGGGAGCGGATCTTGATCGATGCCAGGTCGAGTTTCGAAGGGATCCGGTAGCTGGTCGCAGCGTTTCGCGCCGCCTTGCGGCTGTCGAAGCTGGCGACATCGAATGCGGAAGTAAAATCGCCGCTCTGCAGATCGACGATCCGGGTCTCAATCTTGCTGAACTGATCCTCGACCGGAATCGTTGCGTCGTAGATCCCTGCCGCCAGTAAAATGTTCTTCCGCTTCTCCTCCAGCTTGTTCTCTTCCTGGCGGCTGTGCAGCCCGACCGCCGCGACCGAGACCAGAATGGAGCAGATCACGCAGAGGAGAAACGCAACGATCAGGACTTTCGTTTTACTATCCCTCGACATGCTGCAGCCTCCGCTTGATATGAAATTTGAGCACGAGCTGATCGATCACCGGCGCAAAGACATTGCCGAACAGAATGGCGAGCATCATCCCCTCCGGGAAGGCCGGATTGACCACCCGGATCAGGATGCACATGCTGCCGATCAACAGACCATAGAGCCACTGCCCCTCTTCAGTCATCGCCCCGGAGACCGGATCGGTCGCCATGAAGACCAGCCCGAAGGCGAACCCGCCCAAAACCAGATGCCAGTGAGGACCGAGCTCAAACATCGGGTTCGTACCGCTTCCGATGAGCATAAACAGGGTGGAGATAGCGGCTGCACCGATCAGCCCGGAGAGCATGATCCGCCAGGCACCGATGCCGGTAAAAACCAGAACTGCGGCACCAAACAGACAGGCGATGGTCGAGGTCTCCCCCATGGAACCGGGGATGGTGCCGATAAAGGCATCGAACCAGCTGCTGACTGCGGTCACCGCCTGCACCCCCCCTTCGGCGGCGCGGCTCAAGGCGGTTGCCCCGCTGAAACCATCGACCGCTGTCCAAACGCTGTTGCCGGAGATCTGCGCCGGATAGGCGAAAAAAAGGAAAGCACGGCCGGTGAGCGCCGGATTGAGAAAGTTTTTCCCGGTGCCGCCGAAGATCTCCTTGCCGATCACCACCCCGAAACTGATTCCGAGTGCCACCTGCCAGAGCGGCAGGGTCGGCGGGCAGATCAGCGGGAAGAGGGAGCCTGTGACCAGAAACCCCTCATTGATCTCGTGACCGCGAACGATGCTGAACAGCGCTTCCCACAAGCCGCCGACGATGTTGGTCACCAGATAGATCGGGACGAACCAGGCCGCCCCGAGGAGGAGATTGTCGAGGAGCGAAGCCGGGTTGCCGCCGTAGCCTAAGAGCGTAAGGAGTGCGCCGCGCCACCCTTCGACGCTCCCGCCGGTGAGCTGCAGGGCGCTGTTCGCCTGAAAGCCGGTGTTCCACATCGCCATAAAGAAGCAGGGGAGGAGCGCGATCACCACGGTGATCATCACCCGTTTCAGATCGATCGCATCGCGGACGTGCGGACCCGAAAGGGTCACGTCGTCGGGGGTATAGATAAAGCTGTCGGCCGCTTCAAACAGCGGATAGAGCCGTTCGAGCTCCCCCCCTTTTGCAAAGAGCGGCTGCAGTCTGTCGAGGATCGTACGCACTGGTTTCATTATCCCTCTGCTTCTATCTGCTGCAGGGTCTGCCGCAGATGGTAGCCGTAATCGATCTTCCCGGAGCAGACGAAGCTGCACAAAGCGAGATCCTCTTCATCGAGCTCGAGGCAGCCGAGACTCTGCGCCAGGTCGGTATCGCGGGTGAGGAGCGCACGCAAGAGCCAGGTCGCCTTGATATTGAGCGGCATCACCTTCTCAAACGCCCCAATAGGAACCATGGCGCGCCGACTTCCGTGCGTGCTGGTGGTGAGCGGAAGCGCCTGGCGCGGCAGGAGCGACGCGGCAAAGACCCGCTTCAATGAGAACGATTTAAAGCCAGGCATCAGCCAGCCGAGAAATTGACGTTGTCGCCCCTCTGCCAGCACCGAGACCTGATTGTGATAACGACCGAGAAAATCGCTCTCCCCGGCGGCGCGGTAACCGCTCAACACCGAACCGGAAATGACCCGATGCTCCCCCTCTTGCAGCTGACCTGCGACCAGCTCGGAGAGAGAGGCGCCGATCCGGGTGCGGATCAAGCGCGGCTCTTTAACCGCCGGGCCGGCCAGAGCGATCACCCTGTCGGAGAGAATCCGCCCGGTGAGAAACAGCTGGCCGATGGCGATCACGTCCTGATAGCCGATGTGCCAGACCGTGCGCTTTTGGTCGACCCGCTCCAGAAAATGGATATGGGTCCCGACCAGTCCGGCCGGATGACAACCGGAAAATTCGCTGACCGTAACCCCTTCTGGAGCCGCGATCTGCGCATCCGGCGCTTTACAGAGATAGAGATTCCCCTCTGTCAACCGGCGGATCACCTGCAGCCCCGCCTTAAACTCGACCGACTTTTCGGCAATCACCAATTCGGGGTCTGCCGCCAGCGGATTGGTATCGATCGCGGTCACAAACAGCGCCGCCGGCCGGCTCCCCGGCAACGGAATCTTGCTGTAGGGGCGGGTGCGGAGAGCGGTCCAGAAGCCGGATTCGAGCAGCCGCTGTTCGACCTCTGCAGCAGCGAGTTGATCAATCTTGTCAGCGGCGGTAACCGGAAAGGTCTTTTCTTCACTCCCTGAGATCGCGATCACCAGGGAGAGAAAGGCGCGCCGTTCCCCCCGGTTGATGGCGACCACCTTGCCGGAGGCCGGAGCGGTATAGATAATTTTGGGATTCTTTTTATCGGAAAAAAGCGGTTGACCGAGGAGCACCTGATCCCCTTCTGCAACCAACAGGGTCGGCTTCATCTCATGATAATCACTCCCGACCAGGGCAACATGCGCGACCGCAGGCGCGGCCTCCACCTGCATCGCAGGCGCACCACTTATCGGCAGATCGAGCCCTTTTTTAATCTGGATCATGGAGGAACCTTTGAATGGAAGATTAAGGGCCACATAAAACTGACCAGTGTACGTTACGCTCCGCCGCAAAAAGGGCGCGGGGATCAGACTTCAAGTTCATCGGCAACCGCTTCAAGCCGTTGGAACTACAACAGGTTACAAGTTGAAAATGTTACCACACATTTTTGTACCCGTCGATTCCTTAACCGCATTGTTCTCGCCGTACGCAAGCCTGTTCTTTATCTACCCAACACTGCCTCTGCCGGATGCAATCGCTCAAAATCATTAAATACTTTGGTTCCTCGCTATCTCAAGTGGGTAACCCATTGTTAATGAATGGTTAAAAATGATACTTGTAGACCCATTATGAGAGATATCGAACTTTTTCAATTGGCCCTTGGTTTGTCATCACCGTGGCAAG
>Ga0314774_1002132_pt1 | contig 11543 bp, 10 predicted proteins | sample MetaGCBIA2018_FD_204515 | JGI IMG/M metagenome (GOLD analysis project Ga0314774, IMG submission 204515) | Cryopeg brine microbial communities from Beaufort Sea near Barrow, Alaska, United States - CBIA 2018 | ecosystem: Environmental > Aquatic > Marine > Coastal | place: USA: Alaska | collected... | reverse complement strand
TTCTAGTGAGCCACGAAACGCAGCAAACGCGTCTCGGCCTCGTAAGAAAATTTGGCCCGTGATTCAAAGTCCTACGTGGCAGTACCTGAGAACTATCCGATACATTGCCATATCCCTCAGCTAAGGGATTAAAAGAAAAAACAAAAGCAAACCCGATGGCGACATAAGCGACCAGTTCGTTCTTCAAAGCTCCAAGTGATGGCTCATCAATATCTAAAGCAACTCAAACGACAAAGTCTTTTCACCTAACCCAGAGTTTATCTATTTAGCTCATAAGCTGTAATTTTATCCTCTTTAAGCAAAGTTAATCCAATATCATCTAATCCGTTAAGCAATTTATTCTTATAAAACGGATCTATGTCAAAAGTGACTTCGAATCCATCGTCGTCATTAATTTTTTGATTAATCAAATCTACTTGAAGAGAGTAACCTTCTTTGGCGTTTGTTTTTTCAAATAAGATATCCATTATACTATTGTCTAGTTTAATCGGCAGGATACCGTTATTAAAACAATTGTTGAAAAATATATCAGCATAACTTGGTGCAATAATCACTTTAAACCCATAATCTTCAAGAGCCCAAGGAGCATGTTCTCGAGATGAACCACATCCGAAGTTGGCTCTGGATATAAGAACTTGACATCCCTTATATCTCGGTTGATTAAATACTGAATTTTCAATAAGTTGATTTTTTTCATCATACCTTAATTCATAGAAGACGAACTGACCAAAACCACTTCTTTCAATACGTTTTAGAAACTGTTTCGGAATGATTGCATCTGTATCAATATTTGTTCTGTCGAGTGGCATGACAATGCCATTTATCTTTTTAAAAGGTTCCATATTATCCTCCTTTGATTATATGTTATCTAGTACGCTTAAATCTCTGACATCAACGAAGTGACCAGCTATTGCAGCAGCAACTGCCATTGCAGGAGAAACTAGATGTGTTCTTCCGCCACGTCCTTGGCGACCTTCAAAGTTACGATTTGATGTTGATGCGCATCGTTCTTTAGGTTGTAAGTAGTCAGGATTCATTGCTAAACACATGCTACATCCGGATTCTCGCCATTCAAAACCAGCTTCAACGAATATTTGATCTAAACCTTCAGCTTCTGCTTGCAGTTTTACTTTCTGTGAACCAGGGACAACAAGTGCGGTGACATTTTTATGAACTTTTCTACCAGCGGCTACAACGGATGCGGCGCGAAGGTCTTCAATACGGCCATTGGTGCATGAACCGATGAAAGCATAATCAATTGTTATATCTGTCATTTTTGTTCCAGGCGTCAATCCCATATAGTTAAGGGCTTGCTCGCATGATTTTTGCTCGTCTGAATTATCAAAATCTGAAGGTGACGGAACAACGTCAGTAATGTCAGCGCCCATTGAAGGTGATGTACCCCATGTGACTTGAGGAATCAATGTTTCGAGGTCAAAATCAAGAGTAACATCATAAGTTGCATCGCTATCGGTTGCCAATTGTTTCCAATTTTCAACGGCTTTTTCAAAATCATCGCCAATTGGAGCGTGTTTGCGTCCTTTCAAATAGTTGAAAGTAGTTTCATCAGCAGCAATAAGTCCGGCTCTTGCTCCAGCTTCAATAGCCATGTTACAAACGGTCATTCTTTCTTCCATTGACATAGAACGAATAGCTTCGCCAGTAAACTCTGCTACATGACCTGTACCAAAATCCGTACCATATTTACTGATTATACCAAGGATAACATCTTTCGCAGTAACACCATGTTTGAGTTCGCCATTTATTGAGATGTTCATTGTTTTTGATTTTTTCTGTTGTAAACATTGTGTAGCTAGTACATGTTCAACTTCGCTAGTTCCGATACCAAATGCAAGTGCACCAAATGCACCGTGAGTAGCCGTATGACTGTCACCGCAGACAATGGTCTTGCCTGGTAAGGTTAAACCGAGTTCGGGTCCGATAACATGAACAATACCTTGGTCAGGACTATCAAGTCCGTAAAGTGTAACATTGAATTCAGAACAGTTTTTTTCAAGGGTTTCAATTTGTTTTTTTGAAATTGGATCCGTTATATTATATCTATCTTTGGTTGGTACGTTATGATCCATTGTTGCAAAAGATAATTCGGGTCTCCTAACTTTTCTGTTAGTTAATCTTAATCCCTCAAATGCTTGAGGTGAAGTAACCTCGTGTAACAAATGTAAATCAATGTATATTATGCCCGGTTTTCCTTCTTCTTGGTCAACTAAATGTTTATCCCATATTTTTTCATACAATGTTTTTGCTGCCATGATATACTTCCTTTCTCAGTTGAATGTTTTATATTCTTGCGCTTATCATGACTCTATTGTATACTGAAAAAAGGTATAAATATAATAACGATATTTCATGATGTTCATAACCAGTGGTTATCGACAGGGTTTTGAGTAATGAAATGTTTACAATCGAAATAGTAAATAGTAAATAGTAAATAGTTAGAGTAAAGGGTAATAGTAAAGAGTAATAGTAAAGAGTAACAGTAAAGAGCAAGAGTAATAGTAATAGTAATTAAAAAAGTTCGAAAGGAGTGGTATTATGACGACAGAACAATATCGTGTATTTTTTCAGGTGGCTGAAAGTGGCAGTATTAGCCGCGCTGCAAAGGCGCTCTTTGTATCGCAACCGGCAGTAACTAAGTCGATTAAAACTTTGGAAAAAGAATTGGATGTTATTCTTTTTATAAGAACTTCAAAAGGCGTGACATTAACAAGGGAAGGTGAAGTGTTATTCGATTATGTTGAAGTTGCTTTTGATCAGTTGTCTCAAGGCGAAAAACGGATTAAAGAACTCAAGAACAATGATTTTGGGAGTATTCGAATTGGAATAAGCAACATACTATGCAAGTATTATTTTATTCCATATTTAAAGTTGTTTCATGAAACTTATCCGAAACTCAAAATAGAAATCGTGAATCGTACAAGTCCTGAAACTCTTGAATTACTTGAAGTTGGAAGAATAGACTGTGCGATTATTAGCGATGTGGGGAATAAAAGTTTATACAACTATCAACACTTGATGGAAATTCAAGATACCTTTGTATCTAAGGATAAATCTCCAAGTGAAGTATTGGAAATAAAAGAATTAGAAAATCACCCTTTGTTGTTACTTGAAAAAAAGAATGCAACTCGAGCTTCTTTCGACGAACACTTTGTTGAGCATCAAGTTAATGTTCATGTGGATATTGAAATCAGCAGCATGGAGTTTTTAATTGAATTTGCTAAAATCGGCTTAGGTGTTTCGGCAGTGATTAAAGATTTTGTGCAAGATGAGTTGGATAAAGAAAGTTTGTACGAATGGCCCATTAATCCCATGTTACCTAAACGATCGGTTGGTTTGCTTTATAAAAAAGGAGAACCGCTCTCGATTGCATTAAAAACATTCATAGACTTTATGAAACGGACCAATCAAACGCTGAACAACCGCCATTAAAGTTGTAAACACCATTCAAAAGGATAAGTTTGGCACGGATTTTCAACGTGAATAGGGCTAAAGGGATTTTACGTTTCCCTTTAGCCCTATCTTTGCACGTCTCCAATGCTTTTTAAGGATATATCTCATTTGATTTATTCAATAACGATTTATAAACAACACGAATCCATAAATTGTTAAATTAATTCTTTAAACTGACTAAGAAATGTATTCATAAAGGCTAAAGCTGTTTCACAACCATTTTCTTGCTCAGATTCGATATTGATTGGCATTACAGGATCGTGAAGTGACATTCTGACCAAAATCCATCCGGTGGCACCGCCGAAGTTGTAGTTGACACGGATTCCCTCATGATTGGGTGAAACAATTTCTAAGCGGGGGTCGTTGGCAGCTAATTCGGTGAATTCGGATAATACATTTTTACCGTAATCTGCAAAATGTTCTAGGTTTATTTTTACCCGTAGAGCTATTTCGTCTTTGGGTTCTACAAGATTTTCTATCAAGTCGGAAATGTCTTTGCCCTCTTTTTTTAGAAGTGCTAATTTTATAAGTATTTTTGTTACAATATAAGCGCCGTCATCGAGAAAATAGTTTTCACTAAAAGCACCATGACCGGAAGTTTCTATTGCAAGTGTACTTAATACGCCATTGTTGTTTAAACGAACGGATTCATCAATTACATTCTTGTAGCCACGACGATACCTGTGATGTTTGCCACCAATACTTTCAATGAAAGTTGTTAAACCGTCTGAAGTCACGGAATCAGTCACAATCGTAGAACCGGGATTCTCTTCTATAGTAATGGCACTCATTAAAGCGATTAGTTTATTACGGTTAATCGCTTTTCCGGTTGAATCGATTACAGCGGCTCTATCAACATCAGTATCAAAAATGATGCCAAGATCGGCTTTAGAATCTAACGTGGCTTTAATTATTGAATTGATAGCATCGTCATCTTCTGGATTTGGAATATGATTGGGGAAGGTGCCATCTGGATCTAAAAATTGACTTCCTGTCGTATCTGCACCAAGGACTTGAAGAACTTTTTCAGCAAAAAACCCGCCAGCGCCATTACCGGCATCAACAATTAATTTCATTCCTGCAAAAGGTTTATCGTTGTTTGTACCTTTTCTGATTATCTCAACGAGATGAGAACTATACCTACTTATAAGATCGTAACTTTCTACAGTAGAAAGATTTTCGACATAAGGAACAGATTCATCAACAGTTGTTATTAACTCGGTAATATCGATTTTGCTAAGTCCGCCATCTTTCGTGAAAAACTTCATTCCGTTTTTGTTAAAAGGCAAGTGACTTGCTGTGATCATGATGCCCCCATCACTGTTAATATCTTCAAAAATCGTACTCATAAAAGTTGATGGTGTTGACGCAATCTTGCAATCAACTGGTGTAACAGAGCAACTATAAAGACCGCTGAAAATACCTGTTTTCAGAGTGTCAGCACTTAAACGAGAATCACAACTCACCGTTATTTTTAGAGTGCTAATATCTTTATTCAGTTTTTTTGATAACCAGTTTGCAAATGAGATAGCTAAATAATAAGTTTCTTTATTTGTTAGATTGACCGGTTCGCCGACAACACCTTCAAGTGCAACACCACGAACATCAGAACCATTTTGTAACTTTGAATAGTTTGACATTTTATCCTCCTAATAAGTAAATCATTGTTAGTGTAAGTTAAGGAGATGCGCCACGCCAGAGGAATGGTGCAGATACTTTACGTACACTTATAGGTATTTATGTAATAAGTAAATCATTGTTAGTGTAAGTTAGTGAATTGTTCTATAATTACCTAGATTATAGCATGAAATATCAGGGAAAAGTAGATGAAACCTTCAATGCGAACAATTGCTCGGTTCTAAGATCAACGCCTTGCAATATGAAAGAATGATGTTAAACTTAATTTATGAAATCATAGTCAATGGATGATGTGTATAGACTGACTTTGCTCACAATAAATAAAGAGTGATTAGAGTGTGAATATTGGAACAACTCACTTTTGACAATCTGATCATTTTTATACCACATAAATAGGAGGCAACATGGGTGATATTATTATGATTACAGGCGGAATGAGAAGTGGAAAAAGTACTTTCGCAGAAAAATTATTAAGTGATGAAACATCAATTTTGTATATCGCAACAAGCAAAATAACAGATGATGAAATGAAAGAACGTGTTCGAATTCATCAGCAAAGACGAGGGAGCAAGTATGAGACCTATGAAGGGCATGTTGATATTGCAACTCAGGTCTTGAACACATCGAATAAATCAACATTGTTAGAATGTGTAGGTACTCTTGTTACTAATATGATGTTTGATGAATTTATGGAATTTGATGAACTGAGCGTTCAAGATATAAATAAATTAGAACTAAAGATTGTCAATGAGATAGAAACAATTATTGATTCAATGAAGGAAAAAGAAGGCACACATATAATAATTACTAATGAAGTAGGTCTGTCCTTGATATCAGAATATAAACTAGGTCGTATATTCACAGATATCATAGGAAGAGTGAACCAAAAGATAGCTAATAGGGCGGATCAAGTTTATATGATTATAAGCGGTATTGAATTGTTAGTGAAAGGTTGATATTCTTGCGTTTTAGAAATAATTGAATAACCTAGAGAATTAATCAATTAGCTTTATTAAAGATGAGTTGGTAATAGAATGATCTAGGATATCAAGTTGGTCATTGTTCTTTTCAAGCGCATCCTTACTTAAATCAAGTAAGTTGGATAAAGCTTTTGAAACATCTCTTGATATTTGAACATCTTTATTCATGTCAGTGATTGAGCCTTTTAACCTTGACATATCTTCTTGTGATTGTTTGAAATTAATAAGCATTGTACTTAGACTTGAATCTAATGAATTGAAAGACGTTGATACCTCATTGCTTTTTCCAATAGCTTGATTTGATTCGTTTTCGATAGAATTCATATTCGAATCCATATCCATTATACTTGAGGTTAGATTTGTAATGATACTTTCTATATTTGATGTTGCTTGGTATGTTTGCTCAGACAGCTTTTTGATTTCTTCAGCAACAACAGCAAATCCACGACCGGATTCACCGGCTCTTGAGGCTTCAATTGCAGCATTTAAACTGAGTAAACTTATTTGATGAGAAATTTTATTAATGAAATTTATTATTTGAGTAGCTTCTTTTGCCTGAGAAGTTAGGACTAGGATAGTACCATGATTATTTGCTAATTCTCTGAGTAGTGCATCATTAAGTTGATGTTGCTCTTTAGTAAATGATGTCGCTTGTGTAGTAACACTAAGAATGAATTCTAACACCTGATGGTCATTGTCTGTTTTTTGGATTAAGTCTTGAAAGTAGTTGTTAAGAGAAACTAAATTCACTTCAACATCGCCCATGATCTTTCCTAATTGATTTTCCTGTGAGGCAACATCAGAAATAGATTCAGTCAAAACATATCTGTTTGTGCTTAAGACTTCGTTTGTAATAGTTATTGTATCAAATATATTCTTTATTTCGTTGTGATCCTTTTGCAGTTGATCAAAAAGAATGTTGTTATTGTCATGTTCGTTTTGTAAAGAAGTAAGGGTTATATTCAGTTGTTCATTCGCTTTTATTGCTTTGTATTGACTGAGTCCACCAACCATAGCAAATATACCTAAGAAAATAGGTGCGCTATCAATCATATAATGGAGTGGATTTATTTCGTGAAGAGATAAAACAGATGAAGCACTAAACGGTAAATTATGGATGATTGCATCTAGTAACCAAGCACCAATAGGGAAACATAAACCAAATATAGCTCCAATAATCGTATATATTAAAATTACTTTCCTTGTTTTCATACTTGGCCTCCTCTTAAAACAAGTCCGCTCTACGTAAGCGAATCGCTTTTTTTATCTCTATACATTTTTATATCTGAGATTGTCAATAAACCATCAACTGTATCAGCATCATCAGGATAGGTTGCAATACCATAACTAAATCGACCATTAAATGTAACCGTGTCAGAATTAATTGGTAATTCAGTATACAAAGTCTGTAACAAAGTCATTTTTTTCTTCAAAGTAATCGGATCTGTTGTTGTGAAGATACCTAAGAATTCATCGCCACCAATTCGTGCAAATGTATCGGTTGAACGAAATTGGTTTTTAATGAAGTCAGCAAAATGTTCAAGATAAGTATCTCCGGCAGCATGTCCGAAATTATCATTGATTATCTTAAGTCCATCAAGATCAAACATTATTAATGAAAGTTTACCTTGCTCACGTCTTGCGAGTTTAAGCCTATCTTCAAAAATCGTATTGAAATAGCCCCTGTTCATTAATCCTGTCAAAGCGTCGTATCTTGATAGTTTGAGTGTTTTTCTATTTAGTGAATAAATCTGATAGACAATTGGAATCTGCAATTTAATATAATCAGCTATACTTATATCCATCTCGTTAAAGGCGGAAAGTTTGGCACTTTCAATTGATATGATAATTCGATGGCCATCGTTTAGTCGAATAGGAATATAAATCAAAGAATTGATTCTTCTGCCATCCGTTGTTTTAAGTTGTGGTGGATAATCATCTCGAATGTATTCACTTAAATTATTGATTATTCCAGAATCCTCAAGAATTCCTTTCGAATGTTCAAAGAGAAAGCTAGACTCAAGTGGTATGAGAAATTCATCAGATGCCTTTTGATCATAGCCTGAATTAGCCAGAATTTTTAGCATATTATTATCATCAATTGCAAGGATCGTTCCATAATCAGCAGATTCTATCGAAGCGAGTAATTCATTCAATAATAAATCAAAGAAATTAAAATCATCACTGTTCTGATTAATAATATGAGAAAGATGTATAAGGACATCTTTTATTAAATTTTGACGTTTTATTTGACGTTCTGTATCCTTTTGAGAGGTTATATCAATCATGACACCAACTAAGCCGATAGAATGACCTTCTTCATCAATATGCGCCGTTTTATGAAAAATGACATCATGAAATGAGCCGTCGGAATATCTTACCTTGGATTCATATACTTGTGTACCTTGGCTTTGGATTAAATCTAAATCAGCTTGTTGGTAGATATTTGCTAAATTGATTGGTGCAACATCATAAACAGTATGATCAATAATCGAATTCCTGGCTATTCCTAAATAGTCACAAAATGCTTTGTTGCAATATTTATAAATCCCCTTACTGTCTTTATAAAAAATCGGACTTGGAATAATATGCATTAAAGTATCCAAAAAAGAAAGATCTTCATGTGCATCTAATAAAGCTCTTTCAATAGTGGTTATATCATCATTGCTGATATGGTTATTAGAATTGTTTATCTTCATTATAAGCTCCCTCAATTCCTAATCTAATTTATATTTTATCACATTTTATAAATATATAATAGTTCGTGATAAAAAAATTGTGCTTAAGTAATTTGTCTATAGAGGGTTAATAATAGTAGATGCAATAGTTCTAAGCACGAAATATTGGCTCAACAATTATTTGAGTGCTTAAAATTTCAGAAAAAAAGTTAGAAAAATCACCTATCTTTAAAGGTCCTGTTAAGAAAAGCGAAAAATAGTGGACTTATTAATACAAATATTAACAATAATAATAAAGAACGTATAAATAGTAATATAAACAAAGAAAATATAACCATATAAAAGACAATAATTTATAGCATTTAAAACATTAATTAAAAACTATTAAAAAATATTAAAAATAAGGTTGTTATTATACGATTTAAAAGTTATAATGAAAAAGAGTTTTAAAATATAGTTTAAATGTGTTAATAAAATCGAATAAATAGACAATAAATATTATACATATTAACAAGAGAATAAATATTATTTAAATAGGACTAAAAAACTGCATAAAAAATCGAATAATAATTGTTTTTGTTTATGCTTTATGCTAAAATTGTATTTAATAGGGAAAATATTTATAAAAAGGAGAGTATATTGTGCCTAGATTTAGAAATATGCGAGAGCGAGTTGAATATGCATACGACGAACTAAACGTTGACATCTACTATGAAGGTGACTATTACTACACAATATTAGATCACGGACGAGATAAGTTCATCGAAATGTTAACAGAAGATGAGTTGGATTCTGAATTAGAACGTATTTGGGTAAATCTGAATATGGCCAGTTCGGTTAATGGGAGTCGGATATGAAAAGATTTCAGACAGTAAGAACTGATGTTTTAATTAACAGTGAAGACTTAAGAAGACGTTTTAAAGATGTTAAAGATATTGTTCATGAAAAGGGAAATGTAGGCGTTTTGGTAAACAACAGAGTAGACATGATAATGATGGACATTGACGTTTACAATGATTTAATGAATCAAATAGAAACCCAGATGGAAAGCTTATGCACACAAACTGAATTATAGTCTGTGTGCAGTTTTTTTGCCGGATTATATTATTCTTCTCAATTCATGAACAGAAAGAGCAATTCAAGATAATGGATGCGAGTGAATCATTAGCAGAACTTGCTCTAGAAATGCAGGATTTGATTAGTGAATTTACTGTTTAATCGAAGAAGCTAGGAGTTAAACTTGAGACAAAGTAATGATAAATAATTGGTGAAAAATCTAAAAAAAAACACTTGTAAATGGGCATACCATCGGGTATACTTCGATATAGAGCTCTGCGCTATTAGGCGCATTTAGCATCTAATAGATTTTAGATTGGAAGGACAAATATGGACGAAAGAAAAATAGTAGTTGCTGACCCAACCCCAATAGGTTTATTTGGATTAGCTATGGTAACACTAGTTGCATCATCCGCAAAATTAGGACTTACTTCAGGAGTATCATTAATCATCCCTTGGGCAATATTTCTTGGAGCAGGAGCACAATTGCATGCATGTATTCAAGATGCTAAGAAAAACAACATCTTCGGAGCTACAGCATTTGGTGGATATGCATTTTTCTGGTTTGGTGTAGCGATGAGTTGGATGGTACAAGCAGGTGTATTTGGTGAAAAATTAGCGAGCAATGCAGATCCTAAACAATTAGGAGTTGCATTTATTGGCTATTTAATTTTCACACTATATATGACAATAGGTTCGCTTACTACTAACAAAGTGTTATTGCTTATTTTCATCTTTATTGATTTCCTATTTATTGGATTATCATTTTCAACTTTAGGAATTGCAAAAGAACCTATGCATGCTTTAGCATCATGGTCAGAACTTACCATTTCGTTATTAAGTTTTTATGGTTCAGGTGCAATTATTATTAATAACCAATTTGGTAAGGTGATTTTGCCACTTGGTAAGCCGGTTTTCCAAAAAGCATAGTTTGACTGATTTTTAAGAGGTGGTTCACAAAGTTATTTGTGAACTGCCTCTTTTGATTTTCTAGGAAAGCCACGTTAGGTACTACAAACTCTCTTCGGCTTAAGTCGCCATATGGATAGATTCTCAGGTACTACAAATACGTTCGGCTTATATCGCCATAAGGATAGATTCTCAGGTACTACAACGCGAGGCCGCTCATCCCAGATCAATTTTCTAGTGAGCCACGAGGCGCAGCAAACTCTGTTCGGCTTAAGTCGCCATAAGGATAGATTCTCAGGTACTACAACGTAGGCCGCTCATCCCAGACCAATTTTCTAGTGAGCCACGAAACGCAGCAAACGCGTCTCGGCCTCGTAAGAAAATTTGGCCAGTGATTCAAAGTCATACGTGGCAGTACCTGAGAACTATCCGATACATCGCCATATACCTCAGCTAGGGGATTAAAAGAATAGAGCAAAAGACAGAACGATGGCGACTTAAACGACCGGTTCGATCTTTAAAGCTTCGAGTTATGTTGCACTAAGTGATTTATTGCAATTCAAAAAACAAGTCTTTCCATAACCCAGAGTTTATGTATCCTATACGCAATGGCAACATGAACGAAAGGTTCTGTCTCCAAAAGCTCCAAGTTAGGTTTCATCAAAATCTATTGCGACTCAAACTACAAGTCTTTTCCAAACCCAGAGTTTATGCCGCTTATCCAGGATAGGATACAAGACCTATCTCATGAGACTTTGAATCACTGGTTAGATTTCCTTACGGGGTCTGAGTGCGTTTGCTGCGCTCAGTA
>Ga0314774_1002131_pt1 | contig 11550 bp, 11 predicted proteins | sample MetaGCBIA2018_FD_204515 | JGI IMG/M metagenome (GOLD analysis project Ga0314774, IMG submission 204515) | Cryopeg brine microbial communities from Beaufort Sea near Barrow, Alaska, United States - CBIA 2018 | ecosystem: Environmental > Aquatic > Marine > Coastal | place: USA: Alaska | collected... | reverse complement strand
CGTCGTAAAGACGGCTCCACCTCGCCTCATGCTTGGGGGGATGCACAATAAAAATCAAAGAACGAAGTCAAGGGAGCAGTGTGCCTACTTGACAGATGTTAACCATATCAACGGTAGTGATAAGCGGCGGCGGCGCGAACTTGCGTGAACCACCGCAATTTAGATTTTGCTTTCCAATTTAAAGCAGACGTATTTTCCGTCCGGTTGATTTGATTGTTAGGCCATTCTTTTGATTATTTCTTCTGTAGATTCGATCTTTGCGTAAGGAACAGAAAGTGCTGCCATAAAAGAAGCATGAACATCTGATGCCTTTATGGTTCTTTCTTTGAAAATTAGATCTTTTGTTGCGCACGCATCCTCGGCAACAACACAATTAAAGCCAAGGTCAAACGCAGCTCGGGTTGTTGCATCGATACACATGTGGCTCATTGCACCGCAGATGACGATATCACTAATTTTTAGATCTTTTAAAGTTACTAGCAGTGAGGTTTCTCGAAAGCTATTAGGGTAGTTTTTTACCACCACTTTTTCGTTTTCTGTGGGTACAACCATTTCATTTATTTTTGCCCCATGCGTTTCCGGCACGAAAAAGGTTGCTCCTGGTCTAGTAGAAATATGTTGGATGTGGATGATTGGTAAGTTTTCTTTTCTGAATTTACTCAAAAGTTGCTGCGCATTTGCAGCAGCTTTTTGGGTTTCGACAAGTTCCATATTGCCGCCGGAAAAATAATCGTTCTGAAGGTCCACTAGGATAAGGCAGTTATTCATTTTTACTCCTTTATTTTTAGGGCCTAACAGGGATTAGACTGCAGCGGTCATATCGGATATGACCGATGCAGTGATATCGGTTGAAAAACTAAATGATTTCAGTATCTTATTTTTAACCAATTTTTAATAGCCTTCATCTGTCATTTTTTGAAGAAATCATAACAAACATGCAGTTCCACAAAAAAAACCCCATTTACATCAATGGTGACTTGCGCGTATTGCTTGCCCCCCATGACAACCACTGCACTATACGTGACAAAATTAGATACGTCTATAAATCAATAAGAAGGCTTGCGAAGTCAATAGGTTGGAACCTTATCCTCCTGCCGTCTGATTTCTCAAAAACTCCACTGCACGCGTCCAAACAGTAGATCAGTCGGATCCTCTCCGAACAGGCTCCCTGATTTGCCGTCAAAATGCTGCCAGACCAGCAGCAGCTCCCAATCATCGGCGAGCGAGGTGGCGTTGCTGGCGAGCAGGTACCAGGAACCGTCATCGTAGAGACTGGCGCCGAACGACTGCCGGTTGAGGGCGGTGAGGTCGATGCCGAAATCGGTGTAACCGGTCCAGTGGGTAAAACTTAGGGCGCGGGGGGTGAGGGGGCGACTGAGGTAGCTCAAGCTGTTGCCGGGGGAATCGGGGTTGCTGATGTAGAGCGCGGCAATTTTCACCACGATGTTGCGAGTTCCCGTGATGGCGTGATCAGCTTCGAGGGTGGCGACGGTCGTACGGTGCGTCGCCGCCCCCTCCCATTCCTTTTTGTAGGGGGCGAAGTAACTCAATTCGCCGCGCAGACCGGCACCGACAACACTGCCGGCGAAGCCGATCCCGCCGATCAGGTCGATCTTATTTTTACCGGCCAGAAACTGAATGTCATAGCCGCTGCGGTTGAACTGGTAACGAACCGCCAGACTGCTCCCTTCCCAGTCGTCGGCAAAGGCCCAGACGACTTCGGTAGCCTCGGCAAAGCCGAACGCCTTGCCGAGGAGGAGGGCGTCGGTTCCGGGACGCTCGGCATAGTCGATATCGTAGATGGAGTAGGCATTGAAGAGGTCATTCGGATTCCAGAGGGTGGTCATCCCCCAGGCGATCCGCTGCCGGCCGATGCGGAGCTGATAGTCGCCCGGTTGCCAGTCGAGATAGAGCCGGTCGAGGCTGCTGTTCCCGAGCCATTGCCCGCTATCGAGCCAGTTCCAGGAGAGGTCGAGGGTGCCGGGGTCGAAGCCGATCAGTCTGTTGTAACCGGGGAGGGTGACGCTGTCGCCGTAAAAGAGACGGTTACGCATCCCGGCGGCAAAGCTTAAGGAAGCGGGGAAGCGGTACTCAAGGTTAAACCGCTGGTGGATGAGCTGATCATAAAGCTTGTCGCCACTCTCCGGGATGCTGACCGAAGGGAGATATTTCAGATAGCCGCCGAAGGTGACGGGATCTTGCGGCTCTGTGCCGGGGATCTGCGCCATAGCGGTGGCTGTCAGCAGCATAAGACCGAGTAAAATTGTTGATATCCGCACAGAGGTCACTGCGTCCGGTCCTCCCTGACCTGCCCATCCTCAAAGACAATCACCCGCCGCGCCCGTTCGATCACCCGCGTGTCGTGGGTCGAGAAGATAAAGGTGACCCCCTCCTTTTCGTTCAATCGCTGCATGATGTCGAGCAGTTCGCGCGTGGTCTGGGCATCGAGGTTGGCGGTCGGCTCATCGGCCAGGATGAACTTCGGCTTCGGCGCCAGGGCGCGGGCGACGGCGATCCGCTGCTGCTGGCCGCCGGAGAGCTTCCCCGGCACGATGTTCAGGCGGTCGCCGAGTCCGACCTCGTCGAGAAGCTCCTTGGCCCGGGTTTCACACTCCTTCTGGCTGCGCCCCTGCAGCTGCATGACAAACTCGACATTCTCCCTGGCGGTCAGTACTGGCAACAGACTGAAATCTTGAAAAATGAAGCCGATGTTGTCGCGGCGAAAGGTGATCAACGCCTTGTCGGAGAGGGAGGTCATGTCGGTCTTGTCGATCAGGACCCGGCCGCTGTCCGGACGGTCGATCCCGCCGATCATGTTGAGCAGGGTGGTCTTCCCCGACCCGGACGGCCCCATGACGGCGACGAATTCCCCCGGCTCGACGGTGATCGTGACCGCGTCGACGGCGGTAATCGGGAAGTCGGTCTCCGGATTGTAGATCTTCGTCAACTGTTCGAGTTGGATACTCATTCTAGTGCCTTGTACATCATAAATAGCGCAAGATTGCGCCGGAATTTGGTGTGCCGGCAAGGCGTGACTTCAGTTGCATAGCCTTAAGCTATACAACTGAAGTTACAACGCAGCTGACGCGGCAAATAACCAGCAAGATGCGTTAGGTTATGGTTTGCATGGTACTTTAGTGCCTTTCCGCCAACGCTTCGCTCGGGCGTTTCTTGAGGATCTGCCGGGCCGGGTAGAGGGCCGCCAACAGGCTGGCGATCAGAACCATGGCGAACAGTTGCAAAAAGAACGGCCAGGGGACGCTCGGATAGAGGATAGTGTCGACCCCGTAGGCGCCGAGCCCTTCGGCGACGGCACCGAACGGCAGGCCGGTCCGATCGGTGATGGCCAGCATGATGCGGCCGGCGCTCAGGCCGAGCAGGCTGCCGACCCCGCCGAGCAGCATCGCTTCGGTAATGATCAGACGCAAGATCCCCCCCCGGCTCATGCCGATCGCCATCAGGACGCCGAATTCACGGGTCCGTTCGAAGACCGACATCATTATGATATTGATGATCCCGAACCCGAGCGCCGCGATAAAGACGCCGGCGACGATGGTGTTGGTGATGTCCATACTTCCGGTCATCGCTGCCAGGATCGGCTGGACCTCGCCCCAGTTCTGCACGACCCCCCGCTTTCCGACCAGGTCCGAGATCTGTTTTTGCAGCGGCGCCAGAGGCTGATCGGCAGCGAGGCGAACAGCAATCTCGTGCGCCTGATTCAGGCCGGAAAAATTGGCGAGATCGCTGCGGCGAACAAAGACGTTGCCGTCATCGAAGCTGCTGACCGGGGTCTTGAACAGTCCGGCGACCCGGAAGGCGGCACCGGCGACATCGCCGTTGAGGTCGGTGAAGGTCAGCACCACCTTGGAGCCGAGGCGCAGATTGAGTTTTTTGGCATTACGGCGGCTGACCAGAATCGGGTTGCGGCCGGTCTCCGGCAGAACGTCTCCTTCGACGAGGCTCTGCGCAAGGTCGGTGACCTTGGCCTCATCGGCGGTGCGGATTCCGTTGATCCTCACGCCGCGACTGGTCGCAGCCGAGGCGATCATGCCGCCTATGACCTGGCGTACGCTCACCCCCTCGACCCCAGGTTGGTGGCGGATGGAGTCGGCCAGGCTATCGGCCTCCGGGAGCCAGGCTGCGAGCTCCTCGTTGAGCAGGAAGTCGGGATTGTGGATCTGCAGATGCGAAGTCTGAAAACGAATCGCATTGTTGATCATGCTGTCGGTCATAGCATAGACAAAGCCGACCATCAGTACGACACCGAGCAGGCCGAGTATCATCGCCGCAAGCATGATGCCGCTGCGGAGTTTGTTGCGCCAGACATTGCGCCAGGCAAGTTTCGTCAACATCCCATCACCTCATCACCCTTTCATCGCCTGCATGATTTTCAGTCGGCCGATGCGGACCAACGGATAGAGGGAGCACAACGCCAGGAGGCCGAGAATGATGCCGATCTGGCCGACAAACAGCTCCGGGGCGAGGGAGAACGGGATAATCGGTTCAAACCCCATCTCCTGCATGGTGTAGGCGATATCGCCGGTGAGCGGTATCGGATGGGCATGGAACCAGAAAAGGATCGGTGTGGTGATCAAAAGCCCCATGACGACCCCGGTCAAGGCCAAAAACAGCGTCTCGAGCAGCGAGATGAACTGCAATTTAACCCGCGGCATGCCGGCCGCCAGCATCACGGCAAATTCCCGTTGCCGCTCCATGGTCATCATGACGATGGTCGCAAACAGACCGAAGCCGACTACGCCATACAGCACCAGAATCATGAACTGGCCGCTCGCCCGATCGAGGCTGATCTGCTGCGCCAGTTCCGGTGAGATGTCAGCCCAGTTGCGCACCTTGACCCCTGCTCCCATCACCCGCCGGGCATCTTTTTCGAGTTGTGGGATGGCGCGCACATCGCGTCCGTGCAGCACCCAGGCGGTGACCTGATCGCCGGTGACGTAGAGCTCCTGCGCACTCTTCAGCGGCAGGTAGACGATCCGGGCATCGATCTGCTTGTGCGGAAACTTGACCACTCCGGCGATGGTGAAGAGGCCGGCGGCGGTGGTGCCGTGATATCCCTGCCCGTAGAGGGCTATTTCTTCCCCTGCGCGCAGACCGAAATAGGCGGCCAGGCCGCTGCCGAGAAGCACGGACCGTTCATCGTCACGTGAAAAATAGCGACCGCTTTTCACCTTTTTAGCGAGACCGGAGTAGTGGTCCTCCTTCTCCGGGTCGACCCCCATGACCAGAACCCCCTTCGATTTATCGCCGGATGCGCCGAGGGCAAACGATTCGATCCGGGGGACAATCTCGGTCACTCCCGGGATCTGTTTAATTCTCTCGATGAAGTGGTCGTCGGCCGGGAGGAGTTTATCAATCGATTGGTTTTCGGAATAATCGGGGTGTTGCAATTGCAGGTAGCCGGAGTAGAACCGGGTGACATTATCGAGGTTGTGGGCGTAGGACCCCTCCTGCATGGAGCGGGTGAAGAGGGCGAGCAGCATCGCGATCGCCAGGGCGCTCGCGGTGAGCAGGGTCCGGCGCTTCTGCCGCCAGATGTTGCGCCAGGCGAGTCTGACCATGAATGTCGGCGTCATTCACGCAGCCTCTTCATATTGTCTTGGGAGAAGAAGCTGGTCGAGAGATCGAAGTCGAATGCCGCCATCTGGTAGGTGAGGACGGTCTTCTGCTCCGGAGTGTCGGCCGGTTGCATCTCCATCCGGGTCGGGAGCATTCTCCCCCCGATCTCTTTGACATCGAGGGTGTTCAGGGTGTTGATCAGCGTATCGAACTCATCGTAGTAAGCGATCTTGCGCTGATGGTATTGATCCTGGCTGATCCAGAGGAGCAGTTTTCCCCAGACCACCGGGGCGTTCTCTTTCGGCGTCGCCTCGATCACCCAGCAGTCGGTATTGTCGAATTTTTCCTCGCGCAGCAGACGGTGGGTGTAGTCGACGACGATTGATGACTGGTTGATCAGGTCGTCATTGGTGAAATCGGACCCCATCCACGACTGGCCGAGCATCGATGGTGCGATCTTGATCACCCGCTCGATACTCGGGACCCAGTTCCACATCTCTTTGCCCCGTTTGAGTGAGCTGCTCCCTTTGTCACGGGGGGGGGCCGTGACCAGAATCAGAGAGTAGTCGGTCCCTTTGCTCCACGCCTTCATACTCATCGTCCGTGTCCAGTCGGGACGGATGATCTGCATGGTGGTTTCGGTATAGCTCGATTCTCCGCGCATCTGCAGATCGGCCTTGCGTACAATCTCACTCGCCGTTTCGGCCAGAGCCGCCGTTCCGGTCAGAAACAGAAAGATGAGAATTCCCAAAACCTTCAGCTTCATGATCTCTCCCTGGAGAATGCTGATGAATGGATCGCGGACTGAATCGTCCTACAGCCCTTCGTCTCTGAGCTGTTCGAGGAGCTGGTGCTGTGCATCGGTCAGCTCGGTCGGAATTGTGGTTTCGACAATGGCGTAGAGATCCCCTTTCGGCTTCCCCTGCACTCCAAACCCCTTCAGGCGGATCTTGCTCCCGTTGCGGGTGCCGGCCTTGACTTTGACCCGCTTGTGATCCGTGAAGGTCGGGACGTCGACGGTGATGCCGAGGCAGAGGCCGCTATAGGGGGCCTTGATGGCGGTGAAGAGGTCATCCCCCTCGCGCCAGAAGTTGGGATCGGAGTCGACCTGGATGTCGAGGAACAGGTTTCCAGCCGGCCCGCCATCGGGAGAGAGCCCCCCTTTGTCGGGGATGCGGAGGCGTTGCCCGGTTTCGGTCCCGGCCGGGATCCGGACATTCACCTCTTCATTCCCCCGTTCGGTTCGAAAACTGATCCGCCGTTCGCCACCGTTGACGGCGATACGGAACGGAATCCGTACCTTCATGTTGTAGTCGGCGCCCCCTCTCGGCCGGGCCGGGCCGCCGAAAGGGCTCTGGCCACGTCGCCCACCGCCGAACAGTTGGCCGAGGATATCTTCATTCCCCCCGAGGCCGAACTCGCGGAAGATGTCGTTGACATTGGAGCCGCGAAAGATGTCTTCCTGACTGAAACGCTGGTGAAATCCGGTGTCACCGTAGGAGTCGTACTGCAGCTTTTTCTCCGGATCGGAGAGGACGGTATAGGCTTCCGTAACCACCTTGAATTGCTCTTCAGCTTTTTTGTTACCGGGGTTTTTGTCGGGGTGATATTTAATCGCCAGCTTGCGATAAGCCTTTTTGATCTCTTCCGCCGTGGCGCTTTTGTCGATATCGAGGGTTGAATAATAATCGTTAGCCATGAATGCTCCTGTTTCGAATGATATGAGTTTACAATATAGAAAGGTGCGAGAGGTTCGTCAACCTAAAGGAGGGATAAAATAGCTGTAAATTCGATTTCTTGACCGGTTTAAGCAGCTGGGCTAGTATGCTCTTCGATTGTGGAATGGGACGGCGCATTTCACAGCTTAAAGACGACGCCGAAAGAAATGGAAAAAAAGATGGCACGCATTGCAATTATCGGCGGTGGGATTTCAGGGTTGGCGACGGCTTATGCGATTGAACATGTTGCCGCAGCCCGGGGTCTGAAGGTTGAAACCATCGTCCTCGAGAAAAACGAACGGTTGGGCGGTAAGATTCAGAGTATTAAGGATGAGGGGTATCTCTGTGAGTGGGGGCCGAACGGCTTTCTCGACAATAAGCCGATGACCCTCGATCTCTGTGATCGCCTCGGGATTCGTGGGAAATTGGCGCGTTCAGACGACAATGCCCGCAAACGCTACATCTATTCGGAGTCCGAACTGCACCGACTGCCGGAAAATGGCCCCGGTTTTTTGCGCTCCAATCTTATGTCCTGGGGGGGGAAGTTTCGCCTCGCCAAGGAGTTCTGGGTTCCGAAGCGCGAGGATGACGGTGATGAGACTCTGGCCGAGTTCGGTCGTCGCAGGCTTGGTCCCGAAGCGCTCGATAAGTTGATCGCGCCGATGGTCTCCGGGGTTTTTGCCGGTGATCCGGAGACGATGAGCCTGAAGAGCTGTTTTCCGCGCATCTACGAGCTTGAGCAGACTTACGGCGGCCTTTTGCGCGCCATGCTCAAACTGGCGAAGCAGAAGCGGGCCGAGCGCAAATCCGGCAAGCAGGTGGCGACTGCCGCCGGCCCCGGCGGCGTCCTCACCTCTTTTGTCGGCGGGATTCAGGAGTTGACCGATGCAACTCAGGCGGGGCTCGCAGGGGAGGTTCGCCTCGATGCGGCGGTTTCGAAGATAGCGAAAAAGAGTGGCGGCTTCGAGATCTCCCTCGAAAATGGGGAGAAACTCGATGCAGAAATCGTGGTCGCGGCGGTTCCGGCTTACGCTCTGGCCGATATGGTCGAAGAGATGAGCATCGTCATGTCGGATGTCCTCAAAGGGATCCACTATGCGCCGATGAACGTCGTCTGCTTCGGTTATGAGCGCGAGAAGGTCGAACACGATCTGAACGGCTTCGGTTACCTGATTCCCCGACAGGAAGGGTGCAGTATCCTGGGGACCCTCTGGGATTCGAGTCTTTTCCCGCAGCGCGCACCGGAAGGGCATGTGCTGCTCCGGTCGATGATGGGGGGGGCGGCCAACCCGACCGCGATCAACCTGAGTGACCGCCATGTCCAAAATTATGTGGAGGCCGATCTGCGCGATATCATGGGGATCGACAAATCGCCCGATTTTGTCCGTATTTTCCGCCATCATCACGCTATTCCGCAATATACCCGCGGGCATGGTCAGCGGCTGATGGCGGTCGAAGAGGGAATCCGCAAGATTCCGGGTCTGTTTGTGACCGGCAACGCCTTCTTCGGCATCGGTTTGAACGATTGCGTCAACGCTTCAACTTCGACGGCGGAGCATGTGATCGGTTATCTGGAACGACAGGAATCATAAGGGCTTTAAAATTCCTTTGGATCAGCATTTTATAAATAAAGAGAGTAGAGAAAAAGGCCGGGTCCGATGACCCGGCCTTTTTCTGTCTGGGGGGAGCGAATTTAGCTCATTTTCGACTATACTCACAAAACAATAACGATTCGGCACGCCATCAACGGGCGAGAGACAAGGCCTTAACGATCGGCAGCTCGCAGAGTCCGCAGAGAACGCAGAGTAGGGCAGAACCTTTTTTATCGGTAAACCCGAAGGGTTTTAGATTCTCTCTGCGATCTCGAGAGAGCGCAGCGAACGGGCGAGAGACAAGGTCCTAAAGATCGGCATCTCGCAGAGTCCGCAGAGAACGCAGAGAAGAGCAGAACCCTATTTATCGGTAAACCCGAAGGGCTTTAGATTCTCTCTGCGATCTCGAGAGAGCGCAGCGAACGGGCGAGAGAAGCTTTTAACTGTTCAGCTTTCGTGTCTGCAGTTGTGGTTGGATCGTCTATGATGAATCTATTTTGCGGCAGGGTGGAGGTGGTAGATGGTCGTCGGAATTCTGCGAGAGATCAAGGCTGAGGAGAACCGGGTCAGTATGACGCCGGCCGGCGTTGAGGTGATGGTTGAAAACGGACATCAGCTGCTGGTCGAGGTCTCCGCAGGGGTCGGCAGCGGTTTTGCCGATAGCGATTATGCTGCCGCCGGAGCCGAGCTGGTCTCAACCCCGGCCGAGGTTTATGAAAGATCTGAGCTGGTGATGCATGTCAAGGAGCCGCAGCCTTCGGAATATCTGCTGATCCGCCCGAATCAGATCATTTTTACGTTCTTTCATTTTTCCGCCTCAGAAGAGTTGACCCGGGCGATGATGGCGGCCAAGGCCGTCTGCATCGCTTATGAGACGATTGTCGGACCGCAGGGCGGTCTGCCGCTCCTCACCCCGATGAGCGAGGTGGCAGGCAGAATGGCCGCCCAGGAGGGGGCGAAGTATCTCGAGCGCGCTCAAGGCGGCCGCGGTATTCTGTTCGGCGGGGTGACCGGTGTAGCACCGGCGACGGTGCTGGTGCTCGGCGGCGGCGTGGTCGGTACCAACGCCGCGCAGATGGCCTGCGGCTTAGGCGCGAAGGTCTACCTCCTCGATAACAGCCTGCCGCGCCTCCGCTATCTCTCTGAAATTATGCCGAAGAACTGCTTTGCGCTGATGTCGTCACCGGCGACGATTCGGACTTTGGTACAGGAAGCAGATGTGGTGATCGGTGCGGTGCTGTTGCGCGGCGCCAAGGCGCCAAAACTGATCACCCGCGAGATGCTTAATGGTCTGAAAAAGGGGGCGGTGCTGGTCGATGTGGCGATCGATCAGGGGGGATGTTTTGAAACCTCAAGACCGACCACACATGCCGAGCCGGTCTATCTGGTTGATGAGGTTGTCCACTACTGCGTGACCAACATGCCGGGAGCGGTCCCGATCACCTCCACCACCGCGCTGACCAACGCGACGCTGCCGTATGCGCTCGAACTGGCCAATCAGGGGTGGCAGAAGGTTGCGAGAGAAAATGATGGGGTCAAAGCCGGGTTGAATGTGGTCGATGGCAAGGTCGTCTATCGTGAAGTGGCCGAAGCGTTTAATCTTGAGTACGCTCCGGTCGATTCAGTCTTGTAAGCTGTGCTGCTCCACGGTGAATGGTAATATTTGTGCATTTTTAGCCGGAGGTGCAAGAGATGTTCTTATCTCACAAGGGGGCCGCGTTGTTTGTGACCATAATCATAGCCCTGTTTTTCTCAGGCTGTTCACTGTTGAAAATGCTCGAACAGAGTGCAAGGATACGGAATGCCGGAAGCATAAGTGGGTCGGTCGTTGTGACCGGAGTCCCGCAGGGGACCGTCATCGTGATGCTCTATCGAGAGGTGGCCGGTAATCCTGTTCTGAAAAACAAAGTGATGGCCAATAAAAAAGGGGAATACCGGTTTTATGTCGCCCCAGGCCGGTTCTATCTCGGTGCTTTTGTCGACCTCGACAAGGATGGAGAGTACCAGCATAATGAGCACGGTCGTCTCTATGGTGCTCCCGACAGCGTGCTGGTTGCAGGGCGGGAGAGTCTGAAAGTCGGGCCGATTACGATTTCGGGTCCCGTACCATCCTCGTTTCCTGACATAAAGGCGAGTGAAGATATCAGCGCCATCATGAAGAACATCGGAAAGGTTACGACGATGGACGACCCGATGTTTACGCGCGAGAATTACTCCAAAGGGCTCTGGTTTCCCCTTGATTTTATAGAACAGGTCGGCGGGGGACTGTTTTTTCTGGAAGAGTATCACCCCGACAAGGTCCCGGTCCTGTTTGTGCATGGGGTCAACGGTGGGCCGACCGACTTGCAGCCCCTCATTGCCGGCCTCGATAGAAAAAAATTTCAGCCATGGGTGTTGTTCTACCCGTCCGGATTCAGGCTGGAGATGATCAGTGCCTATCTTTTGCAGGCAGTCGTCTCCCTGGAACATAAATTTCATTTCAAACAACTCAATGTGGTGGCGTACAGTATGGGAGGGCTGGTGACCCGCTCGTTTGTTAACCCATGTTTACCATTTCGAGCGTGATTTTCATTAATTTCCATCTTTTTTTCAGAAAAAACTCAATGATTTCAAGGGTTGACCTCTGGAAATGGCAAATGTAGTGCCATACTGGTAATTTAGTT
>Ga0314774_1002129_pt1 | contig 11557 bp, 12 predicted proteins | sample MetaGCBIA2018_FD_204515 | JGI IMG/M metagenome (GOLD analysis project Ga0314774, IMG submission 204515) | Cryopeg brine microbial communities from Beaufort Sea near Barrow, Alaska, United States - CBIA 2018 | ecosystem: Environmental > Aquatic > Marine > Coastal | place: USA: Alaska | collected... | reverse complement strand
CGCCGAGATCGCGCTAGCCGTGATGGCCGACATTGTCCGAATTTATTACGGCCGGGATAAATAATATGGAGACGCCTATAGGGGTAGCCAATGACGATGTGATTGCCATTGTGCTGGCCGCGGGCCGTTCAAAACGATTTGGTTCTGATAAGCGCCTGGTATCTTCAGCCAGCGGCGACACTTTGTTGAGCCAAACCCTGTCTGTTGTGCTCCCCAATTTTCCGTATACTTATCTAGTAATAAAGGCAGAAGATGACCCGCAGGCGTTGTTATCTCTGACGTACTTGAACCAAGTGCAGATCTTAAGCGCTCCTCATGCCAATTGTGGCTTGGGTAGCAGTCTTGCCGATGCTTTTCATAGGCTTCAAGATGTTCATGGACTTGCGGCAGCCATTTTTCTGGGCGATATGCCCTGGTTGTTGCCCGCAACATGCCAGAACTTAATCGCTGTCGCGACCGCAGAAAATATTGTCCGCCCACGGTATAAAGGCCAGGCAGGGCACCCGGTTATCTTTGGCCGCAATTTTTGGTCAGAGCTGGAACAGGTAAGCGGGGAAGGAGGCGCGCGCGCACTGTTTAAGCGTCGTATCGCGCACTGCATCTGGGTTGACGTTGATGATCCTGGAGTGATTCAGGATATTGATTACCCTGCTGATCTGCATTCAAAGAGTTTTTAGCTGTCATTTAGTGAACATTTTTTAACCTCTTGTCACTGGCGCTTTGACTACGCTTGTCTGAAGCGCATTTGCAAGGGAGGGTTCTAAATGGCTGTGCTTTACATAAACGGAACACAAGTTACTCTCGACGACGATCCCCGCACCACTCTTCTCGACACTTTACGAGAACATCCGGGTCTTACCGGCACCAAAAAAGGCTGCGACCACGGTCAATGCGGCGCCTGCACCCTGTTGTTGGATGGGCGTCGTGTCAATTCCTGCCTGATTCTCGCAATTCAGTGTGAGGGCAGTGAAGTGACCACCATAGAAGGTTTGTCTCAGGGCCAGCAGCTGCATCCGCTTCAACAGGCATTCGTTCGCCACGACGGCTTTCAATGCGGTTACTGCACTCCCGGTCAAATCTGTTCCGCAGTCGGTATGCTTGGGGAAGTGAGCAATGGCGAGCCGAGCGACGTTACCGGCCGGGGAGAGGTCACCCTCAGCCGCGCGGAAATCCAGGAGCGCATGAGCGGGAATCTCTGTCGTTGTGGCGCTTATTCCAACATTGTCGATGCCATACTCGAAAGCGGGTCAGGGCAGCCCCTTACGCAAGAGGTAACAGAATCATGAAACCTTTTGATTACCGGCGTATTCATACAGTGGAAGAAATCAGTCAAAACGAGCCGGGCCAGGCCCGCTTTCTGGCTGGCGGCACCAACCTGATTGATCTGATGAAACACGAAATCGAGGTGCCGGACCGCCTGCTGGATATCTCTCGCCTGAAGCTTTCAAATACTGAAGACGCTGAAGACGGTGCCTTGCGAGTTGGCACTCTGGTGACCAATACCACGCTCGCCAGTGATTCACGGGTGCGCAAAACCTGGCCGCTGCTGTCGGCCGCCTTATTATCAGGTGCAACCGGCCAGTTGCGTAACCGGGCGACAACCGGTGGCAATCTGCTACAGCGCACCCGCTGTTACTATTTTTACGATACCGCGCGCCCCTGCAATAAACGCAATCCCGGCGAAGGATGCAGCGCACGCGAAGGGCAAAATCGCATTCACGCAATTCTGGGCGCCAGCGACCAGTGTATTGCAACTCATCCGTCGGATATGGCCGTAGCGATGGTGGCTTTGAATGCGAGAATTACGGTGCGGGCCACCGACGGCAGTGAGCGTGAACTACCGGTCGAAGAACTCCACCGCCTTCCCGGTGACCACCCTGAAAAGGATACGGTTCTGGAACCAGACGAGTTAATTACCGCCGTAACCCTCCCAGCGCCGCCACCGGGCCGGCAACTTTACCGTAAGGTGCGGGACCGCAGTTCCTACGCGTTTGCGCTGGTCTCCGTGGGCGTTATTCTGCACGTGGTGGAAGGGCGCGTAGACAGTGTACGGATCGCATTTGGGGGTGTCGCCCACAAGCCCTGGCGTGCTCACAAGGCTGAAGCCGCGTTATTGGGTCAGGCCGCGACCGACGCCAACTTCCGCCAGGCCGCCGAGGCCGAACTGGCCGATGCGAAGGGTTATGGCAGCAATGATTTCAAGATACCACTGGCCCGGCGAACACTGGTGGCTACGCTCAGAGACGCGGCTCATTTGGAACAGGAGGTCCCGGCATGACGAACCCAGCATCTATCGGACAGCCAATGGACCGGGTTGATGGCCCATTAAAAGTAACTGGCGGTGCGACCTACGCAGCCGAGCACACCTTTGATCAGCAGCCACTTGTTGGCTGGATTGTTGAGGCGACCATTCCCGCAGGCCGTATCAAACACGTCGATACCGATGCTGCGGAGAAGAGTGCTGGTGTGGCAGCGGTGCTAACGCACCATAATGCGGCCGATCAGAGAGCCTTCGGTGAACCAGCCGATGAAGGGCGGTTTACCCAGTCCCGGGCCATGCTTTTTGACGAGCGCATTCGCTACCATGGATTTCCCGTCGCGCTGGTAATTGCCGACACCCTGGCAAATGCCCGCTACGCTGCCCGGTTAATTGAGATCAGCTACGAGCCTGAGGACGCAGCGGTCACCATGGTGGGTGTGGAGGCGGACGAGGTGCCCGATGAGCTGGACGGCGGCATGGAGGCAGACGTTTTCAAGGGTGATTTTGAACAGGCTTACAACAACGCTGAGATGACTCTGGACGTTACCTACACCACGCCTCACCAGGCCGCGGCCGCGATGGAGCCCCATGCCGCCATTGCCGACTTTGATGGCGATCAGCTGGTGGTGTACATGTCGGTGCAGCTCATCGCCCCCTCGGTGAAGGCATTGGCAAATACCCTGAAATTTGATCCCGACAAAATCCGGGTGTTAAGCCCCTATATTGGGGGTGGTTTTGGCTCCAAACTCGGCGTGCACAACGAAACCGTACTGGCGTGTCTTGGTGCATTGCACCTGAAGCGGCCGGTTAAAGTGGTGCAGCATAGGCGACACGTTTTCCATAATGCGCCGCACCGGGGTAGCTCGGTGCAGCGTATTCAGCTTGGCGCTTCCCGCGACGGCAAGCTGCAGGCCATCGGCCACGAGAGCTTCATGCCGATGGCAAAAGGCTACGACTTCGCCGAGCCAACCGGTGCCTCGGCCAGAACCACATACCAGACGGACGCACTCAAAAGTACCCATCGGGTGCGATCGGTCGACATGCCCCTTGCGGACTCGTGCCGCGCACCGGGCCATGCGATTGGTTCACTGGCCTTTGAGTCTGCTATCGATGAAATGGCTTATAAGTGCGGCCAGGACCCTCTGGCCTTTCGCCTTGCGAACATGCCCGATAAAGATCCCGGTACCGGACAGCCATTTGCCAGTCATGATCTGGCAGAGTGCTTGCGCGAAGGCGCTGAAAAATTTGGCTGGCAAAGTCGTGAGCAACAGCCGGGTAAACGGCCCGAGGGCCGCCAGCTCATCGGCTACGGCGTCGCCAGCACAATCCGTGTCAATATGCTGGTCCCCTCGAAAACCCGTATTCGACTGAGCGCAGACGGTACACTCACCGCCTGGGCAGACATGACGGATATTGGCACGGGCACCTACACCATTCTGACGCAGATTGCCGCCGAAGCGATGGGCCTGCCTGCACAGAAGATCAACATTGAACTTGGCGATAGCCGGTACCCTAAGAGCAGTGGCTCTGGCGGCTCCTTTGGTGCAGCCAGTTCGGGCTCGGCGCTGCAGGACGCCTGCGAAAACATGCGAGCCAGACTGCTGGAGCTTGCGCGCGAACAAGGCGTGACGGGTGACGAACCGGCCGATAATGCGCGGTTTGAAAATGGCCAGCTTATCTGGGGCAGCAAAACGCTGTCGCTTACGGGGTTGATCGAGAAGTCCGGAGAGGGCTACCTGGAAACCGAAGGCAAGGTTGAGCCCGGGGAAGACCACGAAAATTATTCCCAGCATTCCTACGGTGCTCAGTTTGCCGAAGTTCACGTTGACCGCGACACCGGTGAAGTCAGAGTTAAGAGACTGCTGGGCGTGTTTTCGGCCGGCCGTATACTGAACCATAAAACCGCTCGCTCCCAATTGCTCGGTGGCATGGTGTGGGGGTTGTCATACGCGCTTTTGGAAGAGCTGATGCTGGATGATCGCTACGGTACCTTTATGAACCGTGACCTGGCGGAATATCACTTGCCGGTGAACCGCGATATGCCCGCCGTCGAAATTCATTTCAGGGAAAAGCCTGACCCCCGTTCGAACCGGCTGGGTTCTAAAGGTATAGGTGAGCTGAGCATTTGCGGTGCGGGCGCCGCAATCGCCAATGCGGTCTATCACGCCACGGGTGTACGGGTTCGTGATTTTCCCATTACCCTCGATAAAATTCTGGAGCAGTTGCCGGAGTAAGCGGAGCGACCCGCGACATTTTACCTAAAGGAATCGCGCCAAACTGACGGCGCTCCGGGAGCCCCCGCCCACCATGGTCGTCCACAATTTCAAGCTGGCTGTCGGTTTTCCTGTCCGTCTTCGGGCCGCGTCATTTCTGTGTGCCACCTCATCCAGGCGGCAGGTTTCAAACAGGTCCAGTACTGCCTGTTCGGCCTCACGATGAGCGCACGGGGTAAGTGATTGAATCTGGGTCTGATAATGCAAATCAACAAACGTTTCGACGGCTTCAATGGTGGCAAAGACGGCGTTTTTGCCTGCTAAAGAAGGCAGGAATCCAGTCAGAAATCCCGCCAATCGCCATAGCGGCAATATAAGGCTGCGGCGGTAGCAAACACTGAGGTCATCGAACATACCCAAGTGTTGCTGCTCGGTCTGAAGATGTTCCCTCGCGAACTCCAGCAGCGCCCCGGTCGGCCGTGCGGCCAGAATGCCACGATATATCCACACCGCACCGGTTTCGCCCGCGTGACTGCACCTCAGCTCTTGCTGGAACTGCCGGCGTACGCCCGTCCTCGCGAGATTATCCTTATGCTTCTGATCAATCCGTAATGAGGGCATGTGTCTGTCGTCTTGCTGAGGTCTAGAAGATTACGAACCAGGTTTGCCAGGCGATGACTTTGATTAACGCGCTTATACCTGCGCGATGGGCGGCGATATTACCATTTAGGTTGATGTCCGAGATCATTGAACCACTACATAACCACACTAGGCTGATGTTCGCTACCCAATATCCCAGCTGTTGGCGCCAGCTATTTTGAATGGTGTCTAGCTCGGCTGGACCGTAACAGGCGTGGTCATGAGCTCCATAATACGCCCATAGTTGATCGCCGAAATCGTAGTGCCACCACTCGCTGGGTAGGTTGGTGAAGCCCTGCTGATGCACGGAGTGGTAAAGCAAGCGGCGATGATCTCGCGCCTTTTGTTGCTGCGGCGTCAGTGTTTTCAGGTGCTCGAAATAGTCGCTGTGGGAGGCAGGCAGTGCCTCGTCAAACAAAGTGCCCATATCTAAAGGTAAACCATCGGCATCGCATAGTGTGACATCGACGGCGCCGCCGGTGAGGTGAGGGCTGGGAGCTAAAGGGTCGCGGCTTGGTACCGAGACAAACTCTCTTGTTCGTTCAAGCAGAGCTGCTTCGCTGAGGCCAGGTTGGTGGTGCTGGATTGCTTCATGCAGGGTATCAAATAAATACTGCTGTACCTGCCATGGGCGCCAACCGTCCAGCACGATTATACCGATACCGTCGGGTAGGCTGCGCGCCGCTGCGAGCAGCGCCCGATAGACACCTTCACGCACAAAACACTCTTGTACTGCACCAGGAATGCCCATCCGAGCATAGGCGGGGAACACGCTGATCGGTGCAGGGGCGAGACTCATCGGTACCAGGCGCTCACCGTTGTCTCTAATAGGGGCGCAGCGTAGCTGTTCCCAGCACGGGGCTGGGTGACTGGGTACAGATGGAAAGGCATTCAGTAGAATGGTGCCCTCGGCAGGCACCACAGTACTTGGGCAGCTCGTGCCAAGTTACCCCATATAGAGTCAAACTCTTTGAATTAAAACAAAAAATTAGTAACTCCTCAAGTTTGTGCTATCGTGCTGTGCTAGTTAGCGCCACCTAAGGACAGGTTTTATGGTGGGTAAGATGGAGGGTAAATTTATTGATGCGAGAACGTAATGCCTATAAAAATACCAGAGTTGGGGCCTATCCAAGTACGAAATCTTAGGCATGGGGTTACTAAGACGGGCGGCGGCAAGAAGAAAATTGGCGATCCATGTGCCACTTATCATGCTGTGGGAGGGGTTGCCGGTCTGATACTCCAGTGTAGACCGCCAGGAGACTGCTCTGAGATAGGTTCACGCTCTTGGATTTTACGGACCATGATCGGTGGAGCTCGTAGAGAGATCGGCTTGGGCGGTTATCCGGATGTCAGTTTGGCCGAAGCTCGGGAGGCGGCAAGAAAACTGAAAGCAGATATTCGTTCTACTGGTGTCGACCCAGTGGCGGAGAGAAAAATGCAAAAGGCGCAACTAGTTGCCATTCAGAAAAAGCAGATAACGTTCAAAGAGATTGCGACCGATTATTTTAACATCGCGATAAAAGAGTTTGAAGGCAAAGATCCGCAAGATCAGATTAACAGGCTTAGCGCCGCCATCTTTAATTGGTGTATTCCAGAAATAGGTGGAATTTTAATCAGTGATCTCGATACTGAGCATATTTTGCAGGTGCTTCGGCCAATTTGGGAAACAAAAAATCCGACAGCAAAACGGACTCGACAAACAATCAGTCGTGTTTGGGAGAGTGCTCGCGGTCGTCGATTAGTTACTGGTGATAATCCGGCTAGGTGGGACGGTAATCTCGATGCTTGGTTGCCAGCAGCGAAAAAAATTCATAAAACGAAGCACCGGCCAGCTATCAGTTACAAAGAATTACCGGACTTTATTCACTTTCTATTAAAGCGAGACACAATCCCTGCTCGTGCTTTGGAGTTTCAAATTCTCACCGTCGGCCGCCCAGGTGAGATCCGTGATGCTGAGTGGTCGGAAATCGACTTAGACGAGCTAGTTTGGACAATTCCTGGCCCGAAGGTTAAAAACCGGGACGATGACCAACCGCATGCGGTTCCACTGCTACCGAGGGCGGTAGAAATATTGCGAATGATGCCGAAATCCGGTCAGTACGTGTTTCCTGGCGATAGAGGTGCGGAGAGAGTCAGTGAAAATGCTTTGAATAATACGGTTAAAGCGATTCACAAGATTGCAGTGAAGGCTGGTCAAAGCGGATTTCTTGACCCACAGTATCGAACGATAGCGACGGCCCATGGCATGCGGGCAACTTTCAAAAATTTCAGTACAGCTAAAACAGGTTTTGACGATGTAGTGTCAGAGCTAAGCTTGTCGCATATGGATTCTGATGAAACCAGAGCAGCCTATTTTAGAGATCAAATACTAGACCGACGGCGAGAGTTGTTACAGATATATGGCCGTTACGCATACACCGGTGACCTGCCTCGAAAAGAAAAATATGAGTACTATTAAGCTTGATTTTCGAGTTTTGCAGTTTTTTGCTTAATTAGACAAATATAAAATTCCTTGTAAGTGAGTAACATTTGTAGTGTAAATCACACAACAGGAGTTTTATGTAATGTTTCTTAAAATTGAAGAAGTTAGCCGACGTTATGATATCTCGCATAGGACCATTTGGCGCTGGGCGGATGCAGGGCAATTTCCTAAGCCAGTCAAGTTTGGTCCGAAAACGTGCCGCTGGTCGGAAATGGATCTTAGCGATTATGAGAAAAAGAAGCACCAGGAGAACCAGGAGAACCGTCGACCTTCTTGAGCGCTATTGGAATAAGTCCTTCTTATGCTGGTTTAATAGGCAGAATGGTATAAATGCTCTGTGGCTTCGGCTTTTGGAGTGAAGGGGCGTGGTGAATAGCGGGTCAATCCGTTGTTCGATGACCACGCCCTTTTCCAGTTTAAGTTTTGGAATAAATGAGCCCCTACATCTCTTCAGATTTCTTTAGTCAATAATATTGGGTGGCAAGAATATGTTACAGAAGATGCACCGCTCGGTTGTTCCAGCTACCTGTATTTATTGTGGCTGTCATCGACGATATCTGCTTATGGCGAATTCAAGTGCGAGTAGAGATATGCCACGGCATGATCCAGCCCTCCATCCTGAATAATCAGATCTAAAGGGCGTGCGCGCAATGCGAAATTGTTGGACGCCATCCAAGCTCGCATGTGATCAGTGTTCGCGCCAACAAGACCTGATAGGGCCTGGTACAGCTGTACAAGCTTTAGAGCTCTTTCGGTGTAAGTGCTTTGGTCAGAATCTGAGCCTAAAATCAGGCTCATTTGTCCTCTACTGATCCCCAAATTTTTCGCCACTTTTTTAGCTGCGCGGGCAACAACAGCATTTCTATCGAGTTCTGACGAGTGTTTTTTGTTCATAACAGATTGCTTGCCGTGCGTTCGTTAAGCGCCGAAGGTGCCACGCATTCCGCGTAAAGCCCGCACCAGGCGCTGGGCTGAAACCTATTGGCGATTCGTGGCGCGGAGATTTCATAGTTACGCTGAAGTTTCAGTGCTCGTCAACTTTTGTGCCCTCTTGAGTACTATTAGCATAAGTCCGGCCAGCGCTGATGGAATAGGCTGGATGTGATGATTGCTGCTTTGGCGCACCAGGTAAAGGGGCATGAGCGGAGAGGCGGCTGATACCCCCTGTTATTCGATCGCCAGGCCCCTTTTTAACCGATGTTCCGGAAACCTAGAACCACTGCGGTCAGGCTACTGTGTCAGTGCCGACTTCTGTTCGTTTCTCTGCCGCCACATCAAACAGCACGATGTATCGAATCCTGAGACCTTTGCTTTTGAGTACTGGTTTCAGGGTGTCCAGCCTAGTCGTCCAGGGTCAGCAGAGGGAAACGAGTGAATGGCCGGGATATTGGCTGTTCATCATTATTAAGTCTTAAATTCTTTGCTCCAATCACCAAGTTTCGTTGAGACTGCGCGCTATGATGGACAACATTCTTTTGGGGCTAACGCTGTTTTTCAGCCTAGCGAACTTAGCTGCAATCGCAGCTGGGGTCATGACCGGAGCGATTGTAGGCGCAATTCCTGGATTGACCGCGACCATGGCGGTGGCGCTAGCATTGCCATTCACCTTCACCCTACAGCCGATTACCGGCATCCTTTTGCTGATTGGCATTTACAAGGGCGGAATCTTCGGTGGTTCGATCTCCGCCATCTTGATTCGTGCCCCGGGCACGCCGGCGGCCGCATGTACCACGCTGGACGGCTATCCAATGGCTCTCGAGGGGCAAGCGGGCAAGGCGCTTTACACGGCGCTTTATGCTTCGTGCACGGCTGATCTGATCTCGAACCTTGCTCTGATATTTCTGGCTGGGTACATTGCGAGCTTCGCGCTAAACTTCGGGCCGCCGGAATATTTTTGGCTTATCGCATTTTCGTTGACCATCGTGATCTCGATCTCGGGGTCGTCGCTATCCAAGGGTATTATTTCTGGGCTGGCAGGGATTCTGCTGTCAACCGTAGGCCTTGATCTAGTTTATGGAACTCAACGGTTCACTTACGGCAATTTCAACTTGATGGGTGGAATCAGTTATATTCCGCTGCTCATCGGCCTTTTTGCAATCCCCGAAGTCATCCAATACTACCTCCAGCGCGGCCAGAACCTTCAAGTTGGGAAGAGCGACCGCAGTCGCGTCAGTTGGGCCGAGTTTAAGGACTGCCTTCCCACGATCCTGCGCGGCAGCGCCATCGGTGTGTTCCTTGGATCGATCCCTGGTATTGGCGCCACGGCAGCATCCTTCCTGTCCTACGGCGAGGCGCGTCGCGCCTCCAGCACGCCTGAAACCTTCGGCAAGGGCGAAATCAAGGGCGTCGCTGCAGCCGAGTCGGGCAACAACGGCGTAGCAGGTGCCACCCTAATCCCGCTGCTAGCACTAGGGATTCCGGGCGACGTGGTTACAGCCGTGATCCTGGGCGCCTTCATGTTGCATGGCCTTACGCCGGGGCCACTGTTGTTTCAGGAAAACATCGACATCGTTTATGCTCTGTTCGCGGGCATGATCGTCGCGTCAGGGGTGTTGTTTCTGGCCGGGACATTTGCAATTCGGTATTTCGCGAAGATCGCAGAAATACCGCGCCATATTCTGATACCGCTGGTATTGCTGTTTTGCGTCTTCGGCAGCTATGCCGTCCAAAACCAGATGTTCGACGTGGCGATTATGTTAATTGTTGGAGTCCTTGGCTTTGCCATGGCGCGGGTTGGCATGGCGACCCCGCCACTGCTAATAGGGTTCATCTTGGGGCCCTTGTTCGAAGATAATCTGCGCCGGTCTTATCTAATTTCTGACAGTCTGGAAGTGTTCATTCGCAGCCCCATCTGTTGGTTCTTTATCGCGGCAACTATATTGTCGCTGTTCATCGGCCTGCGCAAGGAATTCAGATCAGCCGGTGCCGCTCGCCTGAAATCGGAAGCGGCATGAGCGTGCTTGCAGGCAAGGTGGCCCTGGTTCTCGGGGGCGGGGCGATCCGGCCAGGTATCGGCATCGGCCGGGCTATCTGCATAGCCTATGCGACAGAGGGGGCGATAGTCATCGTTGCAGACCGTGATTTGGACTCTGCGCAGCAGACGGCGGATCTGTGCACAGGAGCAAGCGCGGTCGCCGTCGACGTGCTAGATGACGCCGCGCTGTCCGCGTTGGTGGGGAAGGTGGCGCGCGATCACGGGCGACTCGATATCCTGTATTGCAACGTTGGGCTGGGGCAGGCTGGTCCTTCGGGGGAAACCACTCCGAGTGCCTGGCGCTGCATTGCCGACGCCAACCTGACCGCATTGCATGTGGCCACGCAGGCAGCAGTGGCGCCGATGCGGGCAGGTGGCGGTGGAGTTGTTTTGATAACCTCGTCAATTGCGGGAATTCGCGATGTTGGTTATCCGCATCTGGCCTATGGCGCCACCAAAGCAGCCGCGATCCAGTTCGCCCGCCTTTTCGCGATGGAATATGCCCAGGACAACATCCGCGCAAACACCATCGTCGCCGGGCTGATCGACACGCCGCGGATCGAAGCTACACTGGCCAAATCCTACGGCGACTGGGATCTGACAAAAATGAAGGCCGCCCGTGCCAGCCAGGTGCCGATAGGCCGAATGGGGTCCGCGCAAGACATCGCTGATGCGGCCGTCTTTCTGGCGTCTGATCGTGCATCCTATATTACCGGAACCGAGTTGATCGTGGATGGTGGTCTGAGCAATACCACACGCCAACCTCTCATAAAGGATTAGACCGTGTTCGAAATACCCACCCAGATGACCGCAGGCTTTGCCCTCAATGGAACCAGGGATAAGGTGCTGAAGCCGCGCCAGGTGCCGGCATCCCTGCCGATCGGCTCATGCCGGGCACCGGAAGTTGCTCAATAGGTGATACGGTGACACTGTCCCGTCGTGCTGTGGAGCTAGGCTGTGCTGGCGTGTTGATGCTGCCGCCCTTCTAC
>Ga0314774_1002128_pt1 | contig 11558 bp, 8 predicted proteins | sample MetaGCBIA2018_FD_204515 | JGI IMG/M metagenome (GOLD analysis project Ga0314774, IMG submission 204515) | Cryopeg brine microbial communities from Beaufort Sea near Barrow, Alaska, United States - CBIA 2018 | ecosystem: Environmental > Aquatic > Marine > Coastal | place: USA: Alaska | collected... | reverse complement strand
GCAAATTTGAACTAATAAATGCGAATATCACAAAAAAGTCAAGGGAATCAATATATATGAAAGAATTAAAACATCTCAATAAATATTTTTATAAGTATAAGTGGCAATTAATTTTAGGCTTCATCATCACAATCGTGGCAAGAATATTTGCGCTTTATCCAATACAATTTATTGGGGACTCCACCAATGTTATCCAAAGGTATGTAGAGGGTGAAATCACTAATCCCGAAGCTTTACGTCAGGAATTATTCTATAATATTTTACTTATTATTGGAGCCACTCTTGTTTCGGCGTTTCTCACATTTTTAATGCGGCAAACCTTTATAGTGGTATCAAGGCATATGGAATACGACCTGAAAAATGAAGTATACCAACAATATCAAAACCTCTCGCTAAATTTTTATAAAAAGAACCGCACCGGCGATTTAATGAACAGGATAAGCGAAGATGTATCCAAAGTCCGCATGTACCTTGGCCCTGCGATTATGTACAGCATAACTACCCTTACCTTATTTGTGGTGGTGATATGGTACATGGTCAATACTGCGCCCCTTTTAACACTTTATACCCTGGCCCCGCTGCCATTTTTGTCTTTTGCTATCTATAAGCTGAGTGTGGCAATTCATAACCGAAGCACTATTGTGCAGCAATATTTATCAAGACTAAACACCTTTACCCAGGAAAGTTTTAGCGGAATCTCGGTGATAAAATCTTATGGACTGGAACCCCTTACCAATCAAAATTTCATAGATCTCTCTAACGGAAGCAAACAAAAAAACCTGGATTTGGTCAAAGTTCAGGCTTTCTTTTTCCCAATGATGGTTTTGCTTATAGGAGTGAGCAATACCCTTGTGATCTTTATTGGTGGGCGGCAGGTTATAAGCGGGGAAATTGAAAATATCGGGATCATCGTGGAATTTTTGATGTATGTAAATATGCTTACCTGGCCGGTAGCTACCGTGGGATGGGTGACATCTATCGTTCAGCAGGCCGAAGCATCCCAGGCACGTATCAACGAATTTCTCAAGCAAGAGCCTCAAATTAAAAACCTTCAGAAAAACATTGAACCAGTACTTGGTGATATTGCTTTTAAAAATGTGACTTTCACCTATGAAGACACCAATATAACCGCCCTTAAAAATCTTTCATTTTCGGTCAATCGTGGGGAAACCCTGGCCATTATAGGAAAAACAGGCTCCGGAAAATCGACAATTCTGGAATTAATAGGTAGGTTGTACGATGTGGACGAGGGGGAAATCCTTATTGACGGAAAAAACATTCGGGACATCAACCTTTACAATCTAAGGAACAGCATTGGCTACGTACCCCAGGATGCCTTCCTTTTCAGTGACTCAATAAGGAATAACATTAGGTTCGGGAAAACTGACGCGACAGACGAAGAAGTGACGGAAGCAGCAAAAAATGCTTCGGTACATAAAAACATAATAAAGTTCACCAAAGGCTATGATACGGTGCTGGGAGAACGCGGAATCACCCTATCCGGCGGACAAAAACAACGGGTTTCCATAGCCCGGGCCATTATCCACGATCCCCAAATCTTGCTTTTTGACGATTGCCTTTCAGCCGTTGATACCGAAACAGAAGAGAAAATACTAAATAACCTCTTCAAAATTTCAAAAAATAAAACTACCATAATTGTAAGCCATAGGATCTCTTCAGCAAAAAATGCCGATAAAATTATTATCCTTGAAGATGGCGCAATCGTGCAGCAAGGAAGCCATCATGAGCTGATTCAACAGGAAGGTTATTACAAAAAACTATATGCAAAACAATTAAGTGAAAAAGAAATGTGAAAATTTGTTGTGAAATGTTAAAAATTTTTAGATTTTTGATCATTGGTTAATACAAACAATTAAGATTTATTTTATGAGTGAAAATGGAATGATGGAGAAAGATGAAATATTCTCTAAAGTATTACGGGCTGGAAGACGCACCTATTTTTTTGATGTAAGGGCCACCAAAGCTGATGATTATTACCTCACGATTACCGAGAGTAAAAAATTCACCAATGCGGATGGATCTTTCCATTACAAAAAGCATAAGATCTATTTGTATAAAGAAGATTTTGAAGGTTTCTCTGATATTTTAAATGAGATGACCGATTATATCGTCAACGAAAAAGGCGAAGAGGTAATAAGCGACAGACATCAAAAAGATTTCAAAAAAGAATATCAGGAAGTAGAGGCAGAATCGGAAAACAGTCCCTCTCCCGAAAAATTTACCGATATCAATTTTGAAGATATTTAAACGGTAAAACAAATTTATATAATCACCACCTTGAGAAATCGGGGTGGTTTTTTTGTTTTTATCTCTGTTGATACGCTCGGCCGGCCTTATCAACGACAGCTACAATTTGACCAGTTATGATAAAACAGTTGCTTAAAAAAAAAAAAAAATGGTTCTGTTTTAGAAAATTGTAGAAAAAAAATTAACCGCAAAGGGCGCAAAGGTTTACGCAAAGGACGCAAAGAATTGCAATCTGTCTATATGATTACTATTTTTTATGTAGATAGGTAGATTTGCCTATTCACCCTTATAGTTAAACTGATAGTTTTATTTTCAGTGCCTGTTTTTTCCCTGCGACCTTTGCGATTTTTTTTTCTTGGCGACCTTTGCGGTTAAAAAGGAACATGAAAAATTAAAATTCGCAATAGGGACCAATTAATAATCCACATTGTTCTAAAACATAGCCAAAAAAATCTAATTGAAAAAAAAAAAATCATACTTAAGTTATTTCTCAAAAATAAAGGAGTCTCTAATATTTATTCCTAAGTTTACTTTTTCAAAAAGCATTATGAGAATATACCAGAATAGTCCTGATCCTAAATTTATATTTTGAAGTTTCTTGAATCCTTCAAATGGTCCGGAAAATTCACTTCCATAATCCAAAAATTTCCTTTTTGGTTAAGCCTGTTGGCAGTTTTTCTGGTGATTTTTGACCTGGGATTTAAAAAAAGTCCCCAAACCGCAGATTTACTTATTCCATTTTATATGTATGCCTTATTGGTAGGTTGCATCTCAATAGGACTGCGCTATCTGCTTTTCTCTGGCAGACCGGGAATCAAAGTAAGGATTATCGATATTATTTTACTTACATTGTTCTTATTTCTGATTTTGCTTAAAATAGATTTTATAACAAATCACCTTGGCTTTTTATCTTTTTTTAATAAAAAGGGATGGTTACATCTGGCACTTTTACTCTACTTCTTAAGAGAATATTCATCCTTGAAAATTGATTTCAACAGGCAATACTTAAATCCCGCTCAATTATTTATAGCTAGTTTTCTTCTGATAATACTATCCGGAACCTTTTTACTGTTATTGCCAAATGCTACATATTCCGGAATTTCCCTGGTTGATGCCCTTTTTACTTCCACAAGCGCGGTATGTGTTACAGGGCTCATAGTTGTAGATACAGGAAGTTTCTTTACCCAATTCGGGCAGCATGTTATCCTTGTTTTAATTCAGTTGGGCGGAATAGGGATTATGACCTTTGCCAGTTACTTCAGTCATTTCTTTCGGGGACGAAGTTCCTATGAGAACCAGCTCACTATGAGTGACGTGACCAATTCAGAAAAAATTGGGGAGGTCTTCTCTGTACTAAAAAAGATTATCACCATTACTTTTTCAATAGAACTTGTAGGAGCGATATTAATCTTCTTTAGTCTTGACAAGATCCATTTTACATCTTTTGCAGATAAAACTTTCTTTTCCATATTCCATTCCATTTCCGGATTTTGCAATGCGGGATTTTCAACCCTTGAAAACAGCCTTTATGAACCCGGATTTCAGTTTAATTATCCGTTGCATTTAATTATCGCGCTCTTGTTCATCCTGGGAGGATTAGGATTCCCCATTGTATTAAATGTCATTACCTATTTGAAATATTTGATTATCAACAGGATTTTGCCCGTTGGTCATAACCACACACCCCTTCATCGTCCCTGGGTAATTAATATCAATACCCGTATCGTTATGGTTACCACCTCCCTACTCCTTTCTTTAGGAACTTTACTTTTCTATATCCTGGAATATAACAACACCCTTGCTGTCCACCATTCACAATTCGGAAAAATTGTAACAGCCTTCTTTGGAGCGGCTACCCCCCGGACGGCAGGTTTTAATTCGGTAGATACTTCTGCTTTACATTTTACTACCCTGATGCTGATCCTTCTCTTAATGTGGATTGGGGCATCCCCCGCATCAACAGGTGGTGGTATTAAAACCAGTACTTTTGCCATAGCTACATTAAACTTTTTTAGCCTGGCAAAAGGAAAAAACAGGATAGAAATTTACCGAAGGGAAATAGCCGATCTTTCAATACGTCGATCTTTCGCTATTATTTCACTTTCCTTTTTGGTCATAGGAATGTCTGTTATGCTTATTGTTGCTTTTGAACCGGAACAAACCTTGCTTAAAATTGCTTTTGAATCCTTTTCCGCCTATAGTACAGCTGGCTTAAGTATGGGATTAACCTCCAACCTTTCTGATTACAGCAAACTAGTTCTTATTTCTACCATGTTTATTGGAAGAGTAAGTATGCTCACCATTTTAATAGCACTTATGAGGAGGGTTAGACATTTAAATTACAGATATCCTACCGAAGAAATATTGATAAATTAAAAATTACAGCAATGAAATATATAATTATAGGCCTTGGTAACTTTGGATCCTCCCTCGCCCAGAAACTCACTGAAAAGGGAAATGAAGTTATAGGTGTTGATATCATGATGGATAAAGTTGAGGCAATAAAAGATAAGATCACTCATGCTATTTGTTTGGATTCAACAGATATTAACGCGGTATCCAACCTGCCTCTAAATGATACCGACATCGTGATCGTGGCAATTGGCGAAGATAAAGGAGCCCTCATTATGGCCACCGCGCTCATGAAACAATTAAAGGTAAAACGCCTTATTAGCAGGGCCGTAAGTGCGTTACAGGAAATGGTACTTGAGGCAATTGGAGTAGATGAAATTATTCATCCGGAAGAAGAAACAGCTGAACGCTGGGCAAAAAAACTCAACCTGCATGGGGTGATAGATTCTTTTGAACTCACCGGACATCACAGCGTTGTGGAAATTGTTGTTCCAAAAAAGTACGAAGAAAAAACCCTTAGGGAGATAGATTTAAGAAAGAAATATAAAATTATGGTTTTAACTACCATGAAGGTCACTGAAGTAACCAATGCCCTGGGTGCTACGAAAAAAATTACTCAGGTCCAGGGAGTAGCAGGTTCTGAAACCATTTTAAATAAGGACGATGTGATGGTACTTTATGGAAATAATTCTGATATTAAGGAATTAATTCAAAAGAGCAAAGCCGAATAATCAGCCTGGGCCTAAAAAATAAATTCTGTATAAAACTGATTTTTCTGTTTTCTGTTTAGGGTTTAGGGTTTAGGGTTGTAGCTTATGGTTTGTTGGTAGCTCATTGAACATGCCTGAATAAGGTTGACCGTTTTTTATCAAAATTTCCTGAACTATATAATTTTATTCCACGCAGATTTCCGCAGACAAAAATCAGAATTAAAACCAATTATTGGTCTATTTTCAGCTTAACCCCAAACTACAAACATTTTTAATTCATACTTCTAAAGTCAAAAAGTCTCTTCTCTATATTCTTTTTTCTTTTTTCTTTTTTCTTTTCACACTTCTAATTTCGTACTTCGTACCTCTAACTTCATACCTCAGTTCACCCCACCCTCAACCCGTTTTCAACTTTAAGATCGGGATTGAGAAGAACGATATCGTTTCCGGGGGCCACAGCTCCTAAAACCAAACATTCGCTCATAAAATTGGCAATCTGCTTTTTGGGAAAATTGACCACCGCCACAATTTGTTTTCCCAATAGATCCTCTTTAGAATAGCGTTTGGTAATTTGGGCCGATGATTTCCTTACCCCGATCTCAGAGCCAAAATCGATTATTAACCGGTAAGCGGGTTGCCTTGCCTCCGGAAAATCGAGTACTTCTGATATGGTACCGATCCGCATCTCAACTTTTTCAAAATCATTCCATTTTATTTCCATAGTTTGTATTTTTAATTTTCCCTATAACCAATACAGCATTTAAATGCTTAAATTCCAAGGTGTTTAGCTTTAAAATAAAAATGGCCTTTTCTATTACCTTTAGTACCTCGGTCTAGTTTTTTCAGGTAGTTTAGGCACAAAATTCATTAACTGATTAGTACAACATTCCAAAGATTTAGTATTCCTGCACCTGCCTCCTTTACAAATAGGTAGGTGGCTAATTTTTGGAGATCGTACTTCTCAATTGAAAAGTCATTTTATATGAACTAACTTAATAAGTCTAAGATATTTATAAAATAAACATGTTAAATTTGTGATCACACAATTCAATTCATAATTAATCCTTCAACAATGGCCTCAACTGCATCAACTATGCTTCCTTTGGGAACCAAAGCACCGCAATTTATTCTCCCCGATTCCATTAGTGGCAAACTATTAAGTTTAAAAGAATTAAAAGGTGAAAAAGGTACGGTAATTATGTTTATTTGCAACCATTGCCCGTATGTGAAGCATGTAAATGAAGAAATTGTTAGGTTGGCCAATGATTACAGGGTTTCAGGATTCGGGTTTATCGCGATTATGAGTAATAATGTAGAAGATTATCCCGAAGATCATCCGGACCTGATGATGAAAACTGCAGAAAAATATCACTATCCCTTTCCTTATTTATATGACCAAACCCAGGAGATCGCCAGGGCTTATGATGCCGCCTGCACCCCCGATTTTTATTTATTCGATTCAGAATTAGAGCTCATATACCGCGGGCAGCTGGATGAATCTCGTCCGGGTAATGGAATCCCTGCAAATGGCCGGGATCTGCGTGAAGCATTAGACTCGGTTTTGAACAACCGAAAAGTTCCTCAATCCCAGAAACCGGGAATGGGCTGTGGTATCAAGTGGAAGAAATAGATCCTATTTTGTCTGTAATGTTGGTAGATTCATATCCGCGAAATCCAGTCCCAGCAGGTCTTCAACTTTTCAATTTTCCATTCTCATTTATCTCTAAAATAACCTCCAACAACTTTTAACAATAAACAACAAACCATAAACAACAAACAACTTTCCTCTTTCCTCTCCCGACCCTTCGGGGCACTCTTCACCCTTCACCTTTCACAATTCACTTTCAACTTTCAACCACTTTTCTTATACCATTAACAGTGCTCCTTGGTTTATTTGTCTAATTTTAGATCTTTACTAAAAAACATAAATTATGAGCACACTAAAATTAGGGGATAAAGCACCAAATTTCGATGCGGAGACTTCCATAGGAAAAATTAATTTCTACAATTATTTAGGCGATAGCTGGGGTATTTTATTTTCCCATCCCGCCGATTTCACCCCGGTTTGCACTACCGAACTGGGAACGGCTGCGAAATACAAGGATGAATTTGAAAAACGCGATGTTAAAATGGTCGCTTTAAGCGTGGATGGGGTTGAGTCCCACAAAGAATGGATAAAGGACATCAATGAAACCCAACATACAAAAGTTGATTTTCCCATAATTGCCGATGAGGACAAGAAAATATCGAAACTTTATGATATGATCCATCCAAAAGCCGATAACACCCTTACCGTGCGTTCGGTTTATATAATTGCACCCAATAAAACCATCATGTTAATGATTACCTATCCCGCAAGTACCGGAAGGAATTTTGATGAATTGCTGCGAGTTATCGATTCCCTGCAATTGACAGCCGACTATAAAGTCGCCACTCCGGCCAACTGGATAAAGGGTGAGGATGTGGTAATTAGCCCTTCTATATCTAATGAAGAAGCAAAAAAAATGTTTCCCAAAGGTTTTAAAGAGGTAAAACCTTATTTAAGATTAACTCCGGAACCAGATATGAAATAAGTTAGATTTGAGATCTGAGATCTCAGATTTAAGATCTTATTCAAAAAAGAAAGACCTCACAGGTTTTTACACTTGTGAGGTCTTTTAATATGACATATTTTATAAATAATTTACTTCACCGCAACCAGCTCCAGGTCAAAGATCAATGTAGCATTAGGAGGAATCACTCCTCCCGCACCGCTTGCACCGTAAGCCAGATTTGACGGAATTACAAACCGGGCCTGGTCTCCAACGTGTAACAATTGAATACCTTCATCCCAACCTTCAATCACCTGTCCTTTTCCAAGAGCGAAATCAATAGGCTCATTTCTTTTGTAGGAGGAATCAAACACACTGCCATCGCTTAACATTCCTTTATAATGAACAGAAACGGTATTGCCTTTTTCGGCTTTGGCCCCGGTTCCTTTTTGTTCAATTTTGTAGCGCAGTCCGCTTGAGGTTTTCTCAAAACCCTCGGTTAACTGACCCAATAATTCCTGTTGTTGTTTTTTTGCGGCAGCTTCCCTGTCTCCCTTAGCTCCATTAAAAGAACGAAATTCTTCAACTGCATTAAATTTTTCGGCTGCATCCCCTACCCGGATGATCTCCAGCTTTTCGAGTTTATCCCCCTGGGCAATTGCATCAACAACATCCTGGCCTTCAACTACATTTCCAAAAATCGTATGTTTTCCATCCAGCCAGGGAGTTTCGGTGTGAGTTATAAAAAACTGACTCCCATTGGTGCCGGGACCTGCATTGGCCATAGATAATTTCCCTGGAGCATCGTGCTTCAGATCAGAGTGAAATTCATCGGGAAAGTTGTAACCCGGGCCACCGGTACCGTTTCCTTTGGGATCGCCACCCTGGATCATAAAATTGGGGAGGACCCTGTGAAATTTCAATCCGTCATAATATGGTTTTCCCTGGGGAACCGCCTTGTTTTCCAAATTTCCTTCGGCCAGGCCGACAAAATTTCCAACTGTTCCGGGTGTTTTCTCAAATTCAAGTTTAGTTAAAATTTCACCTTTTGAGGTATGAAATTTTGCATATAATCCATCTTTCATGTCGCTAGTTTAAAATTATTCCTGCAAATATAAGGAATTGAAAAAGTAAGCTAAAACCTCTTAAGTTGTTTTTAAGAAAATATGACGGGATTAATCAATTATTACTGTCCATCCGGTATTTCCAACCCTGGATGGATCAAGACTTTATATCAAATGAATTGTAAAATATTTTTTTTGTGCAACTTTGAGCATTGGAGCCTCAGTGGCTAAAGCCTTGCCCTCTCTCTGAGGTATTCATTGCCACAAAGACACTAAAAAACACAAATGATCACAAAGAGTTTTTATGCAACTCAAGGTGATCCCTTATCTTTTCGAAAAGTTTTTGATTATATCTATTAAACAAGAAAGAAGACCCCTGCAATTTTCTATGGGAGAATAGGTTGTTTAATATTTTTTACAAATCTTTTAATTCGCTACTTCGCTTATAAATTTGATCCGGTAGAGCCGCAGTTCTTCAAGGTCATATTCCCCGTCAAACTCTTTCATGGCATCTTCTATTTTATCGCTTTCGGATTCTAAAAAATATTCGTGAATTTCTTCTTGTTGCTCTTCATCCAGGATCTCATCTATCCAATAATTGATATTGAGTTTAGTACCACTATAAATAATAGCTTCCATTTCCTTTATGAATTCGCTCATATCCATTCCTTTGGCAGAGGCTATATCGTCCAAAGGCAATTTCCTGTCAATATTTTGAATAATGTAGAGTTTAAGTCCGCTGTGGGCACCTGTAGATTTCACTACCAAATCATCCGGCCTAAGTATTTCTTCATCTTCCACATAACGGGCGATCAGTGCTACGAACTCTTTTCCGAATTTTCTGGCCTTATTTTCACCTACCCCATGAATATTGCTCAATTCTTCAATATTCACTGGATATTTAATAGCCATATCTTCCAATGATAGATCCTGAAATACTGCATAAGGAGGAACATCCAGCTTTTTTGCGACTTTTTTACGCAAATCCTTCATCATTTTCACTAACTGCTCATCTATATTGGCACCTCCTGTTTTTGTAGAAACCACCTCTCCTTCGGTAATACTGTCAAAAACATGATCTTCAGTCATCATAAAGGACTTTGGATTTTTCAAAAATGCCTCCCCCTTATCGGTTAATTTAACCACTCCGTAAGTTTCAATGTCCTTTTTCAATAAGCCTGCTACCAGGATTTGTCTCAATAAAGCCATCCAATATTTAGCATCCTTATCATTTCCCTTTCCAAACAGCGGGTGTTCATCGGTTTTATGAGATAAGATCAAAGCATTTGCCTTTCCTATCAATGTATTTACAACTTCTTTTGATTTGTATATTTGATTCGTATCCTTTATTGTTTTTAGTAAAAGAATTGCGTTTTCTTTGGCTTCACTTTTCTTTTTCGGGTTACGCACATTGTCATCCATAGATGCGCCATCTCCGGTTTTACTATCAAATTCTTCCCCAAAATAATGCAATAGGAATTTGCGGCGGGAGACAGAAGTTTCAGCATAACCTACAACTTCCTGTAGCAGGGCGTGACCAATTTCCTGTTCGGCCACCGGCTTACCGCTCATGAATTTTTCCAATTTTTCAATATCCTTATAGGAATAAAAGGCAAGACAATGCCCTTCTCCCCCGTCCCTTCCGGCACGGCCAGTTTCCTGGTAATAACTTTCAAGACTCTTGGGAATATCGTGGTGTATTACAAATCGTACATCCGGTTTGTCTATTCCCATGCCAAAGGCGATGGTTGCAACCACTACATCAACATCTTCCATGATGAACATGTCCTGATGTTTCGCACGGGTTTTAGCATCCAGACCTGCGTGATAAGGCACTACAGAAATCCCGTTCACCTGAAGGGTTTGTGCCAGCTCCTCAACTTTTTTCCGACTTAAACAGTAGATAATTCCGGATTTGCCTTCAAATTGTTTGACAAACCGTATGATATCGGTAAATACGTTTTTGGTTTTTGGCCGCACCTCATAATATAAATTCGGGCGGTTAAAGCTCGCTGTAAAAGTATCGGCATCCGGAATTCCCAGATTTTTAAGAATATCCTCCTGTACTTTTGGAGTTGCGGTGGCTGTAAGTCCAATAATAGGGATATTATCGCCAATTCGTTTAATAATAGTACGCAGATTGCGGTATTCAGGCCTGAAATCATGACCCCACTCGCTAATGCAATGTGCTTCATCTACCGCCATAAATGAGATCTTCACATTTCGCAAAAATTCGACATTTTCCTCTTTGGTGAGAGATTCAGGGGCTACATAAAGCAATTTGGTGATCCCGTTGGTGATATCTTCCTTGACTTGTTTTACCTCCGATTTGTTCAAAGAGGAATTCAAAACATGGGCTATCCCGTGTTCAGAAGAGATCCCGCGAATGGCATCCACCTGATTTTTCATCAACGCGATTAGAGGTGATACCACGATGGCAGTACCATCAGATATTAGTGCAGGAAGCTGGTAGCACAGGGATTTCCCGCCACCGGTAGGCATTACAACAAAAGCGTTATGCCCTTTAATTATGCTGGTTATTACCTGTTCCTGAAGACCTTTGAATTGACTAAATCCAAAGTACTTTTTAAGTTGTTTGTGTAAATCGATTTCCGCAGAACTCATTCAATTAT
>Ga0314774_1002127_pt1 | contig 11564 bp, 10 predicted proteins | sample MetaGCBIA2018_FD_204515 | JGI IMG/M metagenome (GOLD analysis project Ga0314774, IMG submission 204515) | Cryopeg brine microbial communities from Beaufort Sea near Barrow, Alaska, United States - CBIA 2018 | ecosystem: Environmental > Aquatic > Marine > Coastal | place: USA: Alaska | collected... | reverse complement strand
TACGTACTTCGTTGTAAAATCAATCGTACTTTTAACACTCTTCAACAAAATTGGCAAATCGTCATCCCCTCAAAAGACTATTCAACCCAAGAGCAGCAGATGATATTTCAAAATAACCAAAACAACACTATTCACAGAAAACGTAATAAGGCGTTGGGGGTTCCTGAATTAATTGCGATTGCCCTTGGAGGCATGGTGGGCGGCGGCATCTTTACCATTCTGGGAATTTCAGTCTCCATGATTGGTGCTTTTACCCCTTTAGCAATCATTATTGGCGGTGTGATTGCCACCATGGCGGCCTATTCATATATCAAACTGGGGGTGTACTACAAGGATGAAGGCGCAACCTATTCATTCTTTAAAAAGACTTTTTTTAACTCACCTTTTTCAGCTTCGCTCATCGGTTGGTTTGTTATATTTGGTTATATCAGCACACTCTCGCTCTATGCCTATACCTTTGCATCTTACGCCATCAGCAGCTTTTCGTTTGCAGATAATGAATGGATCCGCAAGTTGGTCGCTGGCGCGGTGATTATGGTCTTCACTCTGATTAATCTTTGGAGTGTCAAAGGCATGGGAAAAATCGAAGACATTATGGTTTATACCAAACTGGTCATACTGGTGGTCATTTCATTTATCTTGATTAATCATACCCAGACAACCCTGCCAGTGTTGATACAGAATGAAGGGAATGTCAGCGTGTTATCTATATTGATTGTGGCCTCTCTTACCTTTGTGGCTTATGAAGGCTTTCAGCTGGTCATCAATGCTGTCAATGAAATGAAAGATCCCGACAAAAACATCCCGAGAGCCATCTACTCTGCAATATTTTTGGCAATTTTGATCTATGTGGTCATCTCAATTGGTGCGATACTCTCCATTCCTTTTGATGAAATCATCCAAAACAAAGAGTATGCCTTAGCCTCTGGTGCCGATCGAATATTAGGCCATTGGGGGACAGATCTTGTTATTGCAGGTGCCCTACTGGCTACCAGCAGTGCCATAAGTGGGACACTCTTTGGTGCATCGAGGCAAATGGCCGTCATTGCCAAAGATGGCTACTTCCCGAAAGCACTTGCTAAACGCATTAATCACATCCCTATCTTGGCGATTATCAGCATGTCTCTTATGGCCTTCTTACTGGTGTTATCGGGTAGCCTGCAGGTCATCCTTGAATTTGGCAGTGTGACTTTTCTACTCGTCTCGTTATTGATGGCTTACGCCAACTTTAGAATCCGGCATCTAACCCACTCATCTTTGATGATTACTCTTTTCTCTATTATTGGACTTTTGGCAGGAACCCTACTGATTTTTTATTATGAGTTCCAAAACCAGCCTCAACAGCTGCTCTTTATTGGAGGAATTTACTTATTGTTAACAGCAGGTGCTTGGCTTTATGCCAGAAAAAAAGCCAATAGTGGCGTCCCACATTATGAGTCAACTCCCTTTGCCAAAAAGGATAGTACAAATTTTTAATGTCATTCAAAACGTAACGCTCATGCTGTAGTGGATAAAGTTCAATTGAGTGTCGGTAAAGGTGGCTACCAAAAGCAAATGGGTTGTAAATCAGACTCACCTAATGATTAAGTCTTCTGAATAAGTGACAAAACCAACGGTAAGATCAATGCCGAGACGGAGGCCGATAAGGCCATGGCCAGTCCAGCAAAGGCCCCCATTTGCGGACTGATCTGAAACGACCTTGCCGTGCCCAAACCATGTGCAGTCACCCCCATTGCTACGCCTTTAACACTGTCATCTTCGATTCTAAAAACTTTAAATACCCAGCCACCGACCACCGCTCCAATCACACCTGTAATCACCACAAATACCGCAGTTAACGTCGGTAAGCCACCATTCTTTTCTGATATGCCCATCGCGACAGGTGCGGTCACTGACTTGGGAATCAGCGATAACATGGTCTGCTCGCTCGCGCCTAAAAACTGCGCAATATAGTAGGCACTGAAACCGGAAAAGCTGATGCCTAACACTAAAGCAAACGACAATGGAATCCATACTTTTTTCAACTTACCTAACTGAAAATACAAGGGGATGGCTAAAGCGACCGTCGCGGGTCCCAGCAAGAAGTGAATGAACTGTGCTCCTGAAAAATAGGATTGATATGAGATATCAAACAGACTCAAGACCATGACAATCATCAAAACTGAGAGCGCAACGGGATTGAGCAACGGATTACCATGACCTTTATGATAAATTTTTACAGCCAGTAAATAACAAATCAGCGTTAAAGCTAAGCCGAATAACGGACTGGCCGACAGATAGACCCAAATAGCCGATTGATGAGTCATGATTGGGCCTTTTTCCAGTTAAGGAGTTTACAGATAGCCATCATGCTCCAAGCCGTGACCAGCAACCCTAAAACTGTACTGACAATCAGGGCAATACTGATGGCGAGCCACTCTTGCTGCAAGCGAACCAAATGCACCATAACACCCACGCCAGCAGGAATGAAGAGCAAAGACAGATGAGACAATAAAAATCCTGTGGAAACTTCTAACTGAACCGCAAAAGGGTTTTTAATCATCAAACTTAATAAGAGTAATAACATACCTACAACAGGTCCAGGCACAGGTAAATCAAGGCTGAGTACAATCAACTCTCCCACTAACTGATAAACCAATAAAATTGTCATCATCGTTAAAAAAGGCATGTTGTATTCTCTATTTTTATCTATTAAGTTCATTGCGGATATCCCACCCTATTAAGACCATACCCAAGACTTTATCTAGGATACTTTCTCTTTAGGAATCATTAAAGTACCTTGCAAAATTTATCGTAGTTTCAACATTTGAATTCTAAACCCTCTACCGATACATCTATAGCAGTAATTTTATGTAAATTTAGACAGGGGTGTGATAAAAAATACTAGCAGGACTATTTTTCAACAGCCTGCTAATATTATACTTCGCCTACGATTACACACAGGAACGACCTTTGAAAAAGATCAGCACGAAAATCATAATAGGGTTCTTATTAGCGGGATTAATCCCCCTCATTGTATCGACCTTTGCCACTGAAAGTATTTCCAATAAGGCTGTAAAACACCTTGCTGAAGCTGAGTTTTCTGCCATTCGCGATATTAAAAAAGGTCAAATTGAAGGTTATTTTTCAGAACGCATGGGCGACATAAATGTCTTGTCAGCCTTGGCCTCTGACCTTTATCAAAACGGATCAGGTATCGAAGGTGCCATCAATCGGAAAGTGGTCGGTGATCAGAATTTTTTTGAATACTACATGGCAGAGTATGGTTATTACGACCTGTTTTTAATCGATCCTGATGGTAATATTTTTTATACCGTTGCCAAGGAAGCCGATTATCAAACCAACCTATTGAACGGTGCTTACAAAGATTCGAATCTAGGAGAGTTGTTCCGCACAGTAACTCAGCAAGAAGCTCCAGCACTGGTTGACTTTACCCCTTATGCACCATCCAACGGTGATCCAGCCGCTTTTATTGCCAAACGTATCATGAATGGCAATCAGCTGCTTGGCGTGATCGCTCTGCAAATACCACTGGATCCTATTAATGCCATTATGCAAACTCGCTCTGGCATGGGGGAAACCGGAGAGTCCTACCTAATCGGATCGGATTATTTGATGCGTTCTGACTCCTATTTAGATCCAAAAAACCACAGCGTTTTAGCTTCATTTCAAAAACCTGAAACAGGCAAGGTGGAGACCGAAGGTGCTAGACAAGCTTTGGCGGGTAAAACCGATGTAGAAATCATTACCGATTATAATGCCAACCCGGTCATATCAGCCTATTCACCTATTAATATCCCCGGTCTAAACTGGGCCATATTAGCTGAGATTGATGTAGCAGAAGCCTTTGCTCCTATCTATCAGATTCAGAAAATGGCGCTACTGATTGGTATCATCATGGCGCTCATTATTACCGTGTTTGCACTATTTTATGCACGTTTATTGAGCCGTCCTATTACACAATTAACCGATACCATGAAACAAGTAGGTCTAAATTTTGACTTCTCAAGCCATTGTAAAATCAATTCACAGGATGAAATTGGCCAGGCTACGGATGCCTTCAATAGTTTACTGCAAAAAACCTCTCAAGCATTTACCGATGTAAACGCCACCATGACAGACATCGCCAATGGTAAATTCGACAGCCGCATCGTATCCGATCTCAAGGGAGACTTAGACACCCTTAAAGATGGGGTGAATGCCTCGGCAAATAGTGTGGACTTCACTATGCAAGCATTGGGTACTGTTATGAACGCCATCAGCAGTGGTGATTTTAGCGTGCGCATGGACAAGAAAATTCCTGGTGAATTCCGCACGACGGTAGACAATGCCATGCAAAGTATGGACACGGCCATCACCGAATTAGGTGCTGTCATTACTAAATTAAGCCAAGGTGAGTTTGATGGACGCATCGTCACCGAACTAAAAGGCGACATGGACGGTCTTAAGATCAATGTGAACCAATCAGTAGAACAACTTGAAACGGCAATGAGCGAAATCATTGCGACAATTGTTGCTCAAAGTACAGGCGATTTAACGGCCCAAGTACAGGGTGAATACAAAGGGGAACTCAACCGTCTGAAAATAGCCTTTAATGAAGGTGGGTCTCAGTTAAATCAAGTGATGAATGGCGTAATGCAATCGGCCGATTTAGTGAGCCAAGCCAGCCAGGAAGTGGCCAGTGGGAGTATGGATTTAAATCAACGCACTCAAACTCAAGCGGCTTCTCTAGAAGAAACAGCAGCGGCGATGGAAGAACTCACTTCGACCATCAAACAGAACACCGATAATGCACTTAGCGCAGACCAACTTTCAATGAATGCCCGCAACCAAGCCCAAGAGGGCCAAACGGTTATGTTAGAAAGCATTGCTGCTATTCATGAAATCAGTGATTCAAGCGCTAAAATATCAGAGATAATCGGACTGATTGACAGTATCGCCTTTCAGACCAATTTACTGGCATTAAATGCGGCCGTTGAAGCCGCTCGTGCTGGAGAACATGGACGTGGTTTTGCGGTTGTCGCAGCTGAAGTACGTAATCTGGCGGGTAAATCAGCGGATGCTGCCAAAGACATTAAAGGGTTGATTGAACGATCTGCTCACAGCATTAAAAATGGTTCGCAAAAAATTGAACAGACCAGCAATTCATTAAAAGAAATAAATGAATCCATCTTGCAGGTTAGCAGTATTGTCAGCGAAATCTCAGCGGCTTCTCAAGAACAGCAAATTGGTGTTGAGCAAGTCAATCAAGCCATTACTCAAATAGATGAAACCACTCAACAAAATGCGGCTTTAGTAGAAGAAACGACTTCAGCGGCAGAATCCATGAATCAAGAGAGTGAACGACTCAAAGCCGCCATATCAGGCTTTAAAACCAACGGAAATTTATTGCCGCGATAAAGTTCCTCTTATCGGAGTGAAGGCGGTCTTAGATAACTTACAGCTCTTTAAGACCGTCTTAACAACAGATATCAACAAGCTTTGATTTAGCGTGTCAATGATCGACTGTATTCCATTCAAGATATAAGATAGATGGATGCCATTCGCTCAATTCAATCCGCTAAACCTAATACACAACATCCTCCCTAATTTTATAATCACCAGACCTGGTGATTTTGCTATTCTTTACCTTATTTTTTACGTACAATTTCAAAAATTATTCCAACGGCTGAGAACTGGACAAAATGACTTCTAAAAACGAGCTATACGCTTTGTGCTATTGCGACAATTTCGATTTTGATGCACTGCAAAAATACCTTTTGGGCAACCTGGATGGTACGGCCTATCGTCAAGTTTTTAATATCGAATGGCAACAAGGCGAAGTATTTATTTTTGAATATGGCGTCGTGGTATTTTGGGGGATTGAAGCGATTGATCGTCTATCTTTTCTTCAAAAACTCATGCCTTATGCGTTGGAGCCATTAACCCATGTCATTGAAGATGAATTTACGTTTACCACAACGGCAGATGACTTTGGCATCAAGAATGACCACATCTCCTTGCGTAACGGTGAAATCATGACGCGCTTGGCGATTTCTCATGGCCTGGCCCAATCAATCAAACTGGCTAAATTCGAATATCACATACAGCAAACCATCAATGACACAGCCTACATTCCTAAAAACATTGCGGATACAGGTAGCTCAAAACTGTCGCGCACTGAACTCGCTAAACTGCGAGGGAAACTGTTTATCGCCCAAAGTAATATTATGCTTAATTATGACTTGCTAGACATTCCCGATTTTTTCTGGGAATACCCTGAATTAAGCTATCTTTATGAGCGAATCTCTGAATACCTTGAGATCAAACAGCGCATACAAGTACTCAGCAAAAAAATGGAAACCATCCATGAATTATTTGACATGATGGCGGAAGAGCAAAAACACAAGCATTCAGCCATACTTGAATGGATAGTTATCTGGCTAATTGCATTTGAAGTGGCCGCAACCCTCTTCCACGACTTATTAGGTATTATTTAGCGATTAATTTGGTCCTCAATTGAATCCTTCTACAATTCATCCTAAGTTACCAGGCCTGGTGTATTAAAATAGCCCATTATCGTCAACATTGAAGTGAGAACATAATGGGTTACTGGTACCTAGCCATCGCAACCATTGCAGAGGTCATCGCGACCAGTGCACTGAAATCCTCAGAAGAGTTCACTAAATTAGTGCCGAGCCTTATTGTTGTCGTCGGCTATATTGTGGCCTTTTATTTTTTGGCTCTCGTTTTAAAAACCGTGCCTATTGGCATAGCATATGCCATTTGGGCCGGCATGGGCATCGTGTTAGTCGCTATTGTAGCCGCTGTCATCTATAAACAAATACCGGACTTGCCTGCGCTGATAGGCATGACGTTGATCATCACAGGCGTTGCGGTCATGAACATTTTTTCCAAAACCGTTAGCCACTAGAATACCTCATGGCTAACGGAATCCATGGGTTCCCCTAGTCAATCACTCAATACCATCATTAAAGGCATCACATGAAACAACTTATCACTTTAACTCTGCTCACATTTATAGCGCTTATTTTTGCAGGCTGTTCATTGATTCCAGATCTTCCAGGGCCAATTGGTATTCCAGGTTTTTAGATTTTATGCGGTTTGACAGAATGGCCTTTCTTACCTAAAGCCTTTTTCTGGTAAAAGGCGTAGAATAATTCTATTACGAAGTAAATTAGGAGGTTCGTCATGTTCACTTTATCGCTTTTTAAGCCACAGCGTTCAGTTCCCAGTCTTTCTTTAGTCCTATTAGGGTTAGTAGTGGCCAGTTTGTCCGGGTGTAGCAGTATTCCCGTGTCACAAGATTATCAAGCGAAATCGGTTTTAAAAAATTACGCGACCTATCAATGGCTACCCGTTGAGATGCAGACAGCGCCCACCACAGCCAGCCTGAAAAAGGCCCATCCATTTATAACGCAACGTTTTGAAAAAGCCATTCAGGAGAATCTGCTTAATAGAGGAGCGATCTTTGTTCGCCAGGCGCCAGAGGCTTATGTCACTTATCATTATTCGGTTACGCAAATCCAGACTGTCGCTCCATCCAGTACAATTGGATTTGGATGGCATACGCGATCCATAGGTTTAGGTACTCGTTTTCCGATGGACTACACCACCGAAGTTTATGAAGAAGCTAAATGGCGAATTGATATCCTTAATACCGTCGGAGAATTAATTTGGCGCGGTGAAAGTGTCAAATCAGTAGACAACTTCGCCTCTCCACAAGAAGCTGAAAAAAACACGCAAGCTGTTGTCGATGCTATTTTGAGCCAGTATCCACCGAAGTAAGGCCGTGATGCCCCCCCTTATTAGGGGGTGTTTTTTCCGAACTCGATTTAAGGTAGTTTTTGAATAAAAGCGACATTATTTTTCAATTCTTCAACCAGAACCTCATCACCTGCCTTAATTTCAAAGTCCCCCTTCTTTTTGAAGCCCCAGGTCGTGCCTTTATAATCAATTCTTAAGTGACCGTCATTTTCGACAATAATACCGGTGTCACCAGCTTGCATGGTTTCTAAGGGTAGATTCTTCTGCTCCATGCTCTGCATAAAAAAGCCCCGTAAGGCAAAGGTCAAAATACCTCCTAACACCATGGCAAGTAACAATTGCACTTCCCCTGATGGCCAGTTCACAAAAAAACCGACGACACCTACTAGCAGAAATGCGATGCCAAAAAACAGCATCACAAAGGTCGCACTTAATAGTTCTGCTGCAAGTAAGAGAGCCCCCAAAGTTAACATGATCCAAGCTGGAATAATCGGCAGTATATTTTCCATTTTATAACATCCCTTCGTTTTGGTTCACTTCCATTAAAGACCTAAGAGCCTGAATTATTTTGGCCCAACAGCGCTGCAAACGCAGTTAAAGAACCCACCATTTCTGATGTTTCAATCGGCACAATCACCTTGTTCGCCGAATCGCTGGCCGCAAGTCCTGCGAATGCGGCAATACGGTCTTTTGCTAATAAGAAACTGGCGGCATCTTTATTGTTCATCATGGCATCGTTAATCAATTCCATGGCTTTTTGCTCACCCATTGCCAGTTGCTCTTTTTCATACTTCACAGCATCCGCCATACGCTCAACCGCTTCCGCTTGCTTGAAGGCCTGTTGACGCTCACCTTCCGCTTTCAAAATCAGCGCATTCTTATCCCCTTCGGCTTCGGTTTCAGTTGCACGACGACGACGTTCGGCTTCCATTTGTAATTCCATCGCCGTTTGCACCGCTTGGGGAACAGAAATATCCGCCACTTCTACACGGGTCACTTTCGCCCCCCAAGTGCTGCTGGCGAGGTCTAAGGCGGTGAGTAATACTGCATTCAAATCAGCGCGTGAACTCAAGGTCTCATCTAACTCCATTCGCCCAATTTCGGCACGTAGGGTAGTTTGCGCTAACTGTGCTATGGCGACTTTCAAATCTTTTATTTCATAGGTTGCTTGCTTAGCATCGTTAATCCGGATAAACACGACGGCATCGATTTGAATACTGACGTTATCTTTTGTAATAACCGCTTGACGGGGCACATCAATAATCTGCTCTTGGGTATCAAACTGTGAGCGTTTTTGATCAATAAAAGGAATAATAAAATTAATCCCCGCCCCTAAAGTTCGGTGATATTTTCCTAAGCGTTCAATCACCCATAACTCAGCTTGAGACACTATTTTGACGGCTAAAAATAGATAGATCAAAATCAACAGTGAGACGGTTCCAACAAATCCTAAAAATTCCATATGATTCTCCTTTTACATTTGAAGAAACGTGCTTCAAATGACTGAAATAGTGATGACAAAAATCTTAAAATCATCATACCTGACCCTTTCTCTGAAAAGTAGTGAAATAACGAAGCGACGCTGAGCTTGAATTCATTTAAGTGGTTACATGAGTTTTTATAAACGGATTCGTAAAATTTATCGGACCTGTAATGAGTGCTTTTGCAGCTTAACGATAATGTATTTATATGGATATTTACAAAAAAGTACAGCATATGTGAACCTTTTGTGAGGACTTTAAACATTCTATTATTCACAATGTCCTTGAAATAAACCAATAAGGAAATACCATGAAAACTCATTTAATATTCGGCAGCTTACTCGCATTAATTCTGACGTCATTTAACGTGGCCGCCGCACAACCTGCGTCTGACCAACCATCATCGATCCCTGCGGATACGGCAAATGGAATTGCTTTTCCTGTCAACTATCAAGATTGGGCAGTCGTTTCAGTTGCACATCGCGAAGATAATAAAACCCTTAGAGCGATTGTTGGCAATCCTGAAGCGATTCAAGCCATAAAAGATGGCAAAACCAATCCTTGGCCAGATGGTGCCATTCTAGGGAAAATGGTTTGGAAAGATCGTCAAGATGACCATTGGGCAGCTGCAACGGTTCCTGACAAATTTATTCATGCTGAATTCATGTTTAAAGATCATCAAAAATGGGCGGATACTGGAGGTTGGGGCTGGGCTCGTTGGGTAGGAACAGAACAAATTCCTTTTGGTAACGATACACTTTCTGCATCCGCTTCATGTGTTGCTTGCCACACGCCTGTTAAAAACCAAGACTGGGTTTTTCACAAACCAGCCATTATGCCAAAACGTATCCGATAGTCTTCAATACGACACTTTTTATCGTTTAAAATAGAAAGTGTTATTTCCCTCTCGAGTAGCCAATCTATGCCAGAAAAATTTCATGCTTTAATCATTGAAGATGACCCGGACATTGCACGATTGGTCGCTATTCAAATTGACTCCTTACAAGGTTCAAGCCATCATGTTGGTTATCTGGATAAAGCACAACGTTATTGCCAGTTGAATTCTGTGTCTATTTTAATTCTAGATTTGTCCTTACCGGATGGCGACGGTTTAGATTTCTGTCGAATGTTTCGTCAAACGAACACGACCACACCGATTCTCATGTTGACCGCACGCTCAGATGAAATTGATCGGGTGTTAGGACTCGAGTTAGGCGCAGATGATTATTTAGGTAAACCTTTTGGGCTCGCCGAATTGAAAGCTCGCATCAAGGCGTTGCTCAGACGTTCACAGATCCAAAAACATCCCACAAAAAAAAATGAATTGATTCAGGTCGAAGGCCTAACAATCAATTCCATAAAACATCAGGCGCATCTCCATACGATAAACCTTACACTGACTTCTAAAGAGTTTGAGCTTTTAAAGCTGTTTGCAACCTATCCAAACCAAGTCTTTAGCAGAATGGATTTACTGGAAAAGGTTTGGGGCATCGATCATGATGGTTATGAACATACTGTAAACTCCCATCTTAATAGATTGCGTAAAAAACTGGAAACGGATCCCGCTCACCCTAAAATATTGGAAACCGTTTGGGGCGTGGGCTACAAACTTAATTCAGAACAACTCAAAGAAAAAATATAATGCGACAAACCATGCCCTCTCATTTATTTAAACGCTATAGCCTATGGTTTATTTTGGTTTTTTTCATTATGGGAATCAGCTATTTATTTATCAGCTTATCCCTGTCCAATCATTATTTACAAGAAGTACAAACTCGCATCCATATTCACGTGGCCGATTCGATTATCCAAGATCATCAGTTCGTCAACCAAGAGCAAATGAGTCAAGCAGCAATTGCCTCTACTCTTAACCGTTACATGCAGTTAAACCCACATTTAGAAATATACCTAACAGACTTAAATGGCAACATTCTCCAGTATTCTGCAGATGCTAAGAAGATTAAACGACACAAAATTGATACTTTTCCTTTGCTTAAACAACTCAATACGGACTCTGTTGATAACTCTGAATTCCCCATGGGAGATGACCCTAGAAGTTTCGCTGGACAAAAACCTTTTTCGGTCGCCTACCTACCCAATAAAGCACATCCCGAAGGCTTTCTTTATGTCATTATTCAAGACAGCATTGAACAAGAAGCCAACCGACAGTTACAAGAGAGTATTCTGCTAGAGCTCAGCGCATGGTCATTTTTATCAAGTTTAGTCATAGGGCTTTTATTAGGTGGCGTGCTGTTTTACCACTTGGCCAAACGCATCAGCAATTTATCACAAACAATTACTCAATTTAAAGAGCAA
>Ga0314774_1002123_pt1 | contig 11579 bp, 11 predicted proteins | sample MetaGCBIA2018_FD_204515 | JGI IMG/M metagenome (GOLD analysis project Ga0314774, IMG submission 204515) | Cryopeg brine microbial communities from Beaufort Sea near Barrow, Alaska, United States - CBIA 2018 | ecosystem: Environmental > Aquatic > Marine > Coastal | place: USA: Alaska | collected... | reverse complement strand
CTGGCGCGTGAGGTAGCGTCGAACCATGACCATTGCAGTTTTCCCCGGAACCTTCGATCCCATCACCGTGGGTCATGTGGATATTGCCGTGCGCGCACGCAAACTCTTTGACGAGGTGATCCTAGGGGTAGCGCACAACTCTTCGAAAACCCCGCTGCTGGACGCGCAGGCCCGCCTCGACGTCGCGTCTGCCGCAGTCGCGCCCCTCGATGGCGTACGTGTCGAGCTGATTGACGGCCTGCTGGCCCAGTTTTGTGAGAAGCGTGGCGTTGACGTCATCGTGAAAGGGCTACGTGGCGGAGCGGACTACGACGCTGAGCTGCCGATGGCGCTGATGAACCGATCGCTGACCGGGATAGAGAGCATTTTCATTGTGGGCGACAGTGCGCTTAGTCATGTGGCGTCGTCGCTGGTGAGGGACGTCGCCAGACACGGCGGAGACATCACCGCGTACGTTCCTACAGGCGTTGTCGCGGTGGTCGCGGACGCGCTGTCCGGCCGGAGTTGAGCCAAGCCACTTCATCGCGTAAAGTAAGGCGCTGGTCCTGCCATTTGCGGTGGGCCAAGGTCCACGAGGACCAAGGATAAGTGGGAGGCGCGTGTGGCACACTCGCACCGCCCTGCCGCCTCGCCGTTGACTTATCTCTTGCGAGACATGTCTAGGCGACCTGGTGCGCAGCTGACGGAGTCCCTCACCTTCCCAGCCCCCGTGGTGCTTGGCACAGACGTAATCGGTGTGCCGGAAGGTAACGAGGTGGAGCTCGAATTGAGTTTCGAGTCGGTATCGGACGGCATCTGGGTCTCCGGAACCGTCAAGGCGCAAGCCGTGGGGGAGTGCGGGAGATGCTTGGACACGGTCCGACTCGATGTCGACACCGCGCTCCAAGGCTTGTTCATGTTCCCTGACTCGCATCGCGAGGAGGACGAGGATGAGACAGATGATGTTCACGAGTTCGACGGCGAGACCATAAAACTCGAGGAAGTAGTGCGGGACGCGGTGGCGACGAGCTTGCCGTACACCCCGCTGTGTTCCCCGGATTGTCCCGGTTTGTGCGACCAATGTGGCGCGCGGCTTAGGGATGACCCGGACCATGAGCACGACGCGATCGACCCGAGGTGGTCGGCGCTCCAGAATTTGCGAGACAATGAGGGCTGAACCAATACTGGTTTGACCGAAACACCGGGATTTTTCCCAAAAGAGAGAAGAGCTAATCGTGGCAGTTCCGAAGCGCAAGATGTCGCGCAGCAACACCCGTGCGCGCCGTTCGCAGTGGAAGACCACCCCTTCGAGCACCGCAACGTGCCCTCAGTGCAAGGCTCCCAAGCTGACGCACACCGCATGCCCCTCGTGTGGCGCCTACAACGGCCGCCACTATGCCGAGGCGCTGCGCACCGAGCACGAAGGCTAAAGGACGCGCCGCGAGGCGCGAGGTGAGTCGATGAGTATCCCAGGGCAGGCAGCGGCCGATGCGCTGGTGAGTCGGTTGGGTATATCAATCGACCCCGATCTTCTTGTATTGGCCCTGACTCACCGTTCATTTGCTTACGAGGCCGGCGGCTTGCCCACCAACGAGCGAATGGAGTTCCTGGGAGACTCGGTACTTGGCATCGTGGTCACCGACAAGTTGTATCGCTCCCATCCCGATTTCCCGGAGGGCGAGCTGGCGAAGATGCGGGCCGCCAGCGTGTCCCAGAAGGCTCTCTCAGTAGTCGCCCGCGAGCTAGGCCTTGGCGCATGCATTCTGCTCGGCAAGGGCGAGAAGGCCACCGGTGGGGCTGACAAGGATTCGATTCTCTGTGACGGGCTAGAGGCGATCTTCGGGGCGATCTATCTGACGCACGGGATGGAAGGAGCGACGGGTGCGATTCTCAGAATGATGGGCCCGACGTTGGACGCCGCCGCGACCTCTGGCGTCGCCCTGGACTGGAAGACCTCGCTGCAAGAGGCCAGCGCTGAGCGCGGATTCGGTAGCCCGGTGTATGAGGTAGTGGGTAGCGGTCCGGACCACGAACGCAGCTTTGTCGCAACCGTGTTGATCGCGGGGGAGGCACGTGGTTCCGGCTCAGGCACTGCGAAAAAGCATGCCGAACAGGACGCCGCCGCCGCTGCATACGCATCGATCATTGCGGCTGATTCTTCCCCCGCAGCCGATGCCCCAGATGCGCCCAATGCTGCCCACCCCCGAGCATCGACGGTCGCCCACACGACTCCGCTGTCCGAGTAGCGCCCTCACCAGGTCATGCCCGAACTTCCCGAGGTCGAGACCGTCAGGGCCGGCCTCCAGTCCCTCGTCGCCGGTGCCGTGATCGCCGACGTGGACGTCCGTCGTGATTCTTGTGTGAGGCTTCTGCCCGGCGGCAAACACGAGTTTGCCGCCGCAGTGGTGGGGCAACGAATCGAAGAGATCGCGCGCCGTGGCAAGTACATGTGGATGGCGCTCGGCCCAGCAGACACGAATTCGGATCCGGGGTCGCAGCCGCCGCGTGAGGCGCTGTCGATCCACCTGGGTATGTCAGGCCAGTTCCGAGTCCACCAGGGACCGTGGGCCGATGCCCCCGCGCCACATTCTCATTGCCGCGCGCGGCTGGCATTGCGGGCGGCCCACGGCGATCAACTCACCGCCGACTTTCTCGACCAGCGCACTTTTGGATATCTGCACGCCGAGAGAATGGTGCCAATCGCTGATGACTCGCCCGCTGGGGCTGGCACGCGCTGGCCCCTCCTGCCTGCATCCGTCGCCCACATCGGGCGGGACGCGCTGGACCCGCACCTGGACGCCGAGCGAGCGGCTGCATCGTGGCGGCGTGGGTCGCGCGGTATCAAGCAGTTGCTGTTGGACCAGACTCTGGTGAGCGGCATCGGCAACATTTACGCTGACGAGGCACTGTGGGCGGCTCGGGTGCACCCCGAGCGGCCCGCACACTCGGTCACGTACGGGCTGGCTCAAGGACTGTTGGCCGCCGCACGGACCGTGATGACGAGCGCGCTCGCGCAGGGTGGGACGAGCTTTGACGCGCTATACGTCAACGTCAACGGCGAGTCCGGCTACTTCTCTCGCTCGCTTGAGGCCTATGGGCGTGGCGGTGAGCCGTGTAGCCGCTGCGGGTCCCCGCTGAGACGAGCAAGCATCGGCGGCCGGTCCACGCACTGGTGCGCGCGCTGTCAGAGGCTGCGCTGATTACCCTGCGCGCAAGGTAGCATCTAGCCATGCCTGACATCACTGTGATGGTCCTCGATGACCACGAAGTAGTCCGCCGAGGCATTTGCGACATTCTTGATCGCGCCGAGGGTATCCAGGTGGTCGCTGAGGCTGCCACCGTTGCGCAGGCCATCCGTCGCGCAGATGCGGTGCGTCCGCAGGTGATTCTCTCTGACCTGCGGCTTCCCGACGGCACGGGACTAGACGTGGTGGCACACGTGCGTGCATCGCTACCGGACACCCGCATCGTCGTGCTCACCAGCTACGACGATGACGTAGCAAAGGCTGCCGCACGGTCCGCTGGCGCCGACGTTTTCCTCGCGAAGACCGCCTCGTCCGCGCAGATGTTGCAGGCCGTGAGGGACGCCGCCTCGGGCCGCGAGCACGGGCAACACATCTCCGTTCAGGTGGACGACGAGGTTGCTTCGTTAACTCCCATGGAGCGGCGTGTCCTTGACCAGGTCGGCGGGGGTCTGTCGAATCGCGAGATCGCCGAGGTGCTTGGCATTGCGGAGAAGACCGTCAAGAATCACGTCACCGCGGTTCTCGCCAAGATGGGTCTCCAACGCCGCACGCAGGTCGTCGCGTGGGCGACCGCCAGGCGTAGCCAGTCATTCGAGCGCTAAGAAGCCTCGCGCTCACGTGCCGTGAGCGTCGCTAGCGACTCGAACGGTCCACGTGGCGACCGTACCGGGCATGTCGCCACCCGGCTCGCGTGCGTCCAGAGAGAAGTTGCCGTTTCTTCGGATAGCTCGGTTCGCAAGATTCGCGGTTCCAGAGTGACGCTGTTGAGCACCGGCAGGCCCTACGCCGTTATCGCTCACGGTGATGTGCAGCCGATTCTCGCGCACCTCGATCTGGACCCACGCGGCGGTGGCGTGCGCGTGCCGGGCGATATTCGACAGCAACTCACGCATCACGGCGACGGAGTCGTCGCACAGAGACCTGTCGATCGCTGTCGCCTCGGCAACCCCTGCCCACGACGCATCGACGTGGGGTGCGAAGCCAAGTGTCTCTTTCGCGAGCGTGATCTCCCGCCGCAGTCGGGACTGTAGAGGTTCAGTGTTGCGGATCCCCGCCAACGAGCTCATCACTCCACGCACCTCAAACTGCGCGCGCCGCACGTGTTCCAGCGTCGCTATCAAACGTCGAGCCGCTTCTTTGTCCACGTCCTGAGCGAGACTCTCGAGCTGGATCGAGGTGGCAAAAAGTTCCTGTGACACAAAGTCGTGCAGGTCGTCCGCAAGTCGCTGCCGTTCGTCGTTGAGCCCGGATACCTGCTTCATGTGCGCGATCTCCGCCAGCCCTAGTGCGACCGCGGCATTGTTGGCAAACTGCTGGGCAGTAGCTAGATCCACTTCGCCGAACACGCGGTCGCCACGTTCGCGCCACAGCATCAGCAAACCCACGGTGCGGTCGCCTGCGTGCAGGGGGGCGTATAGAGCCGGCCCCAAATCACGAATTTCTTCGAGTACGTAGGTGCCAGGGGGGATTGAAGCGATGATTCCGAGGCCACTGCGCACAGTGGCCATCGCGGGCCCATCCTCGGGCAGGACCAAGCCCAACAGTGTGTCGGCGCGTGGTCCCGACGTGAATTCCATGACCCACTCGTCAGCTACCCCGGGAAGTGCGAGGGCGGCATGGGTGGCATGCGCAAGTGAGGCCGCGGAGCTCAAGATCGTGGAGAATACCGATTCGTCCTCGGGATCGGAAAGCAGCCCGGTCACGATGTTATTCGAGGCCGCGAGCCACGCTTGCTCGTCCACTGTCTGGCGGTAGAGCTGAGCGTTATCGATGGCGACGGAGGCGGCGGCGGCCAGCGCCCGAACCATCTGCCCATCGGCGTCGTTAAACCCGCCGTCTTTGTTTGCGAGGTATAGGTAGCCAAAAGTCGTGTCGCGTACCCGCAGCCGGGAGCCTAGGAAGGCGCCGAGCGGGGGGTGGCCCGGGGGCAGTCCAAGGAATGCAGGATGCTTGGTGATCTCGTCGATCATGAGCACATCATGTGACGGTATTTCGTGAAGTACCCCCACACCGTTGGGCGCACGACCGATGAGATCCCAGACAGATGGGTCCATCCCGACGTATTGAAATGCGACGCTGATGTCGTCAGCATCGAGCCTATTGATCGCGGCGTATTGGGCGCCGGTGAGCTGCAACGACACGTCTAGCATCTCCGCGAGTAGCTCTGCGAGGTCGTGCTTCGCATTGAGGCCGACGATGGCGTGGGTCAACGCGTCGAGAGGTGCGACGTCGTGCTCAGTCATCGAGATTCACCACCTGATCCGCTCGGTCGAGGAGTTCAAGATCGTGCGTCACAACGACCACGGTCCGACCCTGCACTCGCATCGTATCCAGAACCGCGCGTAACGCGTCGCGACCAGCCCGGTCGAGATGCTCGCCGGGCTCGTCGATCAGATGGATGGCTGCAGGGGTGACCATCACCCGCGCAAGCAGCAGCCGCCGTCTTTCTCCGCCAGACACAGAGTCGCCCCCGGAGCCGAGGACGGTGTCGATTCCAGCAGGTAGTCCGCCCACCCACTCGGTAAGACCGACGGTCTCAAGCGCATCGGCAGCCTGCTCCGGGGTGAGGTCACCCCGCGCCACTCGTAAATTCTCGAGTACCGAGGTCCCGAACACGTGGGCGTCCTCTGCTGTCATCGCGATGTTTCCGCCGGTGTCAGCCTCGCTCACCCGCCGGCCATCGAGCAGGACGCTACCTTCGACTGGCTCGAGTGCACCAGCAAAAGTCAATAGCATCGTCGTCTTGCCAACACCTGAACGTCCGATAATGCCCACGCTCGTGCCGGGGGCGACGCGCAACGTGACGGCACGTGTGGGTGAGGACGGAGGGTGACTCGCACGCGCGGGCCAGCCGGCTCGTAGGCCAGTGATCTCCAGCAGCGGTGCGCGGCTTGACGCGGCTCGCTCGGTCTCGGGGGGTACGTGCGGTAGGAGAGGTCCGCGCGGAGCGGCCGGGAGCGCTCGGCCTGCACCTGCCTCTGGGGTGCGCTCTGCGCCAGGGAGCATGTCGCTCGTGAGGTCCCGGAGCCGACGCGCAGCAAACCGTGACCGGAAGTACTGGCTCATTGCCGTGGGGACCGCCCCGACAGCCTCGAAAGCTGCCAACGGGGTCAGGGATACCACAGCCGCTGCGGGACCGCTCAGATGACCTGCACTCGCGGCACTAACGCCGATGCCAAGCCCTAGCACCAGCGCAGCGCCCGACGCGAGACTCTGAAAGCCAGCGGCCCACGCGGCGGGCCCTGCGGCCGCATCGGCGGACTGCTCGGCCTCAATATTGGCGGCGTGGAGTTCGTCGCGAACCATGCCTGAGGTGTCCCACACGCGGTGCTCAGAGGCGGCCTCAAGCGCCGAATGCACCACGGTGGAAACCCGTGCCTGAGCGCTGCCACCGCGCTCGGCCGCGATCCTGGACGCGCGGGCGGTGAGGATTCCCGGGAGCAGTGCAGCAAGGGCGAGGCACAGCGCCAACGCCGCCCCCGCGACCGGTGAGAACCACGCGACGATCGCGACGGACAGCGCCGAGACCGTGAGTGCGACCCACGCCGGGATAATTGCGCGCACCACCGCGTCCCCAATTGCGTCGAGGTCGGCTCCCAGTCGCGCAATAATGTCGCCGCGCCGAAGTCCCAAGACCGTGCGCGCTCCCGATGCGGCCAGGGCGGTGTAGGTGCGCTCGCGCAGCGTGACGACGCCACGTAGAGCCGCGTCGTGACTTGCTAGCCGTTCGAGGTAGCGGAAGATGCCACGGCTGATGCCAAAGAACCGTACGACCACGGCGGCGAGGGCGATGTCCGCGGGGGAGGGCATTTCGGCTGCCTTGGCGATGAGCCACGCGGCGACCGCTGCCAGCCCGACCGCGGAGCCAAGCGCTGCCGTCCCGGCGGCTACCGCCTTGATCACTTGCCAGCGCCGCATCCCGGTCTCGCGGATGGCGCTGCGTAGCGCGCTCACGAGGTCAGCCGATCCGTGGGCCGCGGCGCGTCGAGCACGTCCACCACGACGTCAGCCGCGGCGATCATTTGCGCCTCGTGCGTAGCAACAACGACAGTGGCTCCCGCGTGCGCCGCGGCGCGTACTTGTGCGATCACCTCGGCCCGCGACTCAACGTCGAGGTGTGCAGTCGGTTCGTCGAGCACTAACACTGGTCGGCCGCAAGCGAACGCGCGCTCGAGCGCCTTGCGTTGGCGCTGGCCCAGGCTCAGCGTGCGGCCCGCGGGGCCAAGGTCCGGGCGTTGCGGCACCCACGCGCATTGGGCACTCCAAGCGGCGCGGTCCACGCTCGCGCTTGCATCAGCGAGCCGATGCGGCGCAGTGTCTCCCGCCTCGGTCCAGGCATATGTGGCGGAGATCGCACCGGAATCGGGGGCCAGGAGCCCCACTAATGCCATGAGAGCCGTGGACTTGCCCTCACCGTTGCTCCCGCGCAGCACGGTGACAATGCCGGGCGCCGCATCGAAACTTAAGCCCCCGGGTGCCCATCGGCGGCCATCTGGCGTCGCGACCGCCAGGTCGTGCACCACCAGCGTCGCGCCGCGTAGGTCCGGCGCCGCGCCTAGCGATTCAGTTTGCGAGCCGGGCTCCCGAGCTTCGAGGATCGAGAAGGCTGCGTCGGCGGCCGCCAGACCGTCAGCCGATGCGTGAAAGTGAGTACCCACGTTTCGAATTGGCAAGTAGACCTCGGGCGCGAGAACCAGCACGACCAGGGCGGTTTCGATTCCGATATCACCTGATATCAGCCGGAATCCCATGGTGACCGCGACGAGAGCCACGGCGAGGGTCGTCAGCAGTTCGAGCACCATGCCTGACAGGAATGCGATGCGCAGCGAGCTCATCGTCGCCCCCCGGTAGGCTTCCCCGAGCTCTCGCACTCGAGCCGCGGGTCCGCGCTCGCGTCCTAGCGCGCGCAAGGTGGGTAAACCCTCGATCAGGTCGAGGGTCCGCGCCGCGAGGATTTCCATGCTCGCTAAGTGTCGTGCAGAGCGTTCGCGGGTCACCAGGCCCACGAGGATCATAAACACGGGGACCAGGGGCAACGTGAGGGCAATGATGACGGCTGAGAGCCAGTCGAGGCCGAACACCACGATCAGCATGAGCGGCGTCACGGTCGCGGCCAGCATGAGCTGCGGGAGGTAGCGCACAAAGTAGGGGAGGAGGTTGTCCAGGCCACGCGTCACGACAGTGGTCACCGATGCGCCCTCGCCTTGCGCTATCCAGCGCGGACCAAGCGACGCTGCATGGTCGACGACTTGCGTCCGGATGTCGCTGATGACGCGTACGCCGGCACGATGCGCGAGCCGTTCCTGCAGCCAGGTCACCGCCGCGCGTGCCAGAACCACCGCGACGAGCCAGCCGAGCCCAATGCTGAGTGTGCGCGCCCCCTCTGGGACGAGCCGACCCCACCACCCCAGCCCGTCTTCGCTGAGAGCAGTGGGTGCGAGCACTGGAGCAAGCAACCGCGCGATGAGCAGCGCCTGAGCGAGGATGAGCAGTGAAGTGACCGTGCCCAGTGCGGCCGTCACGATGACGTAGCGGCGCGCTGGCCCGATCCGGCCTACAAGACGCGGATCGAAAGGGCGCATATGCCTCTAATCCTTGGCGAACGTGAGTTCGTTGTGCTCAGGAATATCGTGCACCGAGATGCGCTTGCGGAACACCCAGTAGGTCCATCCCTGATACATCAGGATCACGGGGACGAGGAAGCCAGCCACCCAGGTCATGACGGTCAGCGTGTAGTCGGTTGACGATGCGTTCTGGACGGTCAACGAGTTGGCCACGTCGTTGCTCGCGGGCATCACGTCGGGGAACATCGTGCCAAAGATGAGGACCACGGCCGCGGCGATCGCGACGGCGTTAGCGGCGAAAGCCAGCCCGTTGGATTCCTGGATTGAGAACCACCAGGCGAGGCAGAGTGCTGCAGCGGCGACTCCCAGCGGAATCCACGTCCAGGCGACGTCCGAGTAAGCGAGCTGAGCCCAGATCGCCCAGATCGCGGTGACGGCCAACGTGATAGGCGCGAACCGCTTGGCGAGTGTCTCGGCGCGCTCCCGCACGATTCCATCGGTCTTGAGCGACAGAAAAATTGCACCGTGGGTGAGGAACAGTAGTAACGTGACCGCGCCGCCGAGCAGCGCAAATGGACTGAGCAGCGTGAAGAAGTTGCCGATGAACTCGTGGTTCGCGTCGAGTGGCACGCCACGCACCAGGTTGGCAAACGCGACGCCCCAGAGAATCGAGGGAACCCACGCGGTGACGATAATCGCGCGATCCCAGTTGGCACGCCACTTGGGATCATTGATTTTTGCGCGGTACTCGATCGCCACGGCACGCACGATGAGCGCGACGAGGATCATTAGAAGCGGCAGGTAGAAGCCACTGAACATGGTCGCGTACCACTCGGGAAATGCCGCGAACGTCGCTCCACCCGCAGTCAGCAGCCACACCTCGTTGCCGTCCCAGACGGGCCCGATGGTGTTGAGAGCCACGCGACGCTCGGTGTTGTTTCTACCGACGATGGGCATCAGCATGCCTACCCCAAAGTCGAAGCCTTCAAGGACCAGGTAGCCGGTCCACAGCACGGCGATAACGATGAACCACACGTTGACGAGTTCCATCTAGATCTCTCCTTGTCCGTTGAGCTGGCTCAGTACGCGAACGACATGGGCTTGGCAGCTTCGTCGTCGGAGGCGTCGGGTGGGGGAGCGATGACGGGTGCCCCCTCGCTGGCGTAGCGCTTCTGAAGCTTGAACCAGAACACTCCCAGAATTGTGTACACCACGGTGAAGGTCACCATTGAGGTAATGACCTCGCCGGCGCTCACTGACGTGGAGTAGCCGAACATAGTCATCAGCATGACCTGGTCGTTTCCGGTCGGGTTGGGTGCCACCACGAATGGCTGACGACCCATCTCCGTGAAGATCCACCCAAACGCCGACGCCAGAAAAGGCATGGGAAGCGAGATCAGGGCGAGATTCTTAAACCAGGTCTTGTCGTAGATTTGCTTCTTACGGGTGAACCACAGGATCGACAGCGCTAGCGCCGCCGAGAACACGGCAAGCCCAATCATCATGCGGAATGACCAGTACGTCACCAGCAGGTTGGGCCGGTATTCGATGACCTTGCCGTCGGGCGTGGTGGCGCCATAGCGTTCGGCGTAGGTGTCCTGGAGTTGGTTGATCCCAGTCACGGGAGCATTCCAGTCACCGGTAGCGAGATAGGACGTCAAGCCGGGAACCTCGAGAATATGCGTGACGGATGCGGGGTCGTCGCCGGCAAGATTGCCGATCGCGAACAACGAAAATGCGGCCGGCTGCTCAGTGTTCATCAGACCCTCCGCCGCAGCCATCTTGATGGGCTGCTGCTTGAACATGAGCTTGGCCTGCAGGTCCCCGGTGATGAGCAGCCCCACCCCAGCGATCAGCATCACCACCGCGCCAAACCGCGCTGCGGTGCGGTACATAGTCGCATCGGATTCATTTTTCGCCCGCGAGGACTTAACCATCCACCACACGCCGATGCCGCCCACGAACGTACCGGCCACGAGGAATGCGGTGGCAATCACGTGGGGGAATGCCACCAGGGTGGTGCTATTCGTCAGTACGGCGAAGATGTCGGTCATCTCGGCGCGCCCAGTCTCCGGGTTGAACTCGGCGCCTACTGGGTGCTGCATCCACGAGTTTGCGGCGAGGATGAAGTACGCGGACAGAATGGATCCGATCGAGAACGCCCAGACGGTCGCCAGGTGAACCTTCTTGGGGAGTCGGTCCCAACCAAAGATCCACAGTCCTAGGAATGTGGACTCAAGGAAAAATGCCGCGAGGGCCTCCATCGCGAGCGGTGCGCCAAACACGTCGCCGACGAACCGCGAGTACTCGGACCAGTTCATACCGAACTGGAACTCCTGAACGATCCCTGTGGCAACACCGAGCGCGAAATTGATAAGCAGCAACTTGCCGAAGAACTTGGTGAGCCGCAACCACTTTTCTTTGCCGGTGACCACCCACGCTGTTTGCATGATCGCCACAAGGGTCGATAGTCCGATCGTCAACGGCACCAACATGAAGTGGTAGACGGTGGTGATACCAAACTGCCAGCGGGCCAGATCAAGGGCTTCCACAGGTGTGTCCTTTCACGGGAACTCACGTTAACGCTAGTGCCGCTGGCGCACCACCCTGCCGGGACCTAAGTCCCGTTGAGGGGGGCGGTGGTGGTGCGTGCCATCGGCGGCGCTTCGCTATCTCCAATGTACTCTCGAAAATCCGTCGTTGAGGCGACCTCGGTATCGGCGCAAGGGGCGCACTTTGTGCACGTCTGACACGGCGGTCCACGCTTTCGCTGGTGGGTGTGTCACAATGG
>Ga0314774_1002122_pt1 | contig 11592 bp, 10 predicted proteins | sample MetaGCBIA2018_FD_204515 | JGI IMG/M metagenome (GOLD analysis project Ga0314774, IMG submission 204515) | Cryopeg brine microbial communities from Beaufort Sea near Barrow, Alaska, United States - CBIA 2018 | ecosystem: Environmental > Aquatic > Marine > Coastal | place: USA: Alaska | collected... | reverse complement strand
CTTTAGTGGAAGGTCGCTGCGCTAGCTATTGAGGCGCTGGCGTGGATCTAGCTGGCCTGGCTTGGAGGCGCGTTCGTTGCGCAAGTCAAGTTCAGGCTGGGGCAGGGCAAAGCCGACCGTGGTGTCGGTATTAGCGGCGTACGACACGGTGGCTCCTTTCCCTGCTGGTGGTGTTTCTGTTTCTATGGTGGCTGCCGGGGTGAGCCCGCAGACAAACACAGCGCCCTACTCCTCAATCGGCCCGGTTGGCAACGGTCGGTTCCTTTCGCCGTTTGTGGCGGCGCGTTGCGGCCCCCACTACGGTCGCCGTATGGGCGGGGAAGCTGGCGAAACGCCGGAAGTGACCGAGAAGGTCCTCGTCGCAGGAAAGTTGGAGTACGGCCGCGGCCAAGCAGAAGGCGACCCCTCATGCGGCGGCAGCTTCGACGGCAACGAGGGCGTAGGTGAAGCCCTCGCTCAAGGGCGACGAGAAGCTCGCCACGCTTTTGTCCGAGGCGGTAGAGACCTCGGCTGATGACGACGGCTGGGCTAACCTGGGAACCGTCGGTTCCAACCTCTCGCGCCTCGCGTCCGACTTTGACTCTCGCACGTGGGGCTACGCAAAGCTCACTGACCTCCTCAAGGCCCGCCCTAGTAGCGACGTGGAGTCGCTCTCGCCGGGGGACGGTAACTAGAAGCTGTCGGTGATGCGGCGCAATCGACGCAAATAGAGGTCAGTGGCGTGCGGGGCGGAGTCTGAAGGGTTGCATAGCTCGCATTTGGAGTAGACGTTCCAAGTTATCGAGCCTAATCGCAAAGGGACTAGTAAAGAGGTGGGCAATACCGCGCTTCTCGTTGAGCGCACTATAACCTCGACAACGGAGCAACGTGTCAATGCACCCAAACCGCAAGCATGAAATGCGCGGGTAGCCGATGAGCGGGGTCGGCCGAATTTCGGAGGTCCTTCACACGATGGTGTCATTTGGGACTGCTCAACTGTGGGCGAATCGTCCAGTTAAGGAAAATCGACGCAAGAGTCGGTGTTCCCGGGAACGCACCGCTTCACGCGCCGATAGGCGAGGGTGGCACCAATTCGTAGACCGTACTGTTCCATGGCGATACGACCGTATTGAGAGCAGGAAGGATAGAATCGGCAAACCACGTTTCGCCGGTCGTTGGACTGAGGCCCCCAACGTTCCTGCCAGGCCACTTTGATCGCCCAACTACCGAAACTACCCAGCGGTCGGGTCTTCATGGTTTACGACAACTTCTACAAAACTGGACGACCCACATTCAGGGCAAGTGCGCAATTTGTCCAAGTCCGAATTTATGAGCCTGCTCGTCGCCATGGTTTGCGACGAAGTTGTGGGGCTGCCGCACCCTGCCGCCATTTGCGCCGAGTTCGCTCCGAGCCGACTTCGCAACTCATCCTCCTTGCCCACCAAGGTGTGCCACACCTTTCCGCACGCGTTGCAGGTGCGTCGATATTCGCTGACCATCTATTCCCCCTCAATGCAGACTTAAATCTGGAGCTCAACCTGGATCGAGCATGCTGCTGCCCAGCATAGTCAAATGGTAGTTCTAGCTGCGTGATTTGGGTCGACTGCGAATAGCAGCGCGCCCGTGGATGGGCGCTGAATACCTCCCGCTGCGTGACGTGCTCCCGAAGAGTCCGCGAGCAGTGATCGTGGGACACCATCCTTCCCAGGTGAGTGTCGACGTATGTCACTAATATCAGGGTCTGTTGGGTCAGCGACAGTTGCGCCGCCTCGCATCAGCGGTAGTTTTCGAACTCGCCGACGACATGCGCACGTTTGAGTACGCGGCCCTTGCGGCCGTGGTGGGGTTCACCAACATCTTCAAGCGACCCACCGTGGGCGAGACGGACCTCGTCGCGGGAGATTTGGATCACTGCCGAGGTGAGCTCGCCTAGAAGCTCGGGGCGCTCGACGTGCCATTGGTCGTATGCGTTCCGGCACCAAGTGGAGGCGCTTCTTGGCCGCAAGGCTGCGGGCGGCCCAGGCATGCAGCAGGCGCAGACGAAATGGGGCGCGCAGGTGCTCCGAATGCCCGGACCCTTTGACGCGGCAGCGAAGGCGGACATCGTGATGGCCGAGTTGCAGGATTTCTTGAAGCGCAAGTGATGCAGGGCTCCACGACCGATGTGATCGCAGCCGGATGGCTCATGGAGCTGGGCGCTAAGGTGACCGAATGGACAAGACAGCGCCCGAAGCGGCAAGAGGGTTAGGCATTCCGGGAACACAATTGCGGAAATGGCTCCGTGCGGAATATCCACGTCCTCCTGCGGAGAAGCACCATCGTTGGCTCCTCACACCAGCGATGTTCGCGTCCGCGCGCAGACAATTCAGCTGACGGGTTTCCAGGTAGTTGAGCGACGCGCGACCTCATAGAGCGCTTCGACCTGGTCAGGTGTCAGAATGCCCGCACGCTTCTTAAACCAGCGGGGCACGTCCCACTTGTCGAGCACGCGCACGTCGTCCGGCATATCGCGATAGGTGACCTCGGGCACGATCGAGCCCGTGAGGACCACGACACAACCCATGACTGGCACCTCGAAGTCGACGTGGGGCTCGAGCAGCTTCTTTGCGCGCGACGCCTCATGGCGCGAATTACGCAAGTAGGGCACCGGGGTCCCGTTGACCCGCATCTGATACTTCGCGACCCAGATCTTCTTGCCGTCATGCTTCTTGCTGTTGATGGTGAACACTCCGCCCGGCCCGATCGCGATGTGATCGATATCCGAATCGCCCTTGCCCACGGGAACGCTGTGCAACAGGTGCCAGCCGCGTTTGCGTAGAGGTTCCAGCTTCTCGCCGACGTACTCTTCCCCCATCGCACCCTTGCGCCAAGCACGTTCGTTAGTGTTCACGTCAAAGATCCGCGCTCCGTAAGCGAACAACTTGGACTCGGCCTTGTCCGATGCCCACGCCTCTTTCGCCAGGGCGCGCACGCCGTCCCCGGGGCGGTTCGCCGCAAGGTCGGTCCACGGGACCTCAGCCACAGGTTCGGGTTCGGGAACCGGCGCTGGCGCTGGCTCTGGCTCTGGCTCAGCCACGGGGGTCGCGTCTTCAACCACAGAGGTGATGGGAGTGTTGGCGCCGCTCACGAGAATTGGGGGCTCGGACGTGTCCGAAACGCGAGCCGCCAACCAGGCTTCGAGCGCAGACTTCACTGCGACTGCATCGGCGCCATCTTCGATGATGACAGCGGCGGTCTTGGCGTCTATCCACCCCAGTTTGGTGCCATCGGCGGCGGTGGCGTATCCGCGATCGTGGCCATAACACTTCCAAGCGGTGACGATGATGTCAGGCATTGGTCTGTGTCTCCCATGTTGAGAGCCGTCGTGCAACGTCAAAGATCTCGGCGACCTCGCGGGGCGAGAGCGCGTCAGTCGATCCGCGTATGGCTTGGATAGCCTGTGGCAGGAACATGATTCGCACTCCCACTGGCGCACGGATTGCGTGAACTGTAGTGCGCTTCGGCATGTCGAGAATGATTGCAGGGGTGGCTGACACGCGACAATCGTGGTCAGCGAGCACGCTCTCGACCATCGCGGCTTCCCGTCTCGCTGCGTTTACGTAGTCAACCTTGGTGCGGCCGATGCGGATGGTGTCGCCGTCGATGATCACGTGCTGCGCAGGGTGGGCCTTAGCGTTGACGGTCCAGACACCGCCAGGCCCGATGAGCAAGTGGTCGATGTCGGCAGCCGAGTCGTATACCGGTATCGAGTGCAGGATGCCCCAGCCGGACTTATAAAGCTTGTTCAGTGCCTCGCCTGCAGTGAGTTCCCCGTGGGTGCCTTTTACGTACTGGTCTCGTTGGAATTCCGCTGAGCGCCGCATGCCCTCGAGCTCGGTGATTTCCTGGCTGATGGCGTCGATTTCCGTCTGCCACATGCGTGCCAGCGACGATGTGTGCCGACCGGGCCTGTGTTGGGCAAGGTCGTCCTCCGGGAACATGTCGGCCCACACGTTTAACGCTGCTTCGATGCGTGCCTCGGAGCCGGGGATCTGCACGGTGATGTCGCCGGTCATCGTGCTCGCCCAGCCGAGCGTGCGCTGGTCGCGGTCGTAGACATAGAGGAGGTCAAAGTTGCCTTTGCGCCAGCGCCGCACTTTGGGGAGGTCCACATCGCGCCTATCGGCTGATGCGTGAGAATTGTTGAGCCAGAGTGATGTTAGTCATGTGGTCGAAATCCCACAACTCGAGGCCCACGCGCCAAACAAAAGTGAGGGGTCTAGTCGCGACCCCACAGTGCCGGCAGCTCAGCGCTAGCGACTGTTATCGGGCCTGGGTGCCCCCGCTATAGTGAAAGAAACCTGGGGAGTTGAGCACTGTGGCTGAGTCCGATTGGCGCGAGATTGTTGCGCTGTCAAAGCGGTTGTCTGAGGCCGTTGATCTAGACGCCAATGAACGCGAATACAAGGTCGAAATCGGTAAGCGCCTTCGCGAGGTCCGTGTGGCGATCGAATCGGATGCTCCCGATTGGCCGCAGGCGCTTGGTCGCGCGATGCGGGGCAACATCATTCACTTCACTACCTTGATGAAGGTCGACGAGGTGATGCAGAACGACCGTGTGGGTGCACGGGCCGCTCTCCTGGAATTATGGTCTGCCGAAGACAAAACGAGTGCCCTTGCGGCGTGGCACGGGCACCTCAGTGAGCGCGACCCCAAGATCTACATTGGCGCGGCATTGACCACGGGTTCAGTGTTGCTGCTCGGCGATGACTCAGGCTCGTATGCGCCGTACCGGAGTGAAGCGGTTAAGAAGTTTGCACGGCTCGTGGGCGAAGAGCCGGCCGACGATTACGATGCTGGTGCGCGCTGGGCGCAGTTCATCGCTCTCATAGACCGGCTTGGTGAACATCTGGTTTCTGCTGGGCTCGAAATCCGAGATCGAATCGATAGCCAAGGGTATTTCTGGGCACTGCTCAAGTACGACGAAAAGATACTCGGCGACCGCATCTTGGGGCAGGACCTCGAGCATTGGCGGACGGGCGTAATAGCTGGAGGCACGGCTCTCGTCGAGCGCCGCACTCATCAGCATCCGGTTGTGGAGGATTCGGCTTGGCAGGTACTGCGCGCAGGCCTGACTGGTCAGCCGTCGCCACTCACGGGGCACAGTGAATCGTGGACTGCCGCCGTCGCGGACGAACTTGGCCGCAGGTGTCAGGACGAGGAGATTGCCGGCACCGGAACGTTCATGGAGAAGTTCGAGCGCCAACTCGAGGGGGCGTCTCCCAAGGTCTTCGCGCTCGCGGCAGACCTGCTGTTTCTCAACATGTTGCCGCTAACGAATGTACGTGGCGACACCAAAATCGAGCGAGTCGAACAGGTGCGGGATTGGTCTGGCGAGAACTGGGATATCTCGCCTGAGTTGCGCCGCGCTGCCAACGCTGGTGGGTCCTTCAACGGCGGACAGGGTTATAGCGCTCAACGCTGGCGCCACATGGTTTGGCTGTGCGGATTCGTTGCCAAATGGGCCGACTTGGGTCAGTCGGCAACGACCGCGGCACTAGCTAATCCGTGGGAATTCGGCCGTGTATTGGAAGGCATCGACCCGGATATCCCAGCGATGCGCTACGTCTTGGCCTACTTCGCCTGGCCAAACGTATTCGTCGATATCGTCTCTCCGGACCATCGACGCAAAATACGCGATGCGTTCGCGGACGAGGTCGGAGGTTCATCAGGCGATTCAGATGCAGCGATCTCGCGTGACATCTACGACATTCGTAGTGTTCTAGAAGATCGCGTCGGTGCCCTCATTAACTTTTACAACAGCCCCTACGGGGAGCAGTGGCTTCGGGACAAGACGCGTCGTGCGTGGTTTGTAAATCTCGCGGCCGATGCTCCCGAGACGTGGTCCCGTTGGCAAAATGAGCAAGAAGTAAGTTTGAAGGCCCCAGAAGTGGGCGTCGAGAATCGCGGCGCCAGCCTCGACGACCTGGCGCACATTGTTGGGTTGGCGCACCTGGATCTCGACGCCGACGCACGGGACCGCCGTGCGCGAGAAATATTTGCCTTCGTGACCCGCGCGAAGGCAGGAGATCTGTTCATTACGGAGTTCGACGGCAGTCTTTACGTTGGCGAGTCACTCGGTTCGCTGGCCGAGCAGCTCGACAGTGGCGGTGAATTGGCTATATCAGTTGCGTGGTTCCCCGGTGAGATCGCGTTGGATGCTGCACCTCCACAAGTTCAGGCCGCACTCGAGTCTCTTGGTGTTGTCATTGAGGTCACCTCGGTGATCACTGTGATTGAGGGTCTCATCGAGACTGAGCCAGATGTCGTTGAGATCACGGAGCCGACGGTGCGCCACTCGTTCGCGTTGTTGACTCAAGAGTTCTGCGACGAGGTGCACATGCCGCTGGCTGATGTTCAGCGGTTTGTGGACGCGCTCATGAGCCGCAAGCAGATGGTCTTCTACGGTCCTCCCGGTACAGGGAAGACGTTCCTCGCACGACGCCTTGCCCACCATCTCTCTGGTAGCAAGCGAGCGGACGCGGTTTCGCTGGTTCAGTTCCACCCGTCGTACGCGTACGAGGATTTCTTTGAGGGCTACCGTCCGTCGGTCACTGAGGCTGGCCAAGCGAGTTTCCGGTTGGCCAAGGGGCCACTCCGTTTGTTGGCGGATGAGGCGAGTAAGCCGGAGAACTCTGGGCGCGCGTACTTCCTCATCATCGACGAAATGAACCGAGGCAACCTCGCCAAGGTCTTTGGCGAGCTCTACTTTCTGCTCGAATACCGCGACCAGGCCGTTGCACTGCAGTACAGCCCCGAGAAGCGGTTCTCGCTGCCTCCTAACCTTTACATCATCGGAACGATGAACACGACTGATCGTTCGGTGGGCCTCGTGGATGCTGCCATTCGCAGGCGTTTCCCGTTTATCGAGTTGCACCCTGATTCCTCGCCTGTAGAAGGTGTCCTCGCCTCATTCTTGGCGAGCAAGGGCTTCCCTGATGATCGCGCGCGACTTCTGAAGGCGCTCAACGCTCAGATTGATATCCGCGATCTGCGGGTGGGACCCTCCTACTTCATGCGTAGCGAAGCATCGACCGAAGCTGGTCTTGCACAGATATGGGACTACGACATACTCCCGCTGCTCGTTGAGCACTTTTACGGCACCAAGGATGCCGCTGAAGTCGCCACTGAATTCGGGCTCGCCGCCATGCAGCAGGAGATCTTGGTAGTGAAGGTCGATGTCCCCACATCGGGTCCAGCTGACTATGAATCGGGCCGTCCCGAAGCGCGCTGATGCGAACCTTCGTACTGGACGAGCTTGCCACCGAAGGGCCCGTTGTCCGACTGCCCGCCGACGTGATTGCAGCTTTGGTTTCCACGGAGCTCGTGGAAGTACGTACAAAGGTTGGCGGAAGCTACGAGTTGCTGCCGCGAGGCAATGTTGGTGCGGTTCGAGTAGGCGACGTCCAAGTTGAGGTCCGGCCCAAGGGAAAAGTGGGCGTCGCCCAGGTCCTGTTCCTGCTTGGGTATGCGCGTGACCCCGGATTCCGACCTGACGAGATTGTGGGCACGCGTGATGAAAATCTGCTCGTCGCTCTCGCGGAAAGTCTTGCCAGACAAGCTCGACGGGCGCTCGCCGGTGGAGTTCACCGTTCGTACGTGTCTATCGACGAGTCTGCCCGGACGGTACGCGGACGTATCCGCATCGGCGATCAGATCTCGCGCCGTCCCGGCATTCTCGTGCCGCTGGAGGTGACGTACGACGACTACAGCCCGGACGTTGCCGAAAACCAAATTCTGCGGTCGGCCGTGCGGCAGATGGGAAGGTTGCCGCTCCTCGACTCACGTATTCGAGGTGAGTTAGCCGCTGTCGACGCGGAGCTCGACGGTGTGCGCACGGTTGAGCATGGACAACCACTTCCTCGGTGGAACAAGACGCGGCTCAACACGAGGTACCACCACGCGCTGAGGCTCGCAGAGATCGTACTCCGACACAACTCTGTGTCGACCACCGCGGGTGACGTAGAAATCGCGTCGTTTGTGGTGCCGATGTGGAAAGTGTTCGAGGACTTCGTGGGTGTGGCGCTGCGCGAGGCGCTGCGGTCTACCACAGGAGAGACTCGTGAGCAGTACCCGATCAATCTGGATGTACGCCCGAGCGCGCTTCCTCCGGTGCACATGGATATCGATATCGTGCACCTCGTTCGAGGGCGCCCAGTCATTGTCGCGGACGCCAAGTACAAGGCCGCTAGTGCGGGTGGCCGCTATCCAAATGCCGACAAGTATCAGATGCTCGCATATTGCACGGCACTCGGACTCGAGCAGGGTTGGCTCATCTACGCTCAGGGCCGAGGTGAGGCGGGGCTAAGGCGCGTGGTCAACACCGATATCGAGATTGTCGAGTGGTCCATTGACCTAGCCTGCTCCCCAAGAGAGATCCTGGGTCAGATCGGTGACCTGGCAATGGTGATGGTCGCGAAAGTTGCTGAGCGCTTCTAGCTACCTGTATCTGGTCGTTCGTCGGCTTGCGTCTCGCGATGGATTTGCGTTGCTGTTTGCCGCAGCAACTCAACCAGCGCTGGCGGAGGAGGGGAGTCTGACTCCAAAGCGGCCTCGAGTGCCGCGGCTTCAACCGCGTTCAATCGTGTCACCCGATCCGTCAACAAAACGGCGCGAGCACGCTCAAGTGCTGCGCCAAGGACAAAGGAGGTCAGGTCCTGACCGTTCGCGGCTGCGGCGTCGCGTATGAGCTCAAGGTTGGGCTCCGCAACACGCATGTTGATGCGGGACTTGGTTTCAACCATCGCGTGCTTCCTTCAAAGTTGTTAGTGAGTCTGTGGTACGTACATCGTATGTCGAGCCGCAATCGGTGTCTAGGTCTACTGGGAACTGGCTGCTACGAGTGTTCGCGGTGTGCGGCGGCTCGAAGGTGCTTTGTGGTGATATAAAGCCTTCGCCCGTCAGTTGTAAGCGGCGCGAAGCCGTGGCGTTTGTAGAACGCGGTAGCGCCTTGATCGATCGCGTCGACGACGACAATCTCGACCCCAATGTCCACCTACGCCGTCGCGCAAACGCCAAGTGCGTCCGCGAGCGTGAGAGCACCGATGCCCTGTCCCTGGTAGCGACGGTCCACTGCCAGCCGTGCGATGAGGATGCTTGGAATTGGGTATCTGTAATTCGAGAATGCTTGATCACCGGTGGCGTCGTCGAGTTCGATGCGGTGCGCATTCAGTGAGTAGAACGCTGCGATTCTGCCCCTATGCAAGCTCAGACTCCTCAAAATCGAGCCAGGACAACACTCTGCCACTGGTAACCAAAAAAGGGGGCGAAGGCCAACTGACCTGCGACTGCGGGGATATTAGCGCCAACCCGAAAGAGCATCCGGTAGGGCTCGTCGGAGTCAATGTGAAACAGGTAGATGATCTCGTCGCGGTTGGTCACTCCGACTTGCACTGTGCAGTGCACACGGGCCACCGCCGTGCACGGCCGGCGTGGTCAGGCCCGTAGCGGGGAGAGCGACGCGTTCGGGGCGCCTCAGGACAGATGTCAATGGACCAGCACCATCACCAGTGCTGAGGTGGCTCGCCCTGCGAGGTAGAGAAACGAATGGTCGGCCGATGCGAAGGTCCGCAGGTTGTGAACCCGTCGGGCATCCAAGGGGTGGGTTCTGGAGGCGTAGCGTTCGAACGTTCTTCCGAAATCCGCGATCGGACTTGAGTTTGAGTCCAGTCGCGAAGCAACGTTGCCTCGTAGCCGTAGACACAACCACAGCCACACAGATTTATTCGAGAAGGGTTCGCAACTCACCGAGTGTTTTGCCTGTTGATACGTGTAGCCAGTCCTTCCATCCATTGCGGCTGCTTCCGACAAGCGCATTCAATGCAGGGGACGGGGCTTGGTACTGGCCAAGTTTGGTTGTGAGTCCTCCCGATGAATTGACGGTGGCTTCGTATATCGTTCCCGTGCTTATCTTCACGTGCCGTAGCCGGTCACCGGGCACGACAAGATTTGCCTTGAGCAGCGGCAAAAGGTCACCTTGGATTTGGTGTTCGGTTCGTTCGCCAGAAGACCGGGAAGCAGTGCCTAGCGAGGGCGCGTGTATCCGCTCACTTTTATCGACGTCTTGGTTGTCTGGGGATGTAACTCCGGGCTTGAGTTCAGGCGAGGCACGAGGGCGAGGCCATGTCTCAAGCGCAATACTCACGAGCCAAAGGCCGCGGATGCGAATTCGCTCTTCGTCCCAGGTTTTGGTCCAACTAGCTTGATCCCAACCAATAGCTCCTTCGGGAGACGTCAGGATCGACGCAGTTGTGACACGCGCGAGGCTATGTGTCTGAAACGTATGGCGCTTCATCGACCACCGCGCATTGCTCAGCGTGGAGTTGAGGCTCTGAGTCGCGAGCGTGAGGTTTCCCAGCGAATGAATCGCGTTGACCCTTGCTTCCAAAAGCTCGTCGCTGGAGCCATCGGGGATGCCCCAGTGCTGTTCCCACTTGACTGGCATCACGTGCTCGATTGTAAGGTGCTTCTCTGCTGATCTGTGAGGAATGGAAGCCTCAGATTTTGTCGAGGCCAGGCTATTCTCCACGCCGACGAGCAAAGTGCGTAGCCGTGCACGCACGACCTCGCGATAGAGATTGGAGTTGACGAGGCCTTTGGCGAACTGCGCATCCGTTGGCCATAGACGGCTATCTGCGTCCTGACTCGCTAGGCCTGAGGAAAGTGCGTCGCCCGCTGTTGTCGGGTCGCTCTCTTTGACCGTTCGCAGGAGGGCATTGAACAACCGGTTGTAGTCCTTGGTGGTCATCCGGCATATTGCGCGACGCATCAAGAAAGAATCGATAGCGAGGGCGCCCTTTTCGGCCTGCCGCTCAGGGATTTCCGCTTCTGAATAGAGGAAAAGTAGCAACGGCCACGGTGTAGTCGTGCTCGTCGCGTCGAGGCGGTCGATGACTTGGGCCACTGGTGCTGTCATGGGCAGGCTCAGCAGCTTGTCCATGGTGTCGGCATACGTACGGATACTGCGTACGACATCGGCCGCTCGGCTTTCGCTCGCGTGCATCCAACGCTTGAAGTCCCTGAAGAGGTGCTCGACCGATGTTTCCTCGCCTCGCTGGCTACTGAGCCAATAGGCGAGCAGGACATCGACACGGACACGTTTTATGCGGCCGGTCGTAATCTGTTCACGCCATGAGGCGTTGTCAAGCATCGCCCAATGGTCGTGAAGCAGTTTCTCCTCGAGATCGCGATCACCCTGTTTCTCGAGTAGTTGAAACAGCAAGTTCTTGACCAAGTCCGCCGCATCGAGCCTCACACCACGGTGGTTGAGCGCTTCGAAGATAACCTGTGGGTCGTCCTTTGCGTCCAGGAAGATGCTGACAACCTTGACACGGTTTTCAACTGCAAAGTGCAGGAGGTCCAGTCGGTTGCGTGGACTGGTGGACTGCAAAGCCCAGTCGCGTATAGAAGACTCGAACCAGAGCGCCGCTTGAGCCAACCGGTGAGAGGGGTCTGGAGCAGGAGGGACTGCCCCAGGTTAGCTTGACTCCTGATTTGTAAGGATCTGGTCCTTGCAGCAAGGATGTTTACTATGCCTAAGCCATTCCCTGTGGAGTTTCGCCGTGACGTGGTCGC